>JGI2172J19969_10001421_pt1 | contig 10981 bp, 10 predicted proteins | sample DeeMarSWOR230_32_FD_19969 | JGI IMG/M metagenome (IMG submission 19969)
AACGTCCGTCACAGTCATGATAAACGGTGACGTCGCAGATTCTGCTTTGGTTTCTGAGAATGTTGTAAATGCCTTCCTTTCTCGTATCGAAGAGAGTTACAAAGTTCTCGTCGAACACGATGTTGAAGTTCCGATTGGATGTGGATTCGGCTCAAGTGGTGCTGGAGCCTTAAGTTTGGGTTTAGCTCTAAACATGGTTCTTGATCTTAACCTATCTCGATTAGAAGCGGCGCAAATAGCGCACATTGCTGAAGTTAAATGTAAAACGGGGCTTGGCACAGTCATCGCTGAGACTTTTGGAGGGCTCGAAATACGGGTTAAACCCGGTGGGCCGGGTGTAGGGGAAATAGAATCAATACCGATCAGACAGGATTATGTTGTAGCTTGTTTGAATTTAGGTTCTATGTCCACAAAGAACATCTTAACAGATGAAACTTTTCGCCATCGTATAAACGAATTTGGCGGAAACCTCGTATACGAGTTGGTTAGACATCCCACAACCAATAATTTCATAGAGTTTTCTCGCAAATTTGCAGAACATGTTGGATTAATTTCAAAAAGATTACGAGCAGTTTTCGAAGAAACTGATAGCGTTGGCTTAAAATGCAGCATGGCTATGCTTGGAGAGACCGCTTTCTCTGTGATTAAGCGAGACCGAGTCGAAGAAATTCGTGAAATCTTTAACAGACACGCACTGTCTGAACGCAACGTGATCATAACTGAAATAGACTTCAAAGGAGCGAGGCTTCTATGAAGAAAAAAGAAACAGAAATTCCACCTGAGCATCCGAGGGCCGAATCTCTGCTAATTCGTGAAAGACTGGTTAGGCATCATAAGCCTGGAATTGTTGCTGAGGCTGGATTGTTTGCTCATGGAAGAGGGGAAGCCTTTGATTATCTGTTGGGGGAGAAAACCACAAAAAACGCCCTAGAAGCTATTGAAGCTACTGCGACTGCTTTACTAACTGCCAAACTTTCAGTCATTTCTGTTAATGGTAACGCGGCGGCTCTTGTTGCAAAAGACATAGTCAAACTTGCTGAAGTAACTGGAGCCAAGATTGAAGTCAATCTTTTCTATCGTTCAGCAGAACGAGAAATCGCCATTAAAAAGCTGCTACGGGAGGCTGGGGCCAAACAAGTCTTAGGCGTCGGCAAAGCGGCATCCGCGAGAATAGTTGAAGTTGGAAGTGAGAGAAGACGAGTTGACCCAGCAGGTATACTTATCGCTGACGTGGTTCTTGTTCCGCTTGAAGATGGAGATCGCACCGAAGCACTAGTGAAAATGGGTAAGAAAGTCATAGCTATTGATTTGAACCCTCTGTCGAGAACTGCTCAGTTCGCTACGATTACAGTAGTTGACAATATCGTAAGAGCGTTGCCTACCATAGTTGAAGTTGCTGAAAAACTTAAGAAAGAAGACCGAAATAAGCTAAAAGCCGTGCTAGCTAATTTTGACAACAGGAAAAATCTAGGCGAAGCCATCAACATCATCGACAGGCGACTTTCAAAACTTGCCGAAAAAGGAACATACATTTCAATCTCGCGGAGTGAAGAAAAATGAGCTTTGACAAAATCTTTGTTTTGGGCGCTGGCGCAATTGGCAGCGCCTATGGAGCTTTGCTCTCGCGAAGTAACAATGTAACTTTGATCGGACGCGAAACTCATGTAGACGCTATCAAGAAGAACGGCTTAGCCCTTTCAGGCGATGCCATTGGCAAATTCCTCGTAGAAGCGGACACTGTAATCAAAGAAATCCCTTCAGAGACGCTTATTCTCTTAACTACAAAGGCATACGATGCAACGGGGTCGATAAAAAGTATAAGACCTCTGCTGAGAAAGGATACAGTTATACTGGTTTTGCCGAATGGATTGGGAATCAAGGAAGTTGTAGAAGAAGTTGTTGAGCATAAAGCTGAAGTCATAAGAGGCTTAGTTACGTCAGCTGCGGAATTTTTTGAGCCGGCAAAAATCTCTTTTTGGCATGGAGATACTGTATTGGAGTCAACTCAGACTTCAGAGAGAATTGCAAGAGTCTTTGGTGAAGTCGAGCTAAGAACCATGATTTCAGATGAAATGCAAGAGGAGATATGGAAGAAGCTGATTGTTAATTGCGTAGCAAACCCGTTAACTGCTATTTTGCAGGTTAGAAACAACGAGATTATGGTTGACAGCCTAAGAGCGATTCGACATGAAATTATACAAGAATGCGTCGCTGTTGGAAAGGCTGAAGGAATAAGTTTAGAATCAAATCTTGGAGAGTGTGTTGAACATAAAATTGCAGGATACAAGAATTATTCGTCCATGTGTCAAGACCTAATGAAACATAAGAGAACAGAAATCGAATTTCTTAATGCGAAGATAGTGGAACTTGGAAGAAAACATGGTATTCCTACACCTGTAAACGAAGCATTGGTTGGTTTAATCGAATTTTTGGAGGTTCAAGGAAAATGAGACTTAATGAGTTGCGGATGAAGAAGGGCAAAGAGAAAATCATTATGTTGACGGCGTACGACTATCAAATGGCAAGAATACTTGATGAAGCTGGAATTGACCTCATGCTCGTCGGCGACAGCCTAGGAATGGTAATTCAAGGATACGCAAATACGAAGAGCGTAACGATAGAAGACATGCTTTATCATACCCGAGCTGTAGCGAGAGGAGCCAAAAAAACTCCAATAGTTGGAGACATGCCAATCGACTGCGACAAAAGCGTAGACGATGCATTAAAGAACGCTAAGCGATTCCTTGAAGCTGGAGCGCAAGGAGTGAAAATCGAGGGAAACAAGTCTAGAGTGGTTAAGGCTTTGTTGAAGGCTGGAGTTCCAGTTATGGGACATGCGGGACTCTTACCACAGACTGCTGAAAGCTATCGTGTAAAGGGAAAACAACCCCCAGAAGCTCAAAAGATCTTCAACGATGCATTAGAGCTAGATGAACTAGGTGTTTTCTCCATAGTATTGGAATGTATACCTGAAAGTCTTGCCGAAAGAATCACTGCGGCAGTGGATGCTCCTACGATTGGGATTGGAGCTGGAAAACACTGTGACGGACAAGTTTTAGTAATCAACGATATGCTTGGATTCGACGAAAGTTTTGCTCCAAAATACTTGAAGAGATATGCGAGCCTAAGCAAGATGATCAAAGAGGCTGTTGCAAGATTCAAAAAAGAAGTTTCGAGTGGTGTTTATCCAGATAAAGAACACACTTACCACTAATGGACTAGCGCAAAGGGATGGTAAACAGATTGAACCAAAAAGGCTTGCCAAAAAGTCTAGTTTTACAACAACTCAAATCAAGGCTCAAAGAAGATTTCACATATGATTCTGGAAGGATTCTTGGCTCAATGTGCACAGAACCACATGCGTTTGCCAAGCAAGTCTACATGAAATTCTTAGAAAAGAACCTAGGTGACCCAGGCCTTTTCCCTGCATCCGCGGAATTGGAGAAAGAGGCGACACAACTATTGGGCTCACTGCTTTCGAACCCGGATGCTTGCGGTCATTTTGTTTCTGGAGGAACTGAGGCAAACATAATTGCGTTGTGGGCAGCCCGCAATCTATCTAGGGAGAAGCGAAACGAGGTCATTGTTCCCGTTTCGGCACATTACTCTTTTGATAAGGCAGCAGATTTGTTGGGGCTTAGGCTGATTAAGGTGAAACTTAATGAACGGTTTCAAGTGGACATTGCGACTGTGAAAGAGACCATTACGTCTAGAACTCTTGCAATTGTTGGGGTAGCGGGCACAACTGACCTAGGCATTGTAGATTCCATACCTGAGATTTCTGAAATGGCCATGGCGCATAAACTTTACCTTCATGTGGACGCCGCTTTCGGAGGCTTCGTGCTTCCTTTCTTCAGTGAATTAGGCTACGCCAACTTCGACTTTGATTTTAAGTTGCCAGGTGTCTGCTCAATTACCGTCGACCCTCACAAGATGGGTTTGGCTCCTATCCCAGCTGGGGGAATATTGTTTCGAAATGAGGCAATCATGAAGAGTGTCAGCGTAGAAGTGCCTTATTTGGCTGGGGGAAACACGGAGCAGAGCACTATTGTGGGAACGCGTTCAGGGGCTTCTGCTGTGGCTGTTTGGGCTTTACTGACGCATTTCGGAAGGGAAGGCTATAAGGCCGTGGTTGAACGTTGTATGAGTTTGACGTGGAAGCTTGCGGAAGGAATAGAAAAGATGAATGACGTAAGCCTTGTTACAAAGCCTGTGATGAATATTGTTGGAATCAAATCGAATGATATGGACATTCACTTGTTAGCGCACAAATTGAGAGAGAAAGGCTGGGCAGTTTCGCTTTTTCCCAGTCACATTCGGATTGCGGTTATGCCTCATACCAAATTTTTACATATTCAGAGTTTCCTCAGAGATCTTGAGAAAATTGTCGAGGAAAACAGGTAGATGGAGGCTTTTGGTTTGGTTCATCCTTCAAAAGACATCATGCAAACAAGAGGAACGGAGCTTAATGAGAAACGCATAGTTTTATGCATCACTGGAAGTGTCGCAGCAGTTCAGTGTTCAGAAATCGCTAGGCAACTGATGAGACATGGCGCTGAGGTTTTCGCTGTGATGTCGCCTATGGCTCAGAAGATTATTCACCCCTACCTTATGGAATGGGCAACTGGAAACCCGGTTGTAACCGAGTTAACTGGAAAGATTGAGCATGTGGCGTTGGCTGGTGAACACGATAACAAGGCTGATTTGATTCTAGTTGCACCTGCAACTGCAAATACTATTAGCAAGATTGCTTCGGGGATTGATGATACAACAGTGACATCGGTTGCTTCAACAGCTTTCGGCTCAAAGATACCTATCGTGATTGTTCCGGCTATGCATGAATCTATGTACAGGCACCCCATTTTAGATGAGAACGTTAAGAAACTCAGAGCCCTAGGCATTGAGTTTGTAGGACCAAGAGTCGAAGAAGGAAAAGCTAAGATTGCTGAGACTGAAGAAATTCTAGAAGTTGTCATCGGTAAACTTTCGGCATCTAAGGATTTTGCTGGAAGGAAGATTTTGGTTACGGCTGGTCCAACCTTGGAGTACATAGATCCTGTGAGAGTGATCACGAACAAGAGTTCGGGTTTGATGGGCGTAGAAGTGACTAGAGAGGCATTGTTGCGAGGCGCTGAAGTTACCTTGATTTATGGTCCAGGTACAGCTACTCCGCCTGATGAAGCCCGAGTTGTCAGTGTGGAAAGAACAAAGGAAATGTATGAGGCTGTTGTTTCTGAGCTGAAATCCCAGAAATATGATGCTGTGATAGCTACGGCTGCTGCATCTGACTGGGCGTTAGGGAAACCTTTCGACTATAAAGTTTCGACGCGCAAAACTTCTACGCTTAATGTAGAACTTGAAACTACACCCAAAATTATAGATGTTGTGAAGAAAATTAGTCCAAGAGCTTTTCTTGTTCCTTTTAAGGCAGAATACAATGTATCCGATAAGGCATTGATTCAAAACGCTTTTGAAAGGCTGAAAGAGGCGAAAGCTGATTTGATAGTTGCAAATGATGTGGCTAGAAAGGGCGTCGGGTTCAAAGTTGAAACTAACGAAATTTTCATTGTTGATAACAAGAGAAGAGTTGTTCATGTTCCAATTACAACAAAACGAGAAGCCGCCAAGAATCTTCTAGATGCAATCGCTAAAAGAATCAAGCCAAGATAGCATACGTGAAACAGAGTTGTAATATGACTTGTTGAGTATGTGTATTTCATTTATTGTTCGTGAGTTCGTGGATTCATTTCGGTTTTGGAAGTTCCTTCATCAATTTCAGTACAAGAAGATAAGAAGAAGTCGTGTGAAGCGTAGTTTTTGCCTCTCTTGCTAACTAAGTTTTCAGCACTCTATTCATTTGCTCTAATCTTGGGTCATTTCCAACAAGTTTAGAGACATTTTTATGATTCATAGCTTCGATTTCTTCAGGAGTGGTATTTTTCAATTCAGCTACAGCCCTTAATATCTGTGGAAAGACTTCGGAAGGTACTTGAAAATTAGATCTCGGGAGAACATCAATTTCCAGAACCAACAGCTCATTTGGAATAAGTCTTAACTCTTTTGTGAACCGTTTTCTCCTTGCTTCACTTATCCCATCAAGGTTAACTAAACCACTGAGTAATAGTAACCATGATCGTTGATTTCCTTGATCATTTCAGGAGAACCTGAATAGGAATGGAAGATCGCTTTTTTGATATTGTAGCTTTTCAGGTACTCAAATCCTTCTCTTTCTAAACCTCCTCGAAAATGAAGATTCATGATTAACTTGTGCTTTTCAGATGCTTCTAGAAACACTTCAAAAAGGGGTCTTTGATGAGGAATGCTAGCCTTATCTCGCGCATTTTTTTCATCTAAGCCTATTTCTCCTAGCATAAGCGCATCTTCACACAGTCTGGCAACTTCATCAAATCTGTCAGCATATTCATGGGCATACCATGGAAGTATCCCGAAGGAAGGAAAAATGTACTCAGATTGTTTAGAGTACTCCAGTGTTTCTTGATAAGAAGGAATATCGCAAGATTGAGCCCAAGTGACAATTTTGTTTTGTGTTATGTCAGCAATAGCTTTCTGTCTATTCTTTTGGTTGCTTAACCATGGTTTGTGTAGATGTAAATGAGTGTCAACGTACATTTCAAATCATCTCGTAGTGCTTGCCTGCATTTGTGGCTATTCTTCAATTCTTTCCAACTTGAAGATGACTGGTTTTTTCCCGTCGGTGCAGGAGGCGAATGCAACTGCTGGCTTTCCAGTCCAGGGATAATCTCCTCCCAGCATAAGGTGTCGAATCTCTCTGAATATGTCCGCGAAAGCCCAAGGGCAGAAGCCTTCAGGACAAGCGACTTCGTCCAGAGTGAATGTTTGACCGGGATGATATTTCCGGCAGCGATTATTGGTTTTTTCCACGTCCTCTGGGAATTTGTCGCCGAACACTTCTTCATTCGTGAAAGTTTTAACGACTGTTATCTTTAACTTTGTCATTTTTCTCACCTGTCACTCAATCTTTCTAGTCTGAATACAACAGGGTGCATGCCGTCTGTGCACGCAAGATACTGCGCACGCATGCGCGCGCGGGTGCCTTTCGAGTCATTGGCGAGTAGGTAGTACCTTACAAGAGCTTTCTGGAAGTCAGCGTAAGCCCAGTTGCAGAGGCCTTCGGGGCAGTTGTGTCCATCGAGTATGAACTCTTGTCCTACTTTATGTCTTGAGCATGGACCCAGATTCTTTCCGAAATATTCGGGTATGTTTTCACCAAATACATCTTTTGCAGTTAATCCTTTCACTACTGTTAGTTTTAATTTGGTCATATTATCACTTCCAAATATTAGCTCGAAATCATATTAGGCTCTCTTACTTAAGCCTTCGCATTTTGCACATTTTTGATATGAACACATCAATTTTTATGAACATCATGGAAGGACTTTGTCCAAAAAATACAAGTTTGATGCAAACATTCGTGTATATATGTTGATTTCCGTCTTGTAAATATTCAATTATTAACACAAACTTACATATCAGTCTACTAGATTTCGAGTGTGACGCAACGGATCCGACGCATGAACAAACTGTTAGATCATCACATCGCAAAGCAAGTAGCTGAGAAGAGAGGGCTAAGATGGGCGCTGACAAGCTGGGTCTTCCAGAATTTAGGCGCAATCAAAGAAGAAATAGAAGAATCTTCTGGCTGACACACGCGTTTTTCATTTCTTACTCCTATCTATCATCTGATTTTCAAGGTCGCATAGCTCGCCTACGGATTTCTCTGAATTCATCCCTTTCTCTTTCTTGATAGCGCGTCCAGCTATCAACCTTGAGCGCGATTTCCAATTTTTTGAACATACTTTCATCTCCAAGTTTCTTTGGAATCCTAATTATACGTTCATTGAATGTTTTAGCCCAAGGTCCCAAGTTTTCGAGAACCTTTTCTGCATTTGGATTGACAACGATCAATGTGGCATTTTTACTCTTTTCAAGTCCTTCCAAAATTGCTATATTTACAGGATCATCTCTGAACGAATAGCCTATCACGATTATTCTATTCCATGTCTGTTCCTTGAAGATTTCGTAAAATGCATAGTAGGGGTTCCTGAGAATTGGTTTCTCTCCCACTGGATAGATCATCATTTGTTCGTCAATTCTTATGTTGAGAGATGACTTTTTAGGGTCTTCAATAGTCTTGATAATTCTATTCTCTTGCTTGAATTGCCATATTGATCCATGCAATTTTATGAGCCACCTATGTTCAAGATTTCGCTCATGTCCAGAATAATAGGTTGGGTCAAATTCCTTGACAAACGGATCATTCGTCGGCTTAAATCCGTCGATTAGTGTTATCTGAAGAAGTCTGTGATAGAGTTCCATTGACATATCGTAGTTTGTGGTTACTATTGTTCTTCCAACATCTACACCAGTGTGTGAGCTACTATTGAATCCTGTCATTGTGGATAGTTTGCGTTTTTCTCCACTTGGTGCGCATGTTTGAAATAGTTTGTCAAAAACTGTTTTGTTCTTCTCAATAACGCCAGGCTTTAATGTGCAAGAATCATAGATCAGTTGGCGGAATGCTAACAGGACCTCTTCAAATTCTTTGCGAGCTTTGATTTCTTCAAAACCTTTGCAGTTATAAGCAATATATGCAGCGAAGGGTCCGCTATTCTTCACTGCTTGCTTGGGTTCAACTAGTGCCTCTAAAATGGTATAGATGGACTCAAAATCAGGAGTAAGATTAAATCTATTTAAGCCTTGAATGATTGTATCTATTGTTCCACCATGGCCAAGCTCTCTCATTGTGTTAACGAGATGATTTGTAAGACCCTGCATAGTTTTTATTCCAAGGATCTCCGAGGCTCCAGCACCGAGAAAAATCACATGCTTCCCCTAGTAGTAGAAATCTGTGTTAGTACCTTACATATTTTGCTACAGATATGCGCATTTCGATCGCAACACAACCCATGGTTTGAGAAACACATTAATGACAATGTGATGAGAACATGGAAGGAATCAACGACATTTGGTCCAAGACGCCCCATCGTCAACTCTACATCTCACGTAGAGCTTTGACTGAGATTTTCAGGACTTTACTCAAATCCATCCCATATTTAACCTGAAAAGAATCTCCGGCAGAGAGATTCAAATCTTACTTGTAAAGCAACTTGTTCCTGTAGAAAAAGCGGAGTTCTAAGGCTTGAGGACTAAGCCTAAGCTTACGTATCTATATTCTTATAGCGCACAAAAGAAATAAGAGCCCTCTGATGTATTTGTGATTCCAAATGCAAAAGAATAAGATAGACAAACTCAAAGAGGACATCCTTAAGTCAGGGGTTCTTCTTGAGATTGAAGTCTCTCAACTTCTCCAGAATGATGGTTGGTTAACTGTCAATCAGTTCCCTTATTTTGATGAAAGACAGGAAAAAATCAGAGCGGCTGATGTGACCGCTACAAAAAGGATCGCTAAAAAAGGCATAGGTCTAATTATTGAATGCAAAAAAGCAACAGATCACTCATGGATATTTTATACAGCATCAAAACTTGACGCCTGGCCTGCTTTGATCCTTAAAGAAGGCAGGATCAGAACGTCAACCGGCAAAGAAGTTCCTTGTTCTTCATTTCCGAAGAGTCATCTTTTTGATATGAATATTAGAGCTGGAATGATTGCGTATGTACCGTTTCAGAAAAAGGATGATTTTTTCGAGGCTAGGAATCAAGTTTTGAACGGATTATTTTATGCTAATCCCGACCTGAAAATGGATCAATTAGGTTTCCCCATTTATCCAGTAATTGTATTTGATGGAGAGATGTATGATTGCTTTCTGGATAAAGGAGAATTATTGATGAAACCTACTGATTACTTACACTTCATTACCTCAAGTCCAATCTCCCGAGAAGAATTTCTAATCGACGTTGTAAGGAAAACCTATGTCCAGAACTTTTTGAAAGTGATTAATCAAGAAATGAAAGAAGGTCCTCCTGGGCGACTATTGTTCTAGAAAGTAGAAGTTTTTTTCATATGCCTACTGCAGTGGACACTCGCTGGTTTGTTAGGGCTACGTTTGTGTTGTGGGCGTTGGCTGTGGAAGTTTGATCCAGCCTATTCTTATTGCTTTTATCTTGGCGATCCAGTAGATGTACAATGTGACGGCTCCGTTTCCTAAACCATTCTTGCGCTGTCGTGTAGTCCCAGCTGAAGCCTAAAGTCAAGATACCGATCAGCAGTGAGATTATTGCGGTAGCCAAGAATTCGTCAAGTTTGAATTGTTGGTTTTTGGAGTCAACATCGACTTTTTCTGAGGCGCTTTTATCTATGATTCCAACAAAAACCATGACTATAAACTTTCGAATATTCCAGTGCTCAATGCTATGCTTGAACTGCCCAGAATCCGATAAGGCGCCCAGTTAGATTTTTCGTGTACCTTGCAATAATGTTTAAATACTCAGATTCAAACTGATGCGCGGATTTGATCCTATGAACAGAGCAGAACTTGAAATCGAGCTGGTCAGATTGGAAAAGGAATCAATGCAATGCAAAAAGAGATGTGAGGGCGTCAGGAATTCCATTAAAGAAGGCGTTGTTCCTCGTTATACGATGATCTCAGACTCAGGTGACAAGATCAACTGCATTGTAGTCAGCTTGGCTCCGCCTAAGACAGCCGCCAGAGACCAGAAAATGTTCGCTGAGGCAAGGGACTATGAGCAACCATTCAAACAATACCATAACAGAGTCAAATCATCCGCATTTTACTCAAAGCTTGATACCTTTCGCAACGAGCTTGGACTTAATGGCTCTACGATCTGGACTACCCTCTGCAAATGCGAAAGAATCAAAGGCAAGAAACTGCCATCCGAAACCATACAGAGGTGCGCACAAAACCATCTCGCAAAAGAACTTGAACTCGCCGACAAGTCAGCACCCATAATTGCTGTGGGAAACAGAGTTTTCAGAACTCTCAAACAGAACTTCCCTGAACGCTTTGTTCTCAACGTCCCT
>JGI2172J19969_10001430_pt1 | contig 10937 bp, 10 predicted proteins | sample DeeMarSWOR230_32_FD_19969 | JGI IMG/M metagenome (IMG submission 19969)
GAAGTCAACCTTCTGCCAGCAAGCAATCCTAAAAGGCTTGGCGATCGATAAGCCCATCATCTACGTGACTACTGAGCGAGGTCCATCCAAGGCGGAGGCAGCCTTGAAAGAGCGAGGGTTAGCCCACGTCGAGCCTGGTCTGCTGAGTTTCGTTGACGCATACAATGAGACCGTAGGTGTCTCAGTTTCAGATAGGCCAGACACCGTCTATGCCGACTGCAACGACCTTTCAAGTATAGACATAGCAATCTCAAAGCTGAGCGAACGAATAGAAAGGAAGCATATCTTGTTGGTCTTCGACTCTCTAACCTCTCCATACCTCTTCAGCGGCTCAGTGATCCTAAGGTTCATGAGGCAGACCCTATCGAAGTACGGGGCTAAGGGAAACGCGGTATTGGTTTCCATTGACGAAGGCTGCGGGAAGGAGGAGGACCTTGTTTCCATGATGAGCATCTCCGATGGCGTGATAAGAACGGAGAGGAAAGAGAGTAAGCTTCTTCTAAACGTTGTGAAGCATCCGAAATTAAGCCCAACGAAAATCGAAGTTCCCATAGAACCAGAACGACGGCTAGAATATCCTCTGAGTATAATCGATGAAAACGGGGCGAGACGGTTCTTTGAAGCATATACGCGGGGAAAAGGCGCGATAAGAAAGGAGGTTGGAGACTACGTCAATCTATTCTGGACGAACCTCATCCATTGGAGCGGCATGCTCTGGGATCCCAAGAGGTTTCCGACGATGAAATACGAGTTGGAGAAGGAGGACTTTAGCAGGGGATATCAGATGATGAAATACCTGCCTTGGCACCTGAGACTTGGCATGTCACTCTCCTTGCCCAAGCGCTTAAGCAAGGCAAAAGACGTGAAGAAAGTCTTTGATCTTGCGGGGGAAAGAATATACCAGAAACAGGACCGCATCGGCATTGTGGAATACGTTGACGATATCTCTAAGACTGACGAACATCATGTTCGAGTATATGAGTGCTCTGACTGCTGGGGATTCGAGAACATAGGCGCCCCACTTGCCTTATTGCCTCTCTCATACTTCGCTGGTGGGTTAATGACATTTGACAAGTTGGGAGGAAGCCCAGTTAGGGACTGGAACGCTGTTGAGACCAAGTGCGTTGGCCTAGGAGATCCGTACTGTGAATTCAAAATAGTACCTGGGGAGATCGCTGAGTTGAAAGACTCTCTGAAGAAGGGCATCTCAGTCCTTGAAAGGTTGCATGACCGGTTGATGCAACGCCTCACTGGATTTCTGTTTGAAGGCAAACCCCTTGTAGAAAGGCCTAGGTTGGGGAGCGATATCCACATCACCATGGCCACGCATGTTGTAGGCTGGCTTGCCCACGCTGACGAGAGATACCAGATGGCGTTGAGGATGGGAGGCGCGAAGGCTGGAAAAGAGGTCGGAGAGCACCTGATAGAAGCCGGGATAAGCGAGGATGAAGCTGTGAAGCTTGTTCTTCGTCTGCTAGAACATTGCAAGGTTGGAAAGGTTACGATGGATGAGACGATAAAGATAAAGGAAAACTTTGAGACCTTCATATGGACGATGTTCGCGACGGCTAAGAGTGAGGAGCCTTTATGCTTCTTCACCACGGGCTTCCTAAACGGGTTCTTCTCCGCCGTCAGGAACCAGCACGTCAAAGAAACAAAGTGCATAGCGATGGGCGACCCCTACTGTGAATGGGAATTCAGATAGAGTCGAAGGAAGTCCCATAAACTCTCCTCTCGTTCACGCGCATTCTGGGTTTTCAATCCAAGTAATTTCTAAATGGTTCTTTTTTCATGGTTTTTTCTGCCAAAATAGCTTAAATTAGGTTTCTTTCTCATTTTAGGTCATGGATAGCGCATCTCTTGTGGCGATGGCTAGCGCGTTCTTGGCGTTTGTTTCGGTTGTTTTGGGAGTTAAATACAGGAAGGGAATAGAGAAGGCTAGGCTCTTCGCAGAGCTCCTTGATGACATTATCAAAGCGGCTGAGGACGATGAAGTCTCAGAAGAGGAGTTTCAGCGGATTGTAGCTGATGCCAAAAAGGTTGCTGCTGAACGCGAAACCATAGGATGGCTAACCCAAGAAATAGGCGACTACGTATGCATTCAACATGACAGAACCAACGAAAAACTTCAGTACTCAAGCGGATCAGCAAGCGGCATAGTCCTAAGAAAAAGCTGCATCCTAGAGATCCGTGCTATTTGTGAAAAGGGAGAGCGAGTAGAAGCTGGAAGCAGTATCCACCATTACGTGTCCTGAATGTGGAAGCGAAAGAAACTGGAAGGACGGCATCCGCTACACCAGATACGGCAACATACAACGCTACATCTGTCAAGAATGTGGCTACCGATTCAGCGAAACCAGTTTGAAACGTCCTGACGACCTTAAACCTGTTCAAAACCTTCATAGAATGCCATTAAATACGCCACCCAGCTTACTTTCTAATTGCCAAATCTGCGTCACCAAGACAAAGGCGGCGAAAAATTTGGTCAAAGTGGAAACCCGAATCAAAAGCCAGGCAGCGGGGGCCACAACACAATCAGAAGCAGACATTAAAGGAAAAATCATAGAATACATGTGGTTCATGAAAAAACAAGGATACTCCGAATCCACAATCAAAACCTACGTCATAATCCTCAAAACCCTAAAAAACAGAGGCGCAGACCTAACAGACCCAGAAAGCGTCAAAGAAGTAATCGCAGAACAACAAACATGGGGCAAAGGACGAAAATGGAATGTAGTGAAAGCCTACACACTCTACCTAAAAATGCAGGGACAGACCTGGATCAAACCAAGATACAAACCCATCGAAAAAATTCCCTTCATACCCACAGAAAAAGAAATAGATGAACTCATCTCTGGTTTCAGCAAACAATTAGCCACCTTTTTGCAGGTCCTAAAAGAAACTGGGGCACGCCGCGGAGAAGCCTTCAACATAACATGGAAAGACATAGACATAGTGCAAAGAACCATACGAATAACCCCAGAAAAGGGAAGCAATCCTAGAATCTTCAAAATATCAAACAAACTACTAGCAATGCTAAACAATCTTCCAAGAAATGGTAATCGAATTTGGATCTACAAAACCGGTTACCATATAGAGAAAAGCTTTAGAAGACAAAGAAAACGATTAGCACACAAAATAGGAAACCAAGATTAATCCAGATTCACTGCCACACTTTCCGTCACTGGAAAGCAACTACAGAATACGCCAAAACCAAAGACATCCTGTACGTCCAAAAACTGTTAGGTCACAGAAGCTTAAAGACGACTCTACGTTACACTCAACTTGTATTTCTTCCCCAAAACGAAGAATACATCTGCAAAATGGCAAAGACCATAGAAGAAGCAAAAGAGCTTATAGAAAGTGGATTCGAATACGTCACAGACCTTGATTCCTGCAAACTCTTTCGTAAACGGAAAACCTCATATTTGGGTACGGAATCCATCCATGGGGGTCCGTGGTCTAGTCTGGATTAGGACACTGGCCTGCGAAGCCGGAGTTCCGGGGTTCGAATCCCCGCGGACCCGCCAAAAAGGAAGAAAACAAAATGGTTTCCGTTAACCCCTTCAAAGAATTTCATGTCGGATGCGAGACCGTTTTAAAGGATGCTTTGAACCAGCTATATCCTCAATTTTGTTTGCCATCCATTTTGCTTGAGACTCCTCCTAACCTTGAGTTCGGCGAGCTGGCAACTTCTGTATGCTTTGAGCTTGCCAAGCACGCAAAAAAGAAGCCTCGGAAAATTGCGGAAGAAATTGTGCATGTCATAGATGTTTCTGGGTTTCCGTTGGTTCACTCAGTTGAGGTTGCTGGGGCAGGATACATCAATTTTCACGTAAACTCCGAAAAGTTTTCCCGTTTAACCCTTGAATCCGCCAGAGCCCTTAATATGACGTATGGATACGTTAAAACTTCTGAGCCGAAAACGATTCTGCTTGAACATACCAGCGTCAACCCAATTCATCCAATTCACATTGGACAAGCAAGGAATCCAATGCTGGGCGACGCCATAGCCCGTATCTTAACGAAACATGGACACAGCGTCTCAACACATTATTACGTGGACGATGTTGGTCGCCAGAGCGCCGTCATAGCCTATGGATATCTGAAGCTTGGGAAGCCGAAACCCCCAGGAAAGCCTGACCGTTTCATAGGCGCAGTCTACGCTGTGACAAGTTGTATAATGGAGGTTCAGCGTCTCAAGAAAGCAGTTGAAAATGCAAAAAAGCTTTCACCAACAGAGGTTTCGGAACTACAGCGGAAACTGGATGAATGGATCTCAGTTGCAGCAGACATGGAACAGGGATTTCCTGAAATTTTTGGGCGGCTCCTTGACGAGATCAGCAAAGAGAACGACCCTGAAGAACAGGTGAGCAAGCTAATACGTGGATACGAGGCATGCAAAGAAGAAGCGAAGCAGCTGCTGAGAGAGGTCTGTCAACTATGTCTCCAAGGATTTAGGGAAACTCTCGGCAGAATCGAAATCTCCATTGATTCTTGGGACTGGGAGAGCGATTTAATCTGGAACGGCGACGTCAACCGTGTCATAGAGGAACTGAAAAGGACTCCCTATGTTTTTCGTTTGGGTGGCGTTCTAGAATTTGACGCCGAAAAAGTTGCTCACGAACTTGATCTCAAAAAGACGTTGGGTCTGAGCGATGACCATGAACTCTCTTCCCTAACTCTTGTGAGGGCTGACGGAACCACCCTATACACAACACGAGACATCGCATATCATCTGTGGAAGTTTCAGAGAGCCGAACGCGTCGTCAACGTGATCGGCATGGAACAGACTCTTCCCCAGCTGCAGTTGAAACTTGCTTTGAGTGCTCTTGGTCACGTGGATTACATAACAAAACTAACCCACTTTGCCTATAATCTGGTGAGCCTTCCTGGGTACCGAATGTCAAGTCGCAGAGGTCGCTACATCACTCTCGACGAAGTTATGGATGGAGCCGCTGAGAGGGCTTACGAAGAGGTTTCAAAGCGTTCTCCCCACCTGTCCGACGAAGAGAAAAGGCAGATTTCAGAGTTTGTGGGAAAAGGAGCAGTCAAATACGCGCTAATAGCAGTGGACCCAACCAAACCTGTAGTCTTCACTTGGGACAGAGTGCTAGACTTTGAGAAAAACAGTGCTCCCTACATTCAATACTCCCATGCTAGAGCCTGCAGCATCCTACGTAAAGCATCTAGAGAACCAGAAAACGCTGATTATTCGCTTCTGACTGACCCCATGGAACGGGACATTGTTCTGACGTTAGCCCGTTTTCCTGAAGTCTTCGTGGACGCTGCAGAGAATCTTCGACCAAACACGATAGCAGACTTCGCTAACACGTTAGCTGACAAGTTCAACAGGTTCTACACAAAACTGCCCGTCATAAAGGCTAAGTCAGCTGGGCTCAGCGACGCCCGTCTTGCCCTTGTGGATGCTGCGAGAATAGTTTTCCGAAACGCCTTGAAACTCCTTGGGATAGAGTCTCCGGAGAGAATGTAAACTCTTAGTGTTATTGTGAAGTGGGAGAGCTTGGTTCTGCAAGGTTTTGATTCTGGGAGAGAGTTGCTCAAGTGGATAGCGATTATAACTATGACTGTAGATCATGTTGGAGCAATTCTGTATCCTGAGTTTACGGTTCTGCGTTTTATTGGTAGGCTCTCTTTTCCATTATTTGCTTATCTGCTGATACTTGGGATTGAAAACACAAGAAACATTCGCAACTATTTCATTCGGCTTTTCATCTTCGCCTTGATCTCTCAGCTGCCCTTTTTCTTAGCCCTAGATTATGAACCCTTTGATTTACTCAACATTTTCTTCACTCTCTCTTTTGGTCTTCTGTTCATCTATTTTTTCAAAAAGAGTTCAGTGTTTGCGCTTGTTCCCGTGTTTGCCTCCTTAGTTCTACCCTTTGATTACGGCATCTATGGCATAGCAGTGATAGGTTGTATGTACATCCTGAAGGAGAACACAAAGTTCGGTGTTGTTTCGTTGGTTCTGCTTAACACATTGTTCTTAGTGCCTTGGAATATCCAGTTTCTATCTATCTCCGCAATTCCCTTAATTCTTCTTCACAAAAACGGTTCATTGAAAATAACAAGAGAGACAACTGAAGAATTTACGATTCCTCTGTGGAGAAAATACTTTTTCTACGTCTACTACCCACTCCACTTAGCCCTGCTTTACATAATAAAACTGTATTATTTCTGACAAGACGCAAACTAGCTAGAACGCTTCTGGCGGCTCTTCGGAAAACAGAACAGGTTAACTGCTTTTGGTTACATCCATTTTTGGGTCACCAAAGTCTCTTCAAAGTGAACCTGTTGGTTTTCAAAAGTTATAAGCGCCATCATGCCAATGCTTGATTCAACTTCACGGTTGAGGTGTGGTTTAGTTTGGGTAGAATGGTTAAGGCTAAACCGCTCTACATCTTTGTGGTAGCAACTGCGTTTATCCTGTTTCAGTTGTTCTTGTTGTTGAATTCTTTTTCAGCGATTTACAGAATCTATACAGTTATTGAGGCAAGCGGAGAATTCTGGGCATTATTTTGGTTTTTTTCAGAATTTACTGGCGAAATTGGCTTAATACTGCGCTTTGTTGGCGCTTGCCTATTTGTTTCCTTCGCATGGATACTCTTAAAAAAGAAGAATTTTTCGTTTTCAATTTTTAGAAAAGCGGTTTTGCTTGAAGGAGTTCATTATCTGTTCTATATACCGTTTATAGTAAACTTGTTTACTAGACCAGTGAACACAGCTGCAGTTTTGACCGTATACTATGAAACAGCCATCTCTTACACTATCCAGACTGTCCTTGTTGTTTCAAGCTTCTTCATGCTATACACTAAAATTAGGCGACCAAAACTTGAAAGCAGCCAATTGCTGGGATGGGTTGCCATAGCGGTTGTTAGTTACGTTTTCGCACTTTGGGTGAAACATTTCCTGTTTAACTTGTACGCTCTCCCAATTGACTTGACGAATTCTGTTTTGGTTGTTGGTTTACTTAACTCAACTTTGACGATGCTTGCTGCAGCATTGATATTATTGATTACTTTAGTGCCAGTCATTAGAGGCCAAACAACAAGTTTCAGCTCAAGAGGTGTAGGATTCGCTTTCATCCTGATAGGTGCATACTTCATCATTTACATCATTGTTGCGCTAGTAAACTCTGGCTACATGGCGTTCTTACCGTTAACTGAGCTATGGGGGATAACCTTTGCAGTTATTGGCGCAGGTTTCCTCATAGAAAGAAGCGTCTAATGCTTGAACTGATTGCTGCTTCATAGTTTTGGGTTAAACTTTAATCTTTGGGCTTAATGGTAGTTAAGTTAAAAGTTTGGGAGTTAAATTTTAGCCTTCAAACCCAAACCCCGCACACAATTCAGTCGAAAGGCTTATTAGTCCATTTTTAGATTAGGTCTAATTGGAGATTAGGTCTAAAAATGAGATCGATTCGTTTTACAAAATATGATATTGCCCTCTTTATTGATGAAAAAGGAAAAACACGATGGTCTCATCTCCTTAAAGAATTCGTTGAAAACAGATCAGAGAAACACATCTCAAGACAAAGATTATCTAACTATCTAAAAGAATTAGTTGATGAAGGACTTGTAAAAAAGACCATTGATTCACGCGCATTAATGTTTAGAATGTATTGGCGAGTGTACCCGATTTATACAGTACCAAAAAGCAGAAAAAAAAGACTTCAAGAAATTAGAAACAAAAAAAAGATTTTAGAGTTTATCGATTCTGCAAATCCAGAAGAAATCCAAAAATTACAACAACACATTAAGGATAAACTTTAATCCCCACACACTGCGTGCGCTCGATTCGCTCGCTGTGAAAATTATTTTCGGGCTAAAATTTGTTTCTTGCACACTGTGCAATCATCATCCAGTGTGTTTATTTCAAATTCGCAAAGCTTTTAAAACTTCAAAATGAGTTTGATGCGGTTAATAAAATGGTTAAGCATTTCCAAAAAATTGTGCCATTATTCATTGTTCTTCTTTTGTTCAGTACTGTTTTGCCTGTATCCGCCATTGACACATTAACGCCTTCTGACTTTCAACTAGAAAGTTGGAGCAAGAGTATTGACTTCTTTGATTATGTGAGAACATATGCCGCCCTTCATGGCAAGACACCACCAGCTGAAAACGAGCATGCATACCTGAACCTTGCTTATGTGAATGTTTCAGGACTGCAGATGCTTTCCGCTGGGCTTTTCAACATAACGGACGAAGAAAACGCGCTTACGATTCCAATCCAAACTACAATGATGCACTACAAGTCCCGAGATGGTCTAAAAGATGTTGTGACTGCCTCAAGCTTCGTGATGCTTATGGCATTTAATGAAACTGCAAATACAGATTTTGATAAGTCACCAGACAGAAATGACATTCTATACGCGTCTTTTAGTTTAGGCTATGATTTGAACGAACTTTTTGAAGATTCAAGACCTGACTTGAACAGCCAAACTGAGGTAATCCCCTTATCCTCAAGCGCAGATAAGCTTGTTTGGACTTGGGGAATGAGGTATACTGATCTTGCTGCGTTATGGTGGAAAACCTCGATAGATCCAGACAATCCAACGCGCGATTCTAGACCCATAGCTTTAACGATTTATGATGAATTAACATTCACTTATGAACTGAAGATTGATCCTGAAACTGGAAAAGCAACGCTGAGCATGAATTATGTGATAGGTAAGATGCGTGACCTATGGGTTTTCTGGTGGCTGATATTTCTCCCTGTGACTGTTCATTACAACGCAACTGGATGTTACAGACTGAATGGAGAGCAGATCTCCGAGGAAACAATATACAATTTTATCCGCAACCAAGGAATCAAAATGAGCACAGTGAATTTTCAGGGCACAGCAATCCTTGACCATTCAGCCTATTTTGAATCCTCAGGTGCCAATGTCCAAGATAACGAAGTGGTCGTTGACGACTCGTTAATAGAAGCTTTTGCTGATGACGGCGAAAAAATCTTAGACGCTAACTTCACAACAAAAGAGTCATACAAGCTGTTCAATTACATTCTTGACCCTACAGAAAACGCCTACGAGACGTATCAGACCAAAACAAGAACCTGCAAAATAGCTGGTTTTGCGCGCAATCCCATATTCGCTGTTCACACGTCACTGATGAGGCTAATCCCAGTTGTGCTGGCAAGCATGCATCCAGAATTATACCAACAAGCTAAAGATCACTTACTGGACATGAACTACGCTGACTACTTCTACCTAACAGCTTACCCAGAGTATAGCGGCTACAGAATTGAACATGACCCCACCTTAACCGCATACTGTCACTTTACGATAAGTGAACCGTTACCGGAAGAGCCTGCACCCTCAGAAGCACCATTCATCACCACGGAAATCGCAATCATAGCAGCCGTTGTTATAGTTGCAGTCGTAGGCATCGTTGCATTCTGGGCACTTAGGAAACGAAAATAAACCCCTCAAATTCTCTCCCTCTTTTTTGTGAGGAGTAAAAATTCAAAGGAGCTAAATAGGCTCCGACATGAAAAATGAAAACTAACCAGAAGCGATAGTAGAAGCTTTGGAGGTTTTTCATTTTTCCCCTCAAACTTGCCCGTGCAGAAGCCTCAGCAACCCCTTCTTTTTACATGAGATGGTAAAGCTGACAAAAATAGAGAGGTTAAATTTTAATCCAGTCCACATTCGTGTGCTTCTTTTAAGTAATAATGGGTTTGAAAATTGGATTTTAGAAAATTCTAATCTAATAGTTGTTCTATAGAGAATAGGTTGTGATTGTATGGCTGAATTGGGCTGTCAACAGATTATTGAGTATTTTCATCGATGCTACAAGGCTTTGGATGGATTATGGTTCATGAAGGTTGAGGAGAAAATCGGCTTTGACGATGCCTTAGATGTAGATAATGAAGTTTGGAAGGTAATGCCAAAGATTCAGGCTAGAATGATCAAATCCATGCTAAATCTGAATAGTGGATCGGACGCTCTTTTCATGGGTCTCACAACAAAACTTGAATTAGAAGGCTTCAAGTTCAAGGCTGAAAAGAACGAAAACGGATTTAGGATAACAATAACGGATTGTCCCTGGCACAATTTGATGATCAAAAGTGGGAGAGAAAAACTCTCTGGAATTGTCGGCACCACTATTTGCGGCACTGAATATCCAGTCTGGGTCTCCGAATTTGACAAAACCATGCAATTCAAACTTAAATCCCAAAAATGCAAACAATCGGAATATTGTATACTAGATTTCGAGAAAAACCCAATTTAGTGTCTGTCTNGTAATCGAGACGAGAAAAAAATGGTGAAATCACCTTCCGTTCATAAATAATTAGACACTTTTTCTTTANGACTCAAACAAACACAACTTTACAGAACCCTTTGAAGACAATTTTATATGTTGTTTCTCTTCTTTTNAGCATTAGATTAATACTAGACTTCTTATGGACGTAACCGTGCCAGAGTTTTTACATGTGTATATGTAATAGAAACAATGTAAAAGAGAACATNAATTATTGTGTGGAAATTGAAATTTAACCCCAAACCCAAACCACNAACTGGCACATGCAATGGCAAATATTAAATGAATTCCAAGCATTTTATTATCATATGGCTTCCAATATTGACAAATTCACGCTGTTTCCAGCTTTACTAACGTTTGCACTATCAGCGTATCTGGCTTTTCTAAATCTTCAAGTCACTGATTATTCCGCAAAAGTGGATCTTCTAAACTGGGCAACAGGTTTATTCATTGTTGGCACCTTCTTCATCGCCGCTTGGATAGTTATGTGGATAATCCGCCTAGGCAGCGAAAAAACTTGAGATAAATGATTTGTGTGAAGAATTGGTCACTTCTTTCGCAGTTTTACCCTTGGTTTAGCTGTATCATTTTGGCGTTAAGGGTTTTTGTGTCAAGTATGGCTATTGTTGGTTTTCCGCTCAGGTAGCCGCA
>JGI2172J19969_10001441_pt1 | contig 10910 bp, 8 predicted proteins | sample DeeMarSWOR230_32_FD_19969 | JGI IMG/M metagenome (IMG submission 19969)
ATTGAACCACGTTGCTCACAGATATATGCCCAATAACACTGTGCTCAGCATTGCTGGCAACATACAGCAGGAAGAGGCAATCGCTCAAATCCAGCCCTTGTTTGATAAATGGGCTGCCGCGGAGTTAAAGACTGGCTATATAACCAATGACAAGCAAACGGAAGCGAGGTTGCGTATAGAGTCCAAAGATATCGAGCAGGCGCACCTTTGCCTCGCTGTTCACGGCTTTTCTCGCTCCCACCCACAGCGTTTTACCCTTGACCTGCTTAATACGGTGCTTGGCGGTGGCATGAGCAGTCGCCTATTTATGGAGATACGAGAGCATAGAGGGCTCGCCTATGATATACACAGTTACACCGAGCACTTCCTCAATTCAGGGTCATTTGCTATCTATGCCGGTGTTGACCCCGAGAAGATAGAAACCACTGTGGCAGCCATTCTCGAAGAGTTATCTCAGATTAAAAAGGAAATTACCGCAAGTGAAGTCATCAGGGCTAAGGAATTATCAAAAGGAAGACTATATTTGCGGTTTGAGGATAGCCAAAATGTAGCGTTATGGTACGGCGGCCAGGAAATATTACTACATCAAATCCTAGACATAGACGATGTTATTTCTATTGTCGACGCCATTACCATAGACGAGCTAAAAGAAGTGGCCAGGGAGGTTCTAACCGATAGCGGCCTTAATTTAGCCTTAATAGGGCCAGTCAATGGTGATAGTTTTATCAAGGAAAAGCCTTTAAGACAATTGTTTAAGATCTAATGTCGCAAAAAAAGAACCGCCCTGAGGCGGTTCTTTTCGTTATTGTTGGAGCAATCAGCGACTGCTTAGTACTCGGGATATCCTCCTCCTGGTGGCATCGCCGGCATCTTCTCCTTCTCAGGAATATCTGTTACCAGGGATTCCGTAGTCAGAATCATAGTGGCAATNCTAGCNCCATTCTGNAGNGCNCTCCTGGTGACTTTGAGNGGGTCNACAATNCCCCTTTCNACCATANTTACCCCTAGTTCATCTNTGAGNGCATCGTATCCTATGCCAGNCTTGCTTCCTTTTATNGCATTTATCACCACTGAGCCCTCACGNCCACTATTTTCNGCGATGCANCTCANAGGCTCTTCAAGGGCTCGTTTCAAGATATTCACCCCGGTAGCCTCATCACCCACCAACTTGAGTTTCTTCAAAGCCAACAAGGCATTGAGGAGAGCAACGCCACCACCCGGCAGGATACCTTCCTCTACAGCAGCTCGAGTAGCTGACAAGGCATCCTCTACACGGTGTTTTTTCTCTTTAAGCTCTGTTTCCGTAGCCCCGCCTACCTTGATCACTGCCACGCCGCCTGCTAATTTAGCCAGTCTTTCCTGTAACTTCTCTTTATCATAATCCGAGGTGCTTATATCAATCTCAGACCTGATTTGTTTGATTCGAGCCTCAATATCTTTGGCCTCGCCCTTGCCTTCAACAACGGTGGTATTATCTTTATCAGCAATCACCCTTCTGGCTCGCCCTAAATCTTCCACGGTCACCGAATCTAATTTCCTGCCAACCTCTTCAGATATAACAGTGCCACCGGTAAGAACGGCTATATCCTGAAGCATGGCTTTTCTCCTATCTCCAAAGCCAGGTGCTTTTACCGCCAGGGGAGATAAAGTGCCCCTTAGCTTATTAACCACTAATGTAGCCAGTGATTCGCCCTCAACATCTTCAGCGATAATGACCAGATTTTTGGAGACTTGGACAATTTTTTCCAAAGCGGGCAGAATATCGTTTATGGCCGAAATCTTCTTATCAGTGATAAGAAGATAGGGGTCCTCTAGCTCCGCCCTCATTTGTTCGGCGTTGGTGATGAAATAAGGGCTAATATAGCCGCGGTCAAACTTCATCCCCTCAACATATTCAGTCTCGAATTGCAGCCCCTTGCCTTCTTCGACAGTGATAACACCATCTTTACCCACCTTTTCCATAACATCAGCAATCAAATTGCCAATTTCCTGGTCAATAGCTGATATAGCGGCTACCTGAGCTACCTGTTCTTTACCAGCCACTGGTATAGACATTTTCTTGAGCTCATCAACTAAAGCCTCTACCCCTTTATCAATACCACGTTTTAAAGCCATGGAATCAGCACCAGCAGCGATGTTCTTGAAGCCCTCACTAATAATGGCCTGGGCTACAATAGTTGACGTACTGGTGCCATCACCACATTGGTCGTTGGTTTTGGTGGCTGCCTGCTTTACTAGCTGTACCCCCATATTCTCAAAGGGGTCGGGCAACTCTATTTCTTTGGCTATAGAAACGCCGTCGTTGAGAACCGAAGGAGCGCCCCATTTTTTATCCAGTGCCACAGGTCTCCCGCGTGGTCCCAGAGTTACCCTGATAGCATCAGTTAGCGTATCAACGCCATTCTTTAATGATTTCCTTGCTTCCTCGCCGAAAATAATTTGTTTTGCCATTCACTTACCTCCTTTTCTTAACTCATCTTGGCCAGAATATCACCCTCACGCATGATAACCAGCTCTTCATCCTCTAGCTTAAACTCGGTACCAGCGTACTTGGAATAAATAACCTTGTCTCCCTTCTTCACCTCCATGGCAATGCGTTTGCCATCCTCCGTCAACCTGCCGGGACCGACAGCAATAATTTTACCTTCCTGAGGTTTTTCTTTTGCTGTATCTGGTAAAACTATCCCCCCTCTACTTACTTCTTCCTTTGGCGTGGGTTTTATCACTACCCTGTCTCCCAAAGGTGCAATTTTAGCCATGTTCCCTCCTTTCCTGAATTTATTTTAGCACTCTGCCCTTGAGATTGCTAACTTTTTATTATACCAAGAAAAACTAAAAATGCAAGAGGTTTTCACTAAAAATTTGGCAAATTTTTCTTGTATTATTACACTAAACCGTGTATAATTATTTTTTAGAGATGGATAGAAGAGAAAAGAAGAAGAAGAGACAATGGAGTAAAGAAGAGATTAAGGCGCTGAGGCAACACCTGAACTTAACTCAAATGAAGCTAGCCGAGGAACTAGGCACACGGCAGCAAACGATCAGTGAATGGGAGAAGGGAATATATCGACCTCGCGGAGCTTCATCTACCCTGCTTAGCATAATTGCCGAGCGTAGTGGCTTTACTTACAGGGCCGGAGAGAAGCAAGATATATCAAAGTAATAAGTAATTTTTTTACATATGATTACACGTAATCGGATAACATTTTCTGAAAAGCAAGCAGCTCTAATATGGCAACAAATGGTGGGCAAGGAGCTGATTTCTATGGATAACGAACTAGTCAGTGTAATCTACCCTGGGAGGACTAATGGTGCTAACGGCCCCGATTTTCGGGATGCAGTTATTGTCAATAAGTCTCATTTGATGAAGGGAGACATAGAGGTTCACGTTAAATCCAGCGATTGGTATAGCCATGAGCATTATGCTGATGCTGAATATAATAATGTCATCCTTCACGTTGTTATGTGGCACGATTGTAACTCAGCTACCTTACTACAAAGCGGTAAGCCAGTTCCGGTCCTATGTCTAGCAAAGGCACTGCGATATCAAGCTTATCTGCTGCCCCACCAGCTCCCCTGCTTCCAGATGCTGGACCACGTGGATAGGCAAACTTTAAGAAAGCTGATGAAAGCCGCCGGCGAGACAAGGTTTAAGCAGAAGGCGATTCATTTTCAAATCCAGTTAGAGCAAGAGGACGCAGGGCAGGTGCTTTTCCGAGGCATGATGAGGGCTCTGGGTTATGCTAAAAACACAAAGCCCTTCGAAGACCTTGCTGACAGAATGCCTCTCAATTCCATCGAATCCAGTGAAGGCTTGGCTCTAAAGCAAGCTTTGTTGTTAGGCACAGCAGGGTTATTGCCTTCTCAAAGACGACAAGGCGGGTATACCACGGAGAAAGAAATTCGGGAATTGGAGCAAATATGGCAGTCGGTGGGTAAAGAAGTTAGAACCATGCAGGAAGGTGACTGGAACCTCTCACACATATACCCCAACAATTCTCCAGTGCGACGTATTGTCGCCCAGAGCTACCTTCTTGAACGTTATTGCAAAGGAAAACTATTGACAGGGATATTGCAGCTAGTTAAGGAAGCGCCACTGCCCAGGGGGTACCATGTGCTGGAAAACAGTTTGACTGTAGCTGGCGATTGCTACTGGCAGGATCATTTCGATTTTGACGTTGGATGTAAGACAAAGATATCGGCTCTGTTGGGCAATAGCAAAGCAGGTGAAATTACAGTAAACGTGATATTACCTTTTGCTTTTTCCTGGGGGGAATTAACTAATGAAGGGAAGCTAACAGAGAAAGCTATCGACCTTTACCGTGATTATCCTAAATTGGCTGATAATGGCCTAACACGGCATATGAGGAATCAGCTTGGCCTTGAAGAACCCTTTGATTTCACTGCCTGTTATCAGCAAGGGCTTATTCATGTCTTCAGGAACTACTGTCGTGAGGGCAAATGCTCACAGTGTCCTTTAACTAGTTGAAGAATACAGAGGGGCAAGTTTAGAAATCATCGACCCAGCCGACAACCACTGAACTTACATCCATGCAAGTGAAGGCGGAATCCTTAGGGCTAACCAGGACGAACTCGGAAATATCGCAAAGACCATCCATGGATTTCTGCCCCTTTTTTATCGCCTCCTCAATTGCCGTTTTCAGAATCAAGATCTCGTCACGGAGGCGTTCTGATTCCATCTCCAATTTCTTACCCCCCTGATTCGTTATCACATTCAGTATAAAAATCTTAATGATAGTTCTATACATTGTCTATCACCTAAAAGTCCTATACCTGGACATCGATTTTTTCTTGGCATAGCCCAAAAGTCCTAAGGAGAGGGATTCTTCATCCCGGACCCAAAGGTAGAATAGGCTTGATTAAAAAAAGCCAATAGCCAAATAGTCCTGGAAGAAAAATTTAAAAAATCGAGGTTATTTATTTACCGTGAAAAACGAAATTCTTCCAAATAGCCACTAAAGAGGTTAACCAAGACTGAGGCCGGGCACTACATCCAGATCGTAGCCACTTATATCGCCTGCTTGGAAACGATAATAACCACAGGCAGCCACCATAGCGGCATTATCAGTACACAAGTTGGGAGGCGGAATACGAACTGGCACTGGCGAGTTGGCAAGTAAATTTTGGCTTAACGTCCTATTGGCCGCAACTCCACCGCTCAGTATAATTTGCTCCACTTTCAATCGTCCAGCGGCCTCAATTGTTTTAACAACTAACACGTCTACTACAGCTAACTGGAAGCTTGCTGCGGCATCAACTACTGAGACCCCTCCCTTGTGAACAAGATGCCACAAAGCTGTTTTCAAGCCACTAAAGCTAAAATCGTGACTTTCTTTAAGCCAGGCTCGAGGGAGGGTCAAGGAAGGGACTCCAGAGCGGGCCGCCTGTTCAATAGCTGGACCCCCAGGGTAGCCCAAGCCCAAGATTCTAGCCGCTTTGTCAAAGGCTTCACCAGCAGCATCATCCCGGGTCCAACCTAGCCTCTCGAATTGCCCATGCCCTTTCATCAATACTAGATCGCTATGTCCACCGGAAACAATGAGACAGAGGCAGGGAAATTTCACTCTCTGTTTTTCACCATGTAGAGATGAATCCAGCCAATTAGCATAGATATGTGCCTCAAGATGGTTAATCCCAATAAGAGGTAATTTTTTGGCTAAGGCAATTGCCTTAGCCACGTTAACGCCTACCAACAGCGACCCGGCTAGCCCTGGGCCAAAGGTCACGGCAATGCCGTTGATATCCTGCCAAGAAACTCCGCTCATGGCTTGTTGGATGACCGGGATAATAGTGAGGAGATGCTGCCTTGAGGCAACTTCGGGGACTATGCCGCCATAGCGAGCATGAATATCTATTTGTGAAGCAACAACATTGGAGATAATGCGGCTGCCGTCCTCCACTATGGCAGCAGCAGTTTCATCACAAGAGGTTTCAATACCCAAGATTTTCATTTTCGTTAACTTTATAGCAATTACTTGCATAATGCCAACATTTAATTTAACTGAATAAGAAAAACGTCGTAAACTCGCGTTAAAGCTTTATCATGTGCCTATGTTCGTATTTTTATGGAGAACGAAAGCTTAGGCGAGTCGTTATTACTTGCCTGACGCCGTCCAGTATGCTAGCTTAATCTTGTATTTCAGCCGTTTTGAACATGACTTCTATTATCCTCGCCGGTGGTAAAAGTTTGAGGCTTGGTCAGAACAAGGCTCTTCAGGTTATTGAGGGTAAGAGCTTTATCCAGCACGTGGTTGACCGCCTGGCTATCATCAGCACAGAAATTATCATAGCGACCGCTCACGGCGAAGAAATTCCCTGCTCCTCGGCTGTCAGGATAAAAACAGTACCCGATATTTATCCTGGGAAAGGGCCGCTTGTTGGAATTTACTCAGGTTTAATAGCTTCATCTGATTTGCGGGCTATCGTTGTTGGCTGTGACACACCATTTCTGAGTGTTGGCTTGCTTGAATACATGACCCAAATCTCCTCCATATTTGATGTTGTTGTTCCTCGGATGAAAGAGAAAGTAGAGCCACTTTGTGCGGTCTATTCCAAGAGTTGCATAGCTCCCATGCAGAGGTTGCTGGAGCAAAACGAACTGAGGATTTACAAACTCTTCAGTATGGTCAAGGCGAAGTACGTTGAAGAGGACGAGATAAACAGATTTGACCCCGAGCACTTAACCTTTTTCAATATAAATAGCCAGGCTGATCTGTACAGGGCAAGAAAGCTGGCAGCCGAGAAAGGATAGGGGAGTAAAGAAGTTATAGTAGCAGCTACCATTTCTCCTGAAATAATGGCAACACAAGCCTGGTCTTAAGGCGCTCATCCAACTTACCCAGCCATGATTCTATCTCGCGTATGTCTCCACTCATCAGTGCAGCTTTTTTTTCCGCCGCACGGCGTTCACGGCAGAAACCTTATACTCAGGAATCTTGGCTAATGGGTCAAGAGCATCATTGGTGAGGATATTTGCCGCTGCCTCGCGCCAGTGGAAGGGCATGAAAATAACCCCGGGAGGCGATTTTTCTGTAATATGAACTGGTGCCTCGACTTGGCCTCTTTTCGAGCTGACTACTGCCAAATCGCCCTCATTAAACCCAAGCCTTGTTGCATCACCAGGATTCATTTCCACCACACCGCTAGGATAAAGCTCACTGAGCACGTTAGCACGGCGACTCATGGTGCCGGTATGCCAGTGCTCCAATAACCTCCCCGTGGTGAGAACCAAAGGGAAACCCTTGGATGTTGATTCTGCCGGCGCAATGTACTCTATGGCATGAAACTTACCTTTGCCACGGGCAAAGCCGTCCTGGTAAAGAAAGCTAGTTCCGGGATGTGAGACATCCGGGCAAGGCCACTGCAAACCGTCGTGATCGAGGCGGTCGAAGTGGACACCGCCATAAATAGGAGTAAGAGAAGCAATTTCTTCCATAATCTGGCTCGCATTTTGGTAACCAAATGGCTTTCCCATTTTCTCTGCCAAAGTAGATATGATTTCCCAGTCAAGCCTTGCTTGCCCAGGTGGCAAGACTGCTTGCCTTACTCTTTGAATTCGCCTCTCGGTATTGGTAAAAGTACCATCCTTCTCTGCAAAGGCAGCACAAGGTAAAACGATGTCAGCCAGCCAAGCAGTCTCAGACAAAAAGATATCTTGTACTACCAAGAATTCGAGTTTTTCCAATGCTTGCTTAAAATGCTCTATATTAGGCTCGCTTAGCATGGGATTCTCTCCCATAACATAGAGCCCTTTGATATCTCCTTTGAGTATAGCATTGGCTATCTCGGTGACCGCCAATCCGGGACGGTCACTCAATTTGCAACCCCAAGCAGCCTCAAACTTCATCTTAATATCCTGGTTATCAACCCTTTGATAACCAGGATAGACATTAGGGAGTGCTCCTAAATCGCAGGCGCCCTGGACATTATTTTGACCCCGAAGGGGACTGAATCCCGTGCCTTCTCTGCCGATATTGCCGGTGAGGAGNAGCAAATTAGCAACACTCTTAACATTATCTGTGCCCGTGGTATGTTGGGTTATTCCCATGCTGTAGAGAATACAGGCACTTTTCGCCTCTCCAAAGAGACGGGCGGCTGCCTCTATATCAGATTTGGGAACACCGGTTATAGCCTCCACTGCCTCAGGAGTATACTTTCCCACAAGTTGGCGTAGTTCCTCATAACCTTCGGTGCGGTCCCGGATAAACTCCCTATTCTCAAGACCATCTCTGATAATTACGTACATTAATCCATTAATAAGGGCAACATCTGTTCCTGGCTTCTGGGCGAGCTTGACAGCAGCATAATCGCTTAGTTCAATAGAGCGCGGATCAGCAACAATGAGCTTAGTACCGTCAAACCTGACCCTTCTTTTAATAATTGAGCCAATAATAGGGTGACATTCGGTGGTGTTGGAGCCGATAACGAAGAAAAGCTCGGTTTTCTCAAAGTCAGAATAAGAATTGCTCATTGCCCCCTGACCGAAGGCAGCAATACCTCCAACCACAGTAGAGGCATGACATAATCGGGCACAATGGTCAACGTTATTAGTGCCTAGCACAGCACGGACGAATTTCTGCATAACATAGTTATCTTCATTAGTACACTTAGCCGAACTTAAGGCAGCGATACTATCTGATCCGCAAGCCTGCTTGAGTTCAAGTAGTCTTTTTACTACTAACCCTAGAGCTTCATCCCAGCTAGCCTCGCGGAAGATTTCATGCACTTTCCCATCATGCCCTGCTCCACGTGGAACGCTAGCTATTCGAATCAGAGGTGTGGTTAGTCTTTCAGGATGACTGATGAAATCATATCCCCAGCGTCCCTTAACACACAAGGTGCCCTTGTTAGTTGGCCCCTCGGGGTCACCTCGCACAGATACAATCTTATTATCTCGAACACCCAAGTAGATAGAGCAGCCAACACCACAGTAAGGACAAATGGTCTTAACCTCTTCGGTAGGTGGTTTTTCCCATTTAGGCACCAATGCCCCAGTAGGACATCGGGCGACACATTCACCACAAGATTTACAAATTGACTCGACAATCGGTTTATCACCAAAGGTGGCTATCCTTGCTGAGTTGCCTCGAAAAGCTATATCAATAGCATCATGGCAAACTATTTCTTGACAGACTCGTACACATTTAGCGCAGAGGATACATTTATTTAAATCACGAATAAACGCCGGATGGCTTGTATCTACGGGAAGTAATTGAACACTTTTTCGCAACCGGTCTATATGCTCCTGTTCTATGCCTAAATAGCGAGCAATTTCCAGCAGCTCACAGTCCTGGTTTTTAGCACAGGCAAGGCAATCGCCGTTATGATTGGCGCTAATAAGTTCCATAGTGATTCGGCGTGATTGATCTACCTTTGGCGTATCTGTGTACACCACCATGCCATCAGTTGCTGGCGTCGTACAAGAGCTGACCAAACCCCGCATCCCTTCTATTTCAACGATGCAGAGGCGACAACCTCCATAAGGCTTGAGGTCAGGGTCGTAACATAGTGTGGGAATATAGATACCGGAGCCAAGTGCCGCTTCCAACACAGTAGCGCCTTTTTTCGCTACGACCTGGTGACCGTTAACGGTTAACCTGACGACGTCCATTCTCGTTTCCTTCACCTTATTCGGAGGGATTGTACTCATTACTGACCTCCATGAGTTTTACTTTCCAAGCCTATTGGTACAGGTTCCTCCGGAGTCGCAGGCCTCTCTCCAGAAGTCTTGACTACTGCACCAAAGCGGGGTGGACAGACATCCAAACAGGTGCCACATTTAGTGCACTTATCTTGATCTATGACATGTACAACCCTCTTACCACCTTTGATAGCCCCGGTAGGACAGGAGCGGAGACAAATCATACAACCTTCACATTTTTCAGGATCAATATAATATGAAATCAGAGCGTTGCAAACTAATGCTGGACATCGCTTTTCTTCTATATGTGCCTTGTATTCATCTCGGAAGTAGCGGATACTGGTAAGTACCGGGTTAGGAGCTGTTTGCCCCAAACCACACAAAGAACCATCTTTGACCGATACAGCCAATTCCTGAAGCAATTCAATATCCCCGGGCCTACCTCTGCCATTGGCTATATCCTCAAGCATATCTAGCATTTGTTTTGTACCCCAACGACATGGTATACACTTACCGCAGGACTCAAGCTGTACAAACGATAGGAAGAATCGTGCTATATCAACCATACAGGTATCTTCATCCATCACTATCATGCCGCCAGAACCCATAATAGACCCAGCCGAAGTCAGAGAATCGTAATCAACCGGAGTATCAAGGAAATCTGAGGGTAAGCAACCTCCCGATGGTCCACCTGTCTGTACCCCCTTAAAGCGTTTCCCTTCTAAGATACCACCACCGATTTCATAAATAATCTGGCGCATAGTAATGCCGAAGGGGACTTCAATGAGTCCGGTGCGCTCTACCTTGCCTACCAACGAAAAGGTTTTCGTTCCTTTGCTTCCCTCCGTACCATAACTGGCATACCAAGTAGCTCCTTGCTGCATTATTGCGGCTACACTTGCCCATGTTTCTACGTTATTAATGTTAGTAGGCTTGCCCCATAATCCAGAGACAGCCGGGAAAGGAGGACGGGAGCGAGGCATCCCCCTATTGCCTTCAATAGAAGCCATCAGCGCTGTCTCCTCTCCACAGACAAAAGCACCAGCTCCCTCTTTTATTTTGATATGGAATCTAAAGCCAGAGTCCATAATATCGTCACCTATTAACCCATATTCCTCCATTTGCCTGATAGCAATCCGTAACCTTTGTATCGCTAGCGGATACTCAGCTCGGATATAAATGTACCCTTCAGTCGCACCGATAGCATAAGCCCCAATGAGTATTCCTTCCACTACAGCATGCGGATCGC
>JGI2172J19969_10001445_pt1 | contig 10893 bp, 10 predicted proteins | sample DeeMarSWOR230_32_FD_19969 | JGI IMG/M metagenome (IMG submission 19969)
CGCTTGGACACGGTCGCCCCCGGCTTGAACGTGGTAATCGGCTCGCGATGGCGCTATGACGAGATGCCGGGTCCAACCCAATACTACCTCACCCACGTCTTGAACGATGGGTGGACGCCGGTCGCTCCAAGGGATTGGGGGCGATGCGTGTCAGGGATGATTGACCTCGCGTCCGTGGACGCCTTTATCGATTGGATACGCGAAACGCTATCGATTACGCCGAGCGATCAAGCCATGCTTCGTCAAACATGGTCCCGTAAGATCCATGAAAAAAGAATCAGCCCGCGAAGCTAGGCCATCGCGAGCGGTCCTAGCAGACGTTCCACCTCCATCGCTAGCTAGCTAAAAATACGCGCTCACACGAAGCGCGCGTGTGACATGAGACCCGATGAATATATGACCATTTATTTATCGTTTATGGCTGGTTTTGATGAGCTTATTCACATCGAAGCCCTTGGACTTGACCGATTCTAGTAGCTGAGCTAGGAGATCGTCATCCATCTGCGGGGTTCTGCTCAAGATCCACAGGTACTTGCGGTTTGGTGTGCCAACGACAGCGTATTCGTAGTCCGTACCCAAGTCGATAATCCAGTAATCCGCAGAGAACGGCCAGAAGAAGGTCACTTTCAGCTTCGCTCCCGAAGTCTTGTCTACCACTTTGGCTTTACCCTTGGCCCGTCGCACCTTGCCGTTTCTCCGGCATTCGTTGAGCACGGAGATGCTGCCATCGTCAGCTAACGTATACGTTGCCGTCGTATCCGTACAATCTTTTTGAAATCGGGCGGGAAGGTGGGCAATCTCATACCATTTGCCGAGATACCTCTTCAGATCAACGTACGGTACGACTGCGAGCGTAGTACGTTCATTCTTCGTCAAAGAAACCACGCAACATCGTAAGTAAGGCATCGATATATAGCTTTCGGGCGAGCTTCCCGGTGAGTTTACAAAGCTTTTTCAAGTGCGCTAGCGTTGTTTTCGAGCATACGCCCACCATTTAAGGTTAAGAGTGTTAACCTTACCTTTTTAGGCGTCAAATTGGGTAAAACGCGATCAACTAAACTGGATGAAGGGGATGTCGAAAAAGTCTTAACGGACTGTGAGCGCCCAGTCATACATACACGTTCTATTCGTAGATCTGGATGCGTGCAGAGGAAAAGACGCACGCGCACGGCTCTAAGTTATATCGGTTTCAAAATACTCGAGTGGTAAATATGTGAACATGGAAAAAATAAGCCTGGGTAAAACGGGGTTACTGGTTTCCCGAGTTGGTATGGGGAGCATTCCCCTTACGCGTCCCCCCGAACACGAGGCGATCAACACGAGGCGTGCTCATTCCCGGTGTGCTATACTTACGCGCCTTATGGGGGCTATGGTCGCCCGAGTGGTTCTTCTCTTGGAGATATGTGACGAACGCCATGGAAAGTGCTAAGAACTGTCATCAATGTGGCGAGTGTGAGACGAACTGTCCCTACGGCCTCCCGATCCGGGACTTGATCAAGGAAAACATCGCTTTCTATACAAGCGTCGCTAGAGCTAGCTCGCTTGACGCCTTCACAACTTGAAGAATAGGCTAAGGGTTCCTTAAGTTGTAAAAGGTGTAAAGGTACAACGTATTTAGGTAAAAAAGGAATAGCTATCTTTGAGGCGCAAATGCGTAAGCTCGTTAGCGTCCCGTTATTTAGAACGAAGGTAGCAGTTCCAGGGGAAACCCAGTCTTACTTGAAATTGTTAGACCGGGCGATCTTGTGTTTCTTCTCCTTTTTACTTTTCATAAGATTCTTTTTATCTTTTCCCAGTTCATGCCACCTCGATTCGTAAATGATGCAACAACCTCCTCATCCTCCCTTATATATCCCTCGGTTCGAACGCAACCTCCTTCATCAATCCGCATGAATAATAAATAAGCGAACTCCGTCTTTGTTGCCTTCCATGGACATCAAGGTCTTCTCGTAGTTTCGATAGCCCTTCCTCGGCTCTACAGACGCCTCATTAACCCTTTCGCCACCAATAGTGGACTAATTTTCAAATAGCTGGCGTCGAGAGAATATCCCTAGCTAGCTAACGTCAGATCTGTTTTCTCTTAGTTTCGCAAATAGCTACCTTGATCCTCACGACTACGCTATCTTCCACAATTACCTTTATTTAGTTCGCCTTAGCCTCAACTGGTGGTATGGACTATCCGAAAATCTATTATATTATGATCATTATCGGGTTCGCGCTCATTACGGGCGGGGGGCTGAGCCGATCCTTTCTACCCCTCCTCGGCCGAGAGTTGGATCCCTCCGGCCTTCTGGTGGGGTTCGCCATGTCCTCCTATCATTTCATCAGGACGTTCCTTGAAATACCTTCAGGATTCATATCCGATAAGATCGGGAGAAGGCTGCCGGTCATCGTGGGTTTAGGATTAAGCACCCTTGGCGCGGTGATCTGTGGGTTTTCGACTTCGATCTATCATCTGATTCTCGGGCGGACGGTCTGGGGATTTGGCGCTGCCCTGTACTTCACCAACAATCTAGCCTTAGTCATAGACCTGTTCGAGCCAAGCATCCGAGGGAAGGCGCTTGGCAGCCTTCAAGGGATCGAGATGATTGGCAGCCTGATCGGGCAGCCCGCTGGAGCTTTTTTAGCTGACTGGATCGGGTTCAGAAACGTGTTCTTCTTTTCAGCGCTGAGTATTGGTGTCTCGTTCCTCTTCTCCTTTGCTTCACGGGAGTTTAAGGAGGCGGATGCGAACAAGATGAGGAGAGACACCTCTCTTCTCGCGTCGTTACACGGCGTGAAGAATCGGGGGCTTTTTCTCGTGTCCATCGTCCGGATGATGCGCATGATCATCACGATGGGCGTCATAATGACGGCGTTTCCCCTCTTTCTTAATGACGAACTTTCCATGACGGTGACGATGATCGGCGTGGTGATGGCTATTCGGACGGTGGCGTTCATACTCTCGACGTTCAGCGGTGGATATGCCATTGATCGGCTCGGCGCAAAGACCGCCGCTATCGTGGGGATCGTAATTGAAGCCGGGACGCTCCTATTATATCCCGTGACTGCGAATCCTCATACGGTCTTCCTGCTCGTCTTCATCGGCGGGTTTGGAGCCGGACTCTTCCAGATCGCCTTGGCCCTTCTCATGAGCTTGCAGATGGAGGAGAAATTCATTGGAAGCGGGGTCGGCATCTACCGAACCTTTCAGGATGCGGGCAGCGTGATAGGCCCCATCTTGGTCATGGTGATCGCCGAGGCGACGGATATTCAATCAACGTTCATGGTCGGGGTCGCAGCGTACCTCATCTCGATACCGCTGCTATTGCTGACTAAGAAATCCAACTAGTGAGACAGGCAACACGACCTAGCTAGCGAAACCCAATCCTAAGACAAGAAACGTACACAGTTACAAGACGAGGATCTTAGGGCAAGGAGGGATGGAACGGCCCTTTCGACGACGAAGAAGGCGTTGAATCCTCCCCTGAATACTCTAGCCAGCGTATACCTCTGTAGATACTCCTGTAGCGTTCTGGAAATCACTTTCTTTTTTTCAATAACAGCTCCGTTCATCTTGTTTTTCACTGCGGGGATCACGCGTTAGGGCTACAACCCCCTCCATGACGAGGGCTTCCATTAACACGGTGATCGATCACGGGACGAGCATTCGTTTCAGACGAGGAAGACAAGCGTTACCTGCATAGAGGCATGAAGGCCGCATGAGCGTAAGTAAAGCCTTATCCGTACGCTCTGTCTATCTCTCGGAGGCTTTTTCGGGAACCTTCGTCAGGAGCCAGAAGCCTACCAGCTCAGCCAGCGTTGCGGCTCCCACCCCCCACCAAAGACCCGCGTACTCTCCGATTAATCCCCCTATCAGGGGCCCAATGCCCCAAGAGAGATTATTCATGAAGTTCAGCAAGCCTATGAACCTGCCCTTCTGCTGTGGAACCAGCTCCATCTGCCAAGCCAAATACGTAGCCTGGTTACAGGCCCATCCCAGCCCCATCATTATGTACGAGGGGTACAGCACCGTCACGTCTTGTGCCGAAACGAAGATGATGGGATAGACTGTCATCGAAATAAGGCCTATGAGGAAGACGTTCTTCCGTCCCCACTTATCTGCCACCCATCCCATGGGGGGTGCAGTCAGGATTCTAGCTACAGCGCCCACCGCGGTCAAGGCCGCGATCATCGGCTTCGAAGCGTGGAGTGCTTCGGCCAAATAGTAGGCGGTTAAGGGCATAACCATGGAGACCCCGATAGATCTGATTGAAACGGCGAGGCAAAAAGAAGCAAACGCCTTCGGGCTCTCTTTGATCAATGTTGGCAGCCTCTTCAAGGCCGTGAGTACGTTACTGATGTTGAAGAGAGCGTTGATGATTGTCCTGTAACTGGTGTCCTTGACGTGGAACGGTCCCTCGGGAAGACAATATTTCAGGAAGAGTCCAGCGACCAGATTCACGCCGGCAAAGACGATGAAGACGGTTCGCCAGTCGATAGGGGCTAAACAACCAGCCAGAAAATATCCTACGATGTTTCCCAGATACCAGGACGAAGAGTAGCCCGACATAATTCCCGCCCTTCTCTTCGACGGAGTTAAATCGGCCATGTAGATGGAGTTCGCCACCCCCCAAACGATGGTGATGGAATTGAAGATTTCCGTGACCATGGCCATGAGGATTACCACCAACGCTGTCGACGCAAAGAGAAAAGGAATAGCGAAGACGGCGGAGAGGATGAACCCAAGGACTAATAGGTTCTTAGTCGCCTTCGTCTCATCGAGTATACGACCTACGGAAAGCTGAACGAGGGCAGCGACGAGCGTAGGAACCGTCGAGATCAGTCCGACTTCTATGAGTCCCCCCTGCAGGTCGAGGATGAAGTAGGGAAGGAAGTACCAGAGGCCAACGGATGTTCCTGCCATAAAGGCCAGGACGTACAACCGCCCTGTGATTCCCTTTGAACGATTTGACGGCATACGTGCGGCTCCTCTTCTAGGATAGGCTAAGGTATGGGTGGAAAATCGATGTGTGTGTCTTACCCGTACTTATCGTAACTTGATGGGGCGTCCGTACGTTGTGCAGAGTCAAAATTGCCCTCCTCTTCGGTGACCTACCTAAGGTGCGGGTTTGTATGCTTTCTCTGAGACTATACGTAATTGACCCTGGTGTGTGTTAAGGCTGCCTATGGCGTTTTTCGTGGTTTGATCTCCCGTGCCCTAGCTAGCCCCCCTCGTTCCCACCAACCCCTTTTCAGAAAAAGCGTTGACGGACGGAAAAATCTTCGCGAGTTTTTCAGTTATTGGGGGCTTCTAATCGTCGAATCGCTTCTTTGAGGGAATTTTCGCGCGTTAAAAACCTATTTACGCCTGTATCGTTCGCGAGCGAGCTAGCTAGCGCTGTTGTTGACAATCACGACAGATGCCATATAAATCGATCCGTTGGCCCTGTATGTTAAAATGCGTGCGTTCTGCGACGTGGGTCAGGAGTTCATCGACTTTCTCGTGATAGAGATCGGTAATTGTTCCACAGCGTGTGCAGATGAGGTTGATGTGCGGCTTCATGTTCGCGTCAACCCGCGTCTTCCCGTCGTAGAAGGCGAGTTCCTGAATCATTCCCGCCTCCTTTAAGATTTGGAGGGTTTTATACACGGTGGCAGGGCTGATGGTCGGAAATTTGGTCTTCACGTGATTGTACACGTCTTCCACGCTGGGGTGGTCGCGACTTTCCGTGACCAGCTTGAGGATTTCGATTCTCTGAGCGGTTATTCTGAGCCCCCGCTTCCGCAGGGTTTCGATGTATCTGTTCAGCTTCCTCACCGTGGTAACCGCTTGAACCGGGTTCTTCCGGTCGCGTGTGCGGTTCTCGGTTCTGTGTTATGGAAGTTACCTAATAAACGTTTGCTATTAATAGAGATTCTTACTTAATATTAAATCTTTATTAAGACCGACAACCATTATACACAGAAAAACCAGGGGAATTCAATGTGACAAAAGACAAAAAGCGAATGACCACGAGCTTCGGCGCTCCGGTCGACGATGATCAGAATAGCATGACCGCCGGCGTCTCGGGCCCCGTCCTCCTCCAAGATGTCCACCTGATTCAGAAACTGGCGCACTTCAATCGGGAACGGGTTCCCGAGCGTGTTGTCCACGCCAAAGGCGCGGGCGCCTTCGGCTACTTCGAGGTCACGCACGACCTCACCCAGTATACCTGCGCGAAGTTTTTGTCCGACGTAGGCAAACGTACCGACGTGGTCGTACGGTTTTCGACGGTCGGCGGCGAGAAGGGGTCCGCCGATGCGGAACGTGACCCCCGCGGCTTTGCCGTGAAGTTCTATACCGAGGATGGCAACTATGACCTGGTGATGAATAACACCCCGGTCTTCTTCATCCGTGACCCTCTCAAGTTCCCGGACTTCATCCACACGCAGAAGCGGAACCCTGCAACCAACTGTAAAGATCCCGACATGTTCTGGGACTTCCTCTCCCTCACCCCTGAGTCCATTCACCANGTGACTGTCCTCTTCTCGGATCGCGGGATCCCCAAGTCCTTTCGACACATGAATGGCTATAGCGGCCACACCTTCCTGTGGTACAACGCTCAAGGTGAAAAATACTGGGTCAAGTATCATTTTAAGACCGCCCAAGGCATCCAAAACCTGACGCGGCAAGAAGCCGAGGTACTGAAAGGCAAAGATCCGGACCACGCCACCCGGGACCTATATAACGCCATTGCGCGCAGCGAGTACCCGGCGTGGGATGTCCAGGTGCAGATCATGCCCTTCGACGACGGGGCGACCTACCGCTTCAACATCTTTGACATAACCAAAGTGTGGCCCCACGGCGACTATCCTGTGAAACCCTTAGGGCGACTCGTCCTCAACCGCAACCCCGCTAACTATTTCGCCGATGTAGAGCAGGCGGCCTTCTGTCCAGGTAACCTCGTCCCAGGCATCGCGCCGTCACCGGATAAGATGCTGCAAGCCCGCCTCTTCTCCTATCATGACGCGCATCGATATCGCCTGGGCGCCAACTACGAACAACTGCCCGTGAACGCGCCCAAAGCCGCCGTCCACACCTATCAACGCGACGGGGCGATGACCTATGCACACTTCGGTGGAGCACCGAATTACTGGCCCAATAGCTTCGGCGGACCTGAGCCCGACCCGCATGCGGCTGCCCCGGGCATTCACGTCTCGGGCGTCGCAACACGCCATCCCTATCAGCACCCCAACGACGACTTCGTTCAGCCCCGAGCCCTCTACGAACAGGTCATGACGGATCTCGACCGCGCCCACCTCGTCGGAAACATCGTAAGTCATCTCAGCGGGGCCAACAAAGCGATTCAACTCCGTCAGACTGTGCTCTTCTACAAGGTTCACGCAGAGTATGGCACGCGCGTGGCGGAAGGCCTCGGATTAGCCGTCGAAGACGTCAAGCGGTTATCGCAGCAATAGCCGCACCCCTCCTCTTTTTTACCGTGACGCCATGGGCTGGATCTCAGAGAAGGTCAAACGAATCCTCTTCATCGTGGTAGGCACGATCCTGCTTGGAATAGGCGGCCTGGGGGTCCTTCTTCCCATTGTACCCACGACGCCGTTTCTGTTACTGGCTACCGCCTGTTATGCCCGGGGTTCAAAACGGATACATCGCTGGATGCTGAGAAACCGCGTCTTCGGGGCGTTTATCCGAAATTACGTGGAGAGAAAAGGGATAACGCCCCGACAGAAAACCGTTACCTTGGGCTTCTTATGGGTGACGATGACGTTCACCATTGTCTTTGTGGTTGACTCCCTCATCCTTAGGCTCTTCTTGGTCCTGATCGCTCTCGCTGTGAGTGGTCACATTCTCAAGCTGCCAACCTTGACGTCAGCCTCCTAACGGGGAGCGTCCTCCCTGCCTAGGGGAAATAGGAATACACTCATTCTGTTGTGAGAGCACATGGCGAGTGCGCTGAAGACGGACTTTAGTTTCGGTACATATCGTACGCGTCGTTACGTAGCCCTTTAAATAGGATCTTACCGCATACTTCTTTACCCATACTGTACGTGTCAGCGCGTACAGGGCTCTCAGGAAGGGCTATCACTGGCTAGCTACGAAGTACGGAAGGAAATACTCTGATAGCTAGCAAGCGACGAGGGGGGATTATATGGCCGACGTCATAAAAATTGGAGCCATCGCAGTAGCTATTATCCTCGCTATCGTAAGTGTTGGGCTGTATACCAGTCACCAAAATCAACTGAACGAACTCACTTCGACCTATGATGCGTATATGGCGACCCATCAATATACCGACGCCGAATATCTCGCCCTGCAGGACCAGATCCGTAATTTGACGGATATTCTGACCCTACAGAAACACCACGTCCTCCTGAATCATTATGACGTGAACCAGCCGGCAGGCGGGTATAACTCTTGGGCCTTCACCAACATCAATCATACCGGCTACCTCAGGATCACGATTCACTCTTCTACGACCGCAACAGCGTATGCGCGCGTCGTGTACACCTACAACGGAACGACGTGGGCGCTCAGTAAAACACTGGGTACAACGGGGACAGCGGATTTTCCCGTCCTGCCGTCCTCCAGCATTGAGGTAGGCATCGGCAACACGAATACCTATGACCCCGCGGCCCACGACGTCTCCATCGTGTATCACTACTAGGCGTCTCCTGCTTCACGACTGGTAGCTAGCTCGCGCTCCTGGCGTGGCCGCTTCTGAGTCACCGTCCTCTTCGCGATAATCCCGTAGTTCGCAGCCGCTTCCTCCGAACTGGCCCTGTCATCGTCCTGCATGATGAGTGATATGAGCGCAAGCCAGCTCACGGGAACCTTCTATCGGGTCTCTTTCCTCTTCTCGGAACAAGTATTATATTTTTGTGTCATGCATTACAGCCTATATCGTGGGACGAGTTGGGGTGGATATGTCCGAAGAGAATCGCACAAGCAGGTGGAACCGCGTATTAGCTATCCTGTTCCTGGGCCTCATTGTGGTAAACGCCTATTTCTGGTATGGGAAATATCCCGCGGATCTTCAAACCAGCCACGATCACGGCTTCCTCGTGGGCTACACCGAAGGGAACCAAACCGGGTACGATCTAGGGTATCACGGGGGCAACCACAGTGGCTACCTGCTTGGCTACGACGCAGGCAACACCTCGGGCCATCAATCGGGCTATACCGCAGGGCATTCGGCAGGTTACACGGCAGGATATGAGGCAGGCTATCGCCAAGGCGTAGACGACGTTGCAGAAACAGGATACGTGCTTCGCGATCCCACCTATGCCGAAGCCATCCGCTTCATAACGGATGATCACACCGATACCAACGCGTATACGGACACCTACCAATGCCGGCACTTCGCGGCCGACGTCGTCAACCATGCGGTTGACGCGGGATACGCGAGTGGCTATGTGTACGTGGGGTTCCCCGACGGCGCCCATGCGATCGTCTGTTTTAACACCACGGACAGCGGCCTGATCTTCATCGAGCCCCAGGACGACGCGGTCGTGCAAGTGGTCGTCGGGCAACCCTATTGGGATCGGACAAAATATCATCCCTCGTACGATGATACCGTCGTGGAATATCTCATCATCTGGTGACCCCGACGCATTTCCCTATCTCTCGCGAGCGCTGCGGAGTCGAATCACTCCGTATTGGACTCCACGCTCTCGCCTTTTCGCTTAGCGATGAGGATGCCGAGCCCAAACGCGACGAGGGCGATCTCGAGAAACTCGTGGTTCGTCACGTCCTCCATATTGAACCACACCCCGCTGGTAATTTTGTGGTGAATCAACAGCACCACGGCTAAACCTATACAGACCCAAGCGACTTTCTCCTTCACCTTCGCGGCCTCCTTCCTGCGCGGGATAGCTTCTCCCCATGAATCGGGATTCCTCCTTCGTATATGAAGTTATTCCTACCATGGATCCCACGCGCCTCGCTCAAGCGCCTCATCGCTGCGACCTGGGTCAGCTAGCCCCCTTCCCTTGATTTAGCTCGCGTTTGCCTCACCGGGTGGTACGGGCTCTCCCCGCCTTACACCCCAACCCGAAATAGTGGACCGGTTCTGAAGCCGTCTTCCATTCCTGGGAAAACAGGCCACCTTTTTCCTCATAGGGGGTAATTGTTCCCTTTTTCGTTAGGCTTGCCTTAAATACCTCGTTTTCTAACGATAAATCAGAAAAACAAATTAGAATACTGACTTAGAACCAGAAGGAGAGAAACCCATGAGAAAAATATTGCTCTTCGAGAGGCGTAAATCGAAGGAATCCGCTGCGGCTGAGGTCAACGAATTGGACGACCAACCGGAGCGCGTCGAGGGAACCGAGGGGAACCAGGGCGAGCTGTGGGTGGAAGCGGGCACGACCGACGTCGCCGACGGTCTTCCCGAGACCGACGTCTTCGAAAACTTGGGACAGCTGAGGCGGGAATTGAAAGAATTCGAGAAGTTCAGGGGCGGGATACGGACCACCCTCACCTCCATCGAGAAGCTGGTGCCCCGCCTGAACGAACGGAAAGCCCGCCTCGTCAAGGATATCGAGACAAAACAGAGGGAAGTTGAGCAGCTCACCCAACAACTACCCCAACTGACTAAGCAGAAAACAGACCTCCTGCAGAGCATCGACCAGAAGCAGGAGCAAAAGAAACGCTTAGAAACCGAGATAACGGAGAGACAACGGAACGTTGAGCAGCTAACCACCCAAATCCCCACGCTCAAAGCGCAGGAAACCACGCTCGTCCACCAAATCCAACGGAACCAGAAAGACCTTACCCAGATTAACGAACACATCAACGAAGTTGAGAGCATCCAGAAATACGGCATCGACTTCGTCAGCGCACTAGTCTACGCATCCCAAAAAAACAAACCATAGATCAAGCCCCCAGTCCCTCGCACACGAGATCGCACC
>JGI2172J19969_10001446_pt1 | contig 10888 bp, 6 predicted proteins | sample DeeMarSWOR230_32_FD_19969 | JGI IMG/M metagenome (IMG submission 19969)
TGTGATCTCAAACCCGCCGTTGGATCGGCTGGCCAAAGAAATGATATGCAGTAAGAGTGAAGATTCTTCTACAATCCGGAACAAAGGATCTAATTTCAACCATCGATCTCTAATGCGAGGAGGAATGTGTGCTGAAGATCTGGCCAGCGTTTTTGTTCCGTAATAAGATTTCAAAATCTCAGTGATAGCCACTGGGATTCTGAAGGTGGTATCATCAAATTCTCCGAAGGAATGGTGCAGCTTCTCAAAGAGCCATCTCCTTCTCTTGGGGAAGATGTATATACGGCTCTTAGACATTTTTTGCAGTAACTGGATGACTACTTTGTCCATATCGTTGTCTACTTCAATAGGGAGCTTGTATTTGTCGTTGTAGTAAGGCTTTACTGGTATACTGGGGGGCAGATGGTACTGGATAATACTTCCTTCTTTGTGGAGCATGTCTGAGTGGGAAACTTCTTCCAACTGGATTAATGCCCATACTGGGATGGCAGTTCGACCTGTTCTCCAGCGGTGAACAGCATCGGCTAATGTGTACACGTTTGGACAGTCTTTTGAATATCTCCCTCCTCCTGGCTCCACTTCTGTGTAGGTATTCCAGAGAAAGTAGGCCAGTTCCAGTTCCTTTACAGAGACACCGTATCTCCTTCTCAAAGAGGGATCTTCTTCAATTGTAACAATCTCATCCAAAAAGAGTGAGGTGGAATCATCCTCCAAATAATAGATATGCCCTTTTTCAGTAACCCTCTGTCGCTTTTTCAGAAAACTCAAAAAATGGTACACCACGCTGGGACTTAACCCACTTCTTTCTATTAGTTTTCTGGCAGTTTGGGGGCTTTCTGAGAGTAATCTCAGAATTTTACTTTTTTTCTTGCCATATAATGCATCAAAGACGCTCTCAGATTTTTCATACTCCTTTTTAATTGTTCTCAGTTTTTTCATGGTACGAGAAAACAATTCCTTCCGTGCACTGCCTTTCAGGGCAATCCTAATGAATGGTGGAAATTCTTCCACCCTTATCTGTTCTTCCCTAAATTCACGTTCTACCATAGAGATCACGACTGATTGAATTTTTCGGAGATGGTACTGGGGTTGCCACCCCATACCATCTTTTCTAACTCTTCTGCTGTCTTTTTCATGTTTGGAAATACTAATGTGAGATTTGCATCTTTTCCGGCCAAAACTGTTAAGACTGCATTTTTCCTTAATGCCACTAGGACCATGGAGCCATTCTCTCCTTTGACATATATCTCAGATAGTTCACCACGAGCTAATTCCTTTGCTGCCATTTCTCCTAAGGAGAGCAGGGCAGCTGATATAGTAGCTGCTCGATCCTTCTCTGCATCCTTCGAGAGAGTAGATGCAATCATGAATCCATCTTTTGATGCTACAGCAAATGCTTCAATGCCAGTAGCAGCTTCCAGGTCTTCTAACAGATCTGTGAATTTTTGTATTTTCGATTTTTCTGTCATTTTTTCACCTTTTTTGGGGAGATTCAACCGTATGGAGGACTCCATGGGGGGTGTTTGTTATCTTCTGGTATTACACTCTTTAACTCATTTTCTAAGGTGGGGATACAATACCCGGAGATACAAAGGGTTTTATTGCCCCAAATATTCTTTTTTCTTTTCCAGCTTTGCAGGCTTCTTCTGCGTATTTACGCTCGGGAGTGTCTGTGAACCCGGTGGTGGTCTCCATATATTTCCTGCTGTAATTAGTAATGGATTGTGCTTTTAGATTCGGCAATTTATGCGTTCCATCTCTTGATTCTCTTTTACTTCCAGTAAGAGTAGTTAATTCCAATCCTCTATTGCTTTCACTTTCCCTCTCTTTTCTTGAAGTGTTGTGCATAGTATGATAAGCATTTTCCCTAAACATAAACATTGCGAAAAATATAGTGAAAATAGTGAAATCTTTCAAGAATATAATTCTCCCATTTTCTTTGAAGTCCATTGCCTTACCTCTCTTCCTTCAAATTTTCCAACCCTCTACAATTAACAGATATCCTTCAAATTGCAGGAAAGTGAATAGGAAAAAGTTGTTACCATTCTCTTGACATTTTGCAATAATCTTTTTTCCCGTCTATCTAGCATCTTCTCTGTGCTCCTTTTTTCAACTGAAGATAATAGTTATTTTTATCTTTTATCTACTTTCATTTTTGCTGTCCCGCTGGATTGGGAAGCTATACCGGGATTAGGGGCATCCGTGATTACGTTGTGTAATGTCGTGCTCAATTCTTCAATACTGTAAGGTTTGATGACAACTCCCCGAAAGCCGTACTTTCTATGATCAACTATGACTGGATGGTTGGCATATCCGCTGGAAACAATTGCTTTTACCTGAGGGTCGATTTTGATAAGCTCTACCATCGTTTCTTTGCCGCCCAATCCGCCCCGAACAGTCAAATCCATGATGACTGTATCAAAAGGCATACCTGCTCTCAGTGCGTTCTCATACATTATGATGGCTTCTGAACCGTTTCTGGAAGACGCTGTTGTGTAGCCTAGATGTTCAAGTACCTCGTTGGTGACTTTTAGAATACTCTCATCATCGTCCATTACCAGAATTCTCCCTCTTCCCTTTATTGGCTTATCTGATTCTCTGTTTGTCACTACTGCTTCTTGTGATACAGGCAACCATAGTAACACAGTTGTTCCCACACCCACCTCAGATTCTACAGCAATATGCCCGTCATGGGTTTTGATGATAGAATAGGAGACTGCTAATCCCAGACCACTTCCTTTTTGTTTGGTAGTGAAATACGGATCAAATATTCTCTCCAGGTGTTCTTGTGTTATGCCACTTCCCTCATCTTCTACAGTTATTTTAACATATTCCCCTTCTTTTAAAGGCAGCCCATCTCCTATCCCCACTGTCACATTTTCAGCACCCACTTTGATGGTCCCGCCTTTCCCCATGGCCTGCTCTGCATTGATAATCACATTACTGATGACTTGACTGATCTGGCCTTCATCGATTTGAACAGGCTGTAAATCGTCTGGTATAGAAAACGCAAAGGTAATACTGGAGCCTCTCAGGGCAAATTCAACCGTATCCCTGAGTAATTCTGATATACACGCAGGTTTTTTAATGGATGTCCTCTCTTTAGAAAACATGAGCAGCTGCTGGGTAAGGTTCTTTGCTCTCATGGATGCTTTCTCTGCTGCTTCTAATATTCTTGATATTTCATCTCCAGAAGTGGTGTGTATCTTCGCCAAGGAAATATTACCTAGAATCGCAGTCAAGATATTATTAAAATCATGAGCAATACCGCCAGCTAGAATACTGAGTGATTCCATTTTCTCAGTCTTTAACCTGAAAAGATCTTCCTCCATTTTCCGTTTTTCAGTAATATCTCGGAATACCAAAACAGTTCCCAGAATGTTACAATTATCATCACAAATAGGAGCACCGCTATCTGCCAGGAGTCTCTCTGTGCCATCTCTTGCTATGAGAACAGTATTGTTGGCAAGCCCCACCACTCCTCCAGTCTCTATTATCTTTTCAAAAGGGTTTTCACACCGCTCCCGGGTTTCTTCATTAATGATATAGAAAACGTCCTCCAACGGCATTCCCACTGCTTCATCCTGATCCCAGCCAGTTAAAATTTCAGCCACTGGATTCATGAAGGTGATCTGACCTTGTGTGTCAGTGGCAATTACCCCATCCCCTATACTCTTTAGAGTGGTGAAAAGCCACTGCTTGCTCTCTCGGACTTTTTTTTCCATTCTATGTTTGTACAAAGCCATTTCAATGGTGGAATGTAATTCTTTATTTTCAAAGGGTTTCAATATGTACCCGTAGGGCTCAGTTATCTTTGCTCGCTGCAATAGGTTCTCATCTGTATACGCAGTCAAATACACCACAGGCGTGTCAAACCGGGATCTAATGGTTTCCGCAGCTTGGATACCATCCATGTCCTCTTTTAGCATAATATCCATTAATACCAAATCTGGATTCTCTTCTCCTACAATCTGAATGGCTTCTTTTCCAGAAGGTATTACAGTCACGATGCTATATCCCAAAGCTTGCAGTCCTCTTCGTATGTCTTCGGCGACTATACTTTCATCTTCTACAACCAATATTCTTGTCACTCTTTCACCTCTCTTTTTATTCTTCCTCTGAAAATTGTTCCAAAATCCACGCAGTTACCGTATCTATTTTTCTGTCAGACTACACTTTATGCTTTCCCTGAGCATAAACATTGCGAAAAAAATAGTGAAAACAGTGAAAAACGGAACTTCTACTTCAAGAACAGGGTTCTTCCTTTTTCAGTAAGGTTCAATATCTTACTTCTGCCCCTTTTAGATTCTTCTAAATATCCATAGCTGATTAAAGTTCTTATCCTCTTTCGGGCAGTGGGTTTACTTGTACCTGTTTTGAGTCCTACCATATTATAGGAAGGGTTCATTCCCTTGGTATTCTGCTCGTAAACCATTCTTAAAACCTCAAAAAGTTCTTCAGGAAGCTGTACTTTGTACAGTGGTTCAACTGTTAGGGTTTCTTTTTCTATTTGCCTGAGTTTCTGCCTGTCTAGGGTTGAAGGGTCTACAGACAGGATAATGATGTGGTCTTTGAGGTAGGCAATTTCTCTCAAACTGTGAATGAAAGAGAGAATTTTTTCGAAGCTGGTTTTGGATAGTAAATAGTCTAATCTGTCAATGAAGATGGCAGTCGCCTTGGACAATCCTTCTATTGTACTTTGGATTTCTGTTAAATCTGGAGGTATACCACTTTTATTTCCTTTTTCGGCAATCCACAGATAATCAATTTCCTGCCTAAATTTCTCTTTAAATTCTCGTTGAGGTGTCCTGGAAATGGCAAGTCCTGGATAATCCACGGTGAGGAGATCCTCAAAGGCCTCTAATGATGTGCAGGGAATACGTTCTTCTACTAGATACATATTTCCCTCTCTCAGATCGTATCTCATCAGCTTCCTTTTCATCTCTCTTTCAGCTACCTTCCGCCCAGTAATATCTCTGCTGATACTAACAAATCCTCGAGGAGTTCCTTCAGCAGTTTCTATGATAGCCATGCTAGTTTCCACAGTAATTCGTGTGCCATTTCTTACTATAAGGTCGTATTCCTGATTTTTTACATATCTTTTTTTGAGGAGTTCCTCAACACTGATTTGGACCTTCTTGCGATCCTCAGGGACTATAATATCTAAAACTTTTTTTCCAATGAGATCTTCTTTTTTGTGTGTACGGTACAGGGTTAAAGCTGCATCATTCGCATCTGCAATAGTACCTTCCATATCAGCTATTATAATGCTGTCACTGGACATTCTCACAGCGGTAGACAGCTGCATTACTTCTTCTTTCGCCTTCTTATGTTCAGTAATATCATAGATTATCCCCTGGACACTGACAGGGTTCTGAAAATCATCGCAGATATTCTGAATAAATTCCTGAACCCATCGAATTTTATTGTCTTTTCGTATGATGCGATATTCACGGGTTGCAGAATAATCTGGAACAGTTGCAATCTTTTCTGCTGATTCTGCAAGAACTGGCCAGTCATCTGGGTGAATAACCTGGTCCCATCTGGGATTCCCAGTAAGAAATTCTTCTTCTGTGTACCCTGTAATTTCTTCAACAGCACCGTGGAAAAACAAGGGTACCCAATTCATATCACCCCTGTAGGCGATTCCCTGCAAGTTGCTCACAAAGGTACGGTACTTTTGTTCACTTTCCTTCAGTGCCTTTTCTGTTGCTTTACGTTCAGTTATGTCAGTCAGTATCCCCTGCATCCCTGTGATGCGATCACGCTCACGAATGGGCCGACTGGAAGCACTCATCCAGCGGATGTCCCCAGATTTGGTGATAATGCGATATTCACCCCGGTAAAGATGGTCAGAAATGATGCTGTGAAGCATTTCAATGCCGCGCTCCACATCGTCCTGGTACAAAAACTCAGTGAAAGATCGGCCAATTACTTCTGAAGGGCTAAATCCAGTAAGTGCTTCTATAGCAGGACTGATATAGGTTACTGCCCCTTGAGTGTTACATGTGTAGATGACATCGCTCATGTTTTCAACCAGGTCTCGATACTTTTTTTCTGATTTCCGGAGTGCTTCTTGTATTCGTCTTCGTTCTACGAGTTCTCGCTGGTTCGCCTCGTACAGCTGCGAGTTCTCAATAGCTACCCCAACCTGATTGCCTACAGATGACAGCAGACTGAGATGGTCTGGTTTGAATTGTGCTTTTGTATGGCTGATAATAGTTAGAATCCCTAGTGTGTTCCCTTTTGCCTTCAAGGGGAAGCTCACTAGAGAGCCCCATCTCTCTGCAGGAGATCTGGGGGGAGGGGGTATGAAATCTGCACAATCAGGCACTATCACTGGCTTGCCAGTGTGAGCTGCCCGCTCACATACTCTTTCCTTGAATTCTGTGTTTTCTTCGAACACATCCTGAGAAAGCCCATGGCAGACAGTGGGAACAAATGTTTGGCTGGATTCGTCAAACAAATGTATTACCCCTGCCTCACTGTTCACTATTTCCAGCGTTGTTTTCAGTGCAGCATTCAAAACCTCTTCCAATTCAAGAGATTGGGTAATGGTAGCAGAGATCGCAGTAAGGGCTTCCAGTTCTTCAGTGCGCCGAATTGTTTCAGCCACCAGTGACTGGTGTTCAAGGTTTTGCAGCCAGTGATCCACTTCATAGTGGTTCCGCCTGTGACTGAGAAATTCTTCAGGCGGAATGTAGTACGGATTGTGATAAATATGATTATTTCGCACCATGAGAGGATGAGTCATGATCACATACCTGATGGTCCCGGGATCAAACCGTCCCATGTGGTACTGGCAGATGGCAAGGCACGGGTAATACGGAAAAAAGTCTCGATTCAATTTCGCTTCATATTCTATCAATGTTTCTGACCCTGGGTGGTCGCGGAGTGCCCAGCTCATTTCACCAGTAACCCGCAGGGCAGAAAAGCCTTCAGATACAGCTTTCTTGGTTTCTTCTATTAACAAGACAATCATCTTATCAGGGTCGAACGCTCCCTCCCGGGTGTAGGCTTCAGTTTCATGGAGAATCACCAGCTGCCCCGATGCTTCAGCAGCATCTGTATCCACACCTTCTTCACTGAGAAAGCTGCGGATCTGGTCAGCAGCATGAATGTCCACCACATACATGCATTTCTCGTTTCTGCGCAATCCCAGTACCATGAACGAGATTGCAGCAGATCGCCATTCTTCTTCTGTTTCATAGATAAGGCATAGGTGATCATGAGGGTTGAGGGCTTTCAGAGCCTCACTAAGGGTTACGAATTGAGAGAACATATTTTTCGTGATAATGTTATCACCTCCTGACTCTGGGACTAATTCCGCCACCGTATCACCAATTTAGACACTGTAAATACAGGTGAACGAGACCTTATATAATTATCTCTTTTTAGCAACATGAAGAAATTGAGGATTACATCTAGATTACAAACCTGCACTAGATTGAATATATCCAGTATTTATTTGGAATTAAATAACTAAGCAATTAAGTAAATAACGGCAGATGAATTTAGCTGTCTCTTTGATTTAAGCCTTAAAGTACGAAAAACTCCCTCTCTAGCATACTATACACTTTTACAGGCAGTGTATCTTTATACACAGGAACGATCAGCCGCGAATTATTCATGGTAATTATATCTTTGAGTTCTTGCAGGAACTTCAACACTGTATTAAAACTGGTTTGTGACATCAGATACTCTATACCATCTAGTAAAATGACTGATTCTTCACTCTTTCTGGTGAAATCATTGATAATGTAAATTAACTTGGGGAGATCCTCTGGACTGATGGTGTGGCCCACTTCAGACCGTGATAGCCACAGCATGGGGGTCTTTGTCAACTTGTATTTCCTTCTCAGTTTTTCTGGATATGCTCTGGAAATGATAAATCCAGGTATACCATGGGTAGTCAAATCACAGAACATTTCAACAGCTTTCTCAGGTCTTTTCTCTCCAACAATGTAACATTCTGCAGGGTCCAACCAGTGGTCAAATTTTGTCTTCAACCTTTCCTCTGCAACAGGCTGTAGTAGCATTCTTGTTCGATCAATAAAAGCTGCGCACATACCAGCTAGAATCTCTAAGTCTTCGACATCTTCATCAGTGATCCTTCTCTTGCTTCTAACATTATCTGCACCCAGTGCAGCAAAAGCTTCATTCTGTACCACAATAGGAACCCAGACAAATGATTCTGATTCAGAAGTGATTTGCTTTCCTTTTTCTGGATTGTAATCCTCTATGCGTATAGTTCTTTTTTCCAGAACGCATTTGACACCAAAATACTCAGTATTCCTTAATGGGATATGCGTATTCCCATTTGGGAGCTCGACACCTTCACCAAAATGGAATTCCAGCGTTTTCTTCATAGAATTAACTAGAAAGACACCGCACCTGTCAAACCCAAGCTTTCCCATGCTTTCAGCAATAATTTGTAACCCTTTTTCCCAGCTTCCCTCTTCTTGGAGACGCATTCGTGTATTCAGGAGGATTTCAATCCTTTGTGATCTCTCCTTAATTCTCTGCTCCAGTTCTTCACCAAATTCTTTTACTTCATTGTACAGGGTCACATTTTTGATGGCAGATGAAATCACTTCACTCACAGGTTGTAACACAGCAAGATCATGGTGGTCATATGCATTGGGTGCAGCCTTTGAGATGTGGAGCGCTCCCGCACATGTATTTTCTATAATGATCGGAAGTACAATTTGAGATGTAAAAGATGCTTCTGCTTCAGGTATTTTTGTACGCGCATCTGTGTAGCCATTCCTTACCAAGAGGGGCTGTTCCCCTGTGGCAATGCAGTTACTTACCAATTCTTCACCATACTGGAAGACTTCATCACAAATTTGGCCCATTCCTTCTGAAGTATATGCACAGTATACAGATTCTGTATCTTCTGACACCCGAAAGATGGCAAAATTGTCAAATCCAACCAATTGTTGGACAGCATCTGAGATGATCCTGTAGATTTCAGTCATATCTACGGTAGAATTTACTGATTTGCTGGCTTCAAACAACGTTTTCAGCTGCATTTCCGTTCTTTTGCGATCGGTGATATCTCTGGCGATACTTAATATGGAGGGAGTTCCTTCAAACTCAATCATTCTGCTACTCAATTCAATGGGGATAATTGTGTCCTCTTTCGTGATGTGGGATGTTTCGAAAAAGACATGACCTTTCCTCTTTAATTCCTCAATTCGTTCAGGTGCTAAAAGTGTGTAGTCTGAAGGGTTTATATCCATAGGAGTCAGCTGCAACAGCTCTTCTCTGGTGTACCCCAGCTGCTCACATGCAGTTCTATTGACTTCCAAGAAGTGCCCCTCCACATCATGGATGAGCATTGCATCACTTGCATAGTTGAAAATGTCTCTAAATTTTTTCTCCGCCCCTTTTACTGCTCTTTCTGCATGCTTCTGCTCTGTAATATCTCGAAAGACCAAAACAACGCCCAGGATTCCTCCATACTCATCTCTAATGGGAGCAGCACTATCAGCAATATCTATTTCTCTTCCATCTCTCGCCACCAGAATCTTATGATCTCCCAGGTTACAAACAGATTCTTCTTGGAGCACCCTGGTTACTGGGTTCTCGATTTCTGCCCCGGGTTCTTCAGTGGTAATGGTGAAGACAGTATCTAGGAGCTTTCTGACTGCCACTTTCTGTGTCCATCCAGTCAAGGCTTCAGCCACTGGATTCATAAAGGTGATCTGACCTTGTGTATCAGTGGCAATTATTCCATCCCCAATACTTTTCAGGGTAGTGGCCAGCCACTGTTTGCTCTCTCGGACTTTTTTTTCCATTCTATGTTTGTACAAAGCCATTTCAATGGTGGAATGTAGTTCTTTGTCCTCAATTGGTTTCAATATATACCCGTAGGGCTCTGTCATCTTTGCCCGCTGCAGCGTTTTTTCATCAGCGTAGGCAGTAAGGTATATTACGGGAATGTTAAACTGGGATCTGATAGTTTCTGCAGCTTCTATCCCATCCATGTCCCCTTTTAGCACAATATCCATTAATACTAGGTCAGGGGGTGTCTTTTGTGCAATTTTGAGCGCTTCTGCTCCAGAGGACACTAGTGCTGTGACATGATATCCCAGGTTCTGCAGACATCTTTTAATGTCTGTAGCAACTATGCTCTCATCTTCCACCACCAATATGGTTGCCATACGTTCACCTTTCTCTTTCTCTTTTAATTCTCCCATTCAATACGTTATACAAAATCTACGTTATGTTGTACAGGTTTCCTTTAGTATAAATATTATGAAAAAAATAGTGAAAATAGTGAAAATAGTGAAATCTGCTTCACAAATCCTCTGCGTCCACGTCTTTTGCAGTCTCTTACAGTGATCCCTGGTCAGGTTGCTGTTATTATGTGCTACAGAAGTGAATGAAAAGCGAAAAGGAAGGTAAGCAGAACAAATTATTTAAAAGGTGCACAGCCTGAGAATATATGGTAACTATTCTGTTCACCAGATATTATGAGATGTTAGAAGAAAAGCATATCATGCAAATTAAAAATATTTCAAAAAATGTCAAGGTAATAATAGATGAGAATGTCTTTAAAGTCATACCAGATGTTGACATTCTCATTGCAGGCACATTCAACAAAGAAATTCTAGAAAGAGCTGAGAAGTTACAATGGGTGCACGCACTGGCTGCAGGGGTCGATCGACTGCTATTCCCCGAATTTAGAGAATCTGATATTGTGTTGACCAATTCTTCAGGCGTTCACCCCATCCCTATTTCAGAACATGTTCTGGGCATGATGCTGATGCTTACGAGACGATTCAACAAATCTATGAAAAGCCAGTCCCAGAAAAAATGGGAGAGACCAACACCTGTGGAGCTACACGGAAAAACACTAGGTATTGTAGGATTTGGTTCA
>JGI2172J19969_10001447_pt1 | contig 10885 bp, 9 predicted proteins | sample DeeMarSWOR230_32_FD_19969 | JGI IMG/M metagenome (IMG submission 19969)
GGATGAGATAAGAAAGGTGTTTGTGAGAAAGGATAATGAATTTGTTAAAAATTACCTTACCTGGTGATTCAAACAAGCAGGGAAAAATGTTTATTAATCTGAAAATCTAATTATTTTTTGAAAGTTAGAATTAATTTCAATTAAAATGCCATTCAAAGCTCTAAGCGACGGCTTGCAGACCGCGATAGACCGGCTGAAAAGTGCCGTAATAGTTGATAAAAAGGTAATCAAGGAGTATCTAAAGCAAATCCAGAAGACCCTCATCTCGTCAGATGTAAATGTGCCTCTTGTCTTTGAATTATCAAAAAAAATTGAAGAGCGCGCCGCTTCGGAAAAACCGCAGGGGATGCTCACAAAAAAAGAGAATTTAATTAAAATTACTTACGAAGAACTTGTAAACTTTCTCGGGACAGGAGAAAAATTAAAGATTAAAAAGGGAGACAGGATTTTGCTTGTAGGAATCCAGGGTTCGGGAAAGACAACGACTGCTGCAAAACTGGGAAAATATTATAAAAAATTGGGCTTTAAAATCGGGCTGATTTGCGCGGACACCTTCAGACCGGCTGCTTACGAGCAGTTAAAGCAGTTATCCGAGGAAATTGATATCCCGTTTTACGGCGATAAAAAAGAAAAAAATTCATTGAAAATTATAAATCGCGGCATTGAAAAGTTTAAGGATGCTGACCTGACAATAATTGATTCCGAGGGCAGGCATAAATTAAATGAAGAATTAATGAGAAATATTAATGCGGTTTGTATGGAAATAGAACCTGAAAAGACACTTCTTGTGCTTGACGGGACAATAGGGCAGCAGGCGGGAGAGCATGCAGAGGCGTTTCGGAAAAGCTGCGGCGTTAACGGCGTAATCATGGCAAAAATGGACGGGAGTGCGAAAGGCGGGGGAGCCCTTTCAGCCTGCTCGGCTACAAAGTCACCTGTCTATTTCATAGGAGTCGGGGAGCATATTTCCGATCTGGAAGAATTCAACCCCGAAAGATTCGTATCAAAACTTATCGGGTTTGGCGACCTCCAGGGACTTTTAGAGAAAGCAAAGGAAGTTGAGATTGATGAGGAGACGGCAAAGCGGATGATGTCAGGGAAATTCAGCCTTAACGACCTTTACGAGCAGATTGAGCAGATGGGCAAGATGGGTCCTCTCAAAAAAGTGATGGATATGCTCCCGTTTTCAGTTAATGTTCCAAAAGACATGCTCCAGCTGCAGGAAGGTAAACTAAAAAGTTACAGGTACTGCATGGATTCAATGACAAAGGAGGAAATGCGAGATCCGGATATTATAAAAAGGTCAAGGATTGAAAGAATTGCCCGCGGCTCGGGAACAGGTACGGAAGATGTAAGAGAACTGCTCAGGTATTACAGGAAAATGAAAAAAATGATGAAAACCGTTGGCAGCGGAAGAAAATTAGAACAGATAATGAAAAGATTGGGAAATATGGGGATATGAAAATCAGGGATTAGGGGTCAGGGATTAGGGGTCAGGGATTAGGGATATTTTTCAAATAACCACCCTCTAACCCCAAACAACCAGCCCCTGACAACCAACAACTAAAAACTAACCACTAACAACAAATCCCTAACAACAAACCCCTAACACCTAACACCTAACCCCAAATTATTAACTAAACCATAAAAAAATATAAAAAAAGATGGCGGAAAAACAAACAAAAAGACACATAAAAAAGCACGGTTCAAGGGATGTAAAATACGGGACATCGGCATTTGACGGTCACAGGCATAGTGAGATTCCTGCAGAAGGCGCAAGAAAATTACAAAAAACAACAAAAATTATTTTGATTTGTGCGGCAATAATTTTAATAATTATAATAACTTACATAGGGTTAAACTATTTTTACGGTTACGAATTATTGCCCCCGGGAGAAACAACATTTACGCAGCTTTAAAAAATTTCCGGAAAATAAAATGCAGATGTCTTATCGGCTCAACTTCATATTCTCAACGATAAGATTGGTCATCTTCTTTTCCAGGGCAGAAATTCTGTTTTTCAATATACTCTCTTTCTCTTCAAGTTCTATTAGCTCGGGGATTTTCTTGATTAATTTTTTATTTAAGTCCTCACACTTTTTGTTCAATTTTTCATATTCTTTTTCCTTCATCTCATGTTCTCCAATGGATTCTATAAGTTTCGCGCACTTCTCTTCAAGTTTTGCTTTCCTGAAAAGAAGTTCGTCATAAAGGAATTCGTATTTATTTAAATTTTTATATAATTCATTTTTTCTTTCCTCCGCTTTCGCAAGACGGGATAATTTATTATCAACTTCCTCCCGTATCGTTTTCAGTTGATGTGATAATTCATTCAATTCATTTTCCCTGTTTTTAAGTTCGCTGAATTTAATGTTAATATTCTCTTTATTAACAAGGGATGTATGTTCTCTTTCATTGAGTTTCTTTTCTCTTGTAAAAAGGTCGTTTAACAACCCGATTACTGTTCTTTCATTATATTTTCCTGCCCTTATTTCCCGTTCAATGACATCATTTTCAACTTTTTTAAGTTCACTTTCTTTTTCCCTGACTTCACCCGCTTTATCTGCCAGTTCATCCGTTTCTCTTTTCAGTTCAATCTCCTTTTCAATAAATTTTTTCTCAAGTGTTTGCAGTTCACCTGATTTTTCCTTCAATTCATTTATTTTCTCTTTAAACGCCCGGGATGCCAGGGAATCTAAAATACCTGAATAGAAGCTCTTTTGTTTTTCCCTTTCTTTTTGTTTTTTCCAGATTATAGGCGTCGTTTCTCCAATACCCCCGCCTTTTGAAATTACAACCTCGGCAGGTCTTATTATTTCGTCTTCAAACAAATAACCTGCACGCACTGTCTTAACAATAGTGTTTTCAGGATAATCCGCATCACGGATCACCTCAAGAGCAGTATGTTTAATGTCGTCAAAGGACTCACCGTATTCCGGCGCGATCGGAATTACATTATATGACTCAAGCAGTCCCGCGTATATCATCTCAAGGTTTTTGTCTTTTCCACCTGTAATTTTTTTCAAAAATTCACAGCCCTCTTTTGTTTCCCCTTCCCTTAAATCCTGCACCGCCCTTGCAAGCGCGTCAAGTGTTTCAAGTAAATTTTTTATAAATTCCCTTTTCGTTTTCTCCCTGTATCTTTTTTCGTTTTCTTTTACTCTTTCTTTATACCTGCGGAATTCATCCTTCATGCCCCGGATTATGATTTTTAGTTTTTCTGTTTCGTTTTCGGCTTGCATTTTTTATCGTATCTATAAACTATATGATTTTGCAGCGATAAAAAATATCGCGTGTAACTTTAGTTATCCGCCTATTTTTTATTCTTTTTATAATTCTTGATTAACATTGAAATTAATTCATTCACGCTTACACCCTCGTCTTCAGATAATTTATTCAATTTCCGGTAGTTTGAAGGTGAAATCTTTTTATCCATGGGTTTTGCATCCTCATCCTTCCAGCATAAAGTATTTTTATTACTTGATATGAACCGGTCGGGATAATCCCGTGCAGCGATTTTTTTCGCCGTGTTCCACGCGTCATTGATGTATCGCGTCGTGCACGCCTGACCGACTAACCCGAGGTTCATAACAACATTACCCTTGAGATCGGAAGTTCCTTTCGGTAATTGTACCAGAATCTGCACCATCATTTCAGCCAGCTTATTTTTCGATACCGGCGGTCCGAAAAAATTCATATCTCCTTTTCCAAACATTTTTTGTATTTAATTATTTTTTTATTTTTATCTCTACAATATCATCGTCACCGATTTTTGCACCGGAAATCGTCATATCATCCGCAAGTTCAGCATCGTTGTGAAAAAGCCCCGCTCCTGATGAAAGCATATCCGTCTCCATCAACTTCTTTTTAATATCCCTGATTGTTGAATTCGGATTTAAATTAAGTGTCAGCTCCCGTTTTGTTTCCGGGGTTTCAAAATTAATTTCAATATTATGGAATTCGGACATCCTCTCCGTCCACTTATCCTTTTCCTTCTTTGATAACCTGCCGCGAGCGAACATTTTAACCGTTCTTTCATTTCCCGAATCAATGTCTTTTGCCGTCACATGTAATATCCCGAATTCCTCACCTATTTCAAAGGTTGCTTCAATCTTATTTTCATGCGCGGGTTTCGGTTCAATGTCAATTAAAAATTCTCCTAATAAATCCGCGTCGTCTCCGTCAGGGAACATGCTTTCTCCCTGGTAGGCATTCACATTAACTTCCTCCATAAAAGGCAGCGGATTGGTAAATGGCTTTGTTACCTTGATAGGAATTTTTGTATTTTTTTCTATCATCTTCACAATATACCCGTCAAATGTCAGGGTTCCGAGCGACCTGGATATAACATCGGATATTTCAACGGGTCTTTTTATATGCCCGGATTCCTTTTTTTCCGCAACCTCCCTTCCGGCCATAGATGAAAGTGCAGCACCAAGTGCAACCACTTCATCAGGATTTACTCCCGTATTAGGTTCTTTTTGAAAGAAATCCCTGACATAAGTTCTGACCAGCGGAATCCTGGTTGTGCCGCCGACAAGAATTATATCGTCAATATCGTCAATGTCAAGGGATGCGTCCTCAAGAGCATCCTTCATTGGCTTTTTGGTTCTCTTTACAAGAGGCATGAGCATTTCATTGAATTTTTCCCGTGTAAGTTCCATTGAGTAACTGATGGGAACGCCTGCGGATTTGCCGATGTGCGGCATGTTAATTGTCACGCTTTCTCTTGATGACAGATCTATTTTTGCCTTCTCAGATTTTTCCTTTAATGTCTGGTAAAGAGTCAAATTTTTTTTAATATTTATTTTATGTTTCTTTTTAATGTCTTCAATCACATAATCCTCAATTAATTCATCAATATCATCTCCTCCGAGATGGTTATCGCCGGATGTGGCGTCAACATCAAAGAACCCGCCGCCTATTGTAAGTATTGAAACATCAAATGTTCCCCCGCCGAAGTCATAGACAAGAATTGTTTTCTCATCATCATCCGTAAAGCCATAGGCAATTGCTGCTGCTGTCGGTTCGTTGATAATTCTTTTGACATTGAATCCTGCAATCTCACCTGCGTCCTTTGTTGCCTGCCTCTGCGCATCCGTGAAGTACGCAGGCACACTGATTACCGCATCATTGAATTTCCTTCCCGTAAACTCTTCGGCATCAGATGCCATTTTTTTCAGTATATGCGCGGATATATACTCCGGGGGATATTTTTCCTTATCAATTTCAACCTCGTGGTCCGTTCCCATAAACCTCTTTATTGATTTTACCGTTCTATTTGCGTATGCAACGATGTTCTGTTTTGCTGTCTTACCCACAACAACCTTGCCGTCCTCTTTGAAATAAACCACCGAATTGGTTGTTCTCTCGCCTTCGGCATTTTCAATTACTTCTGCTTCGCCGAACTCAATAAACGCCATGCACGAGTTTGTTGTTCCCAGGTCAATACCAAGTATGTTGTTCATTTTTAAATTTTATTTTCAATTATTTTTAAATTTATTAATAGATTATCCTATTATATTTTGCCGCAGCATTTTTTGTATTTTTTATCGGAACCGTATGAACATGGGGATGATTATTTAACAAAAATTAAATTTATAAATAATTAACCCGGAATTTTTTGAGAGTTTATATTTCTCCTATCCCTTAAAATTTTATCCAGCCGTGTAATATCCTCTTCAAATTCCTTATAAAGCACTTCAATCTCTACCGGTTTTTTTGACTCAAGCATTTTTTCAAGCCCTCTTAAATCGGGACTTGAATCTATAAACATTTTCGTTGCATCGCCGTCCGGGTCAAAAAGGCATCTGTCAGGGCATGCCCTGCAGTGTTTGCGGCGGTGTAATTCACCATCGGTTATCTCATCTGCAAGATGTCTTATATCCCGCCCGTCTAATCCGGTGTCAAGCGTTGAAATAAACTTTATTATTCTTTTTTTAATCATCCTGTCCTGTCTTATTTTACTCAATTCCTCGGCTATCGGGTCTGCGAATTTCACAAGGGTTTCATACATTTCATCCTCATCATCTCCGTGATACTCGTAGTCAATGAAATACCCAATTGAATCAGAGACATGCTCTACATCCTCATAAGCATAGAATTCTCTTTTAGTTATCTTCTTTTTACTTTCAATTGCATTAATGAGTTTTTCGCGCAGGGGTATCATTTTATTCATTCTTCCTTTTTTATAAATTAATTTTTAACCTAAAAAATCATGCAAACCCTCTTCTTTTAATCATCTCACCGATAATCCTCATAATCATTTCCTCGTCGGAATCAGCGTCAACGGAATCAATATCAAAGCCCATTTCATCCGTAAATTCCTGTTTTTCTCTTTCAAATCTCTCCCTGTGTATCCAGAATAACCCGTCCATAAATTCATGGTTTGTAAGCATCCAGTCATAATCCCCGCGGAGATTATCTTTTTTTAAAACATTGTATGCAAGATTTACCTCAGGGGTTTTTTCAAGATTCTTGAATTTACCGCGGAGAAATCTTCTTACCTCTTTATCGTTATTTAATTTATTTAATTCATTCTCACGGGCTTCTATTACATCATAAAATGTTTCTGCTGCCGGCGGCAGGTACTTTCTCCAATCATGGTGATCGCTTATTATCTTACCCCATTTATCCTTTCGTCTGTCAATGTTGTCAAGGTAGTTTAACGCCCTCCTGTCATTGAAATTTTCAGAATATTTTGTTAAATGCAAGAGGAACCTGTCTGCGTTTTCCCATTCCCCAAGTTTAATCCTGTATTCTATTCCCAGGATTAACAGGTCGCATGATTTTTTGGACTCAATGCCGCATAACGCATACGCTGCGTAGTTGCTCACATCCCCTAAAAGAAATATCATTTTTTCAATAGACGATATCGCCGCATCGCCGAATTTCATTAGCGCGTTCGCAGCGGTTTTTGCAATATCAGGCTCCCTGTACAGCGCCTCACATAATGGCTTTAATGTTCGCTCATCTTTAATTCCCCCGAGGATGTGTGCTGCTATGTGCATGATTCCTGATTTCTTTTTTCTCCTCTTATCCCTGAATAATTTAATTAATTCCGGGACTGCGGGCTTCCCTATTTTAATCAAGCGATTGGCAGCGGGCTTTGTTATTTTTTCAAGTTTTTCATAATCATCGTATATGCCGTATTCATATTCCCTGCATTCCTTCTCAAGTAATTTAATTAATTTCTTTATTTCAGTACGCTGCGACGAGGTGGCTTCCGTAACTTTCGCTACTTCCTTCTGGTGGGGATTGAATAGTTTATCGTCGGTAAACGCACCCCTCGGGTCATGCAGTGCACAGAATTTGAATGCAAATGTGCCCGGGGTGCGGCAGCGGATGCATCCTATTGGCTCGTCGCATTTAGAGCATCTGCGCAGTTCCTTTTTTATTTTATTTCCCGGGATTTTGGTTCCGCAGTTAGGGCATTTCATTGTAAGATTGTGTTTTGAAGTATATAATAATATTAAATCAAAATTACTAAAATAATAAACATAAAATCGATATAAATGATGTTTCTTAAATATGAAAATAGTACTTGCATATTCGGGCGGTCTTGACACATCGGTCGCGATAAAATGGCTACAGGAGAAGGGACATGAAGTGGTGACATTTACCGCAGAAATCGGGCAGAATGAAAATTTAAATGAAATTAAGGAAAAGGCAGAAAATTTAGGTGCAACGGCGTATGCTCTTGACCTGAGAGAGGAATTTGTTGAAGATTATGTTTCTCCTGCAATCAGGGCGAATGCTCTTTATGAAGGCATATATCCCCTGGCAACAGCCCTTGCGCGCCCTTTGATTGCAAAGTATCTTGTTGAAATAGCAAAAAAAGAGAACGCATCGGCTGTGGCACACGGCTGCACGGGAAAAGGAAACGACAAGGTGCGATTTGATGTTACGATTAACGCGCTTGACGAAAATTTAAAAATAATTTCTCCCATGGTTGAGTGGGGCATGAGCAGGGATGAAGAAATTAAATACGCGAAAGAACATAATATTCCTGTAAAAAGCACGAGCAAGAGTCCCTACAGCATTGATGAGAATTTGTGGGGAAGAAGCGCCGAGTGCGGAATTCTTGAGCATCCTGAATGCGAGCCGCCTGAAGATGCTTATGAATGGACGACAAAGCCGGAAAATGCGCCGGATAAGGCAGAATACATGGAAATCGGTTACGAGAAAGGAATTCCTGTTTCAATTAACAGCGAAAATTTAAATAAAATTCAATTAATTGAAAATTTAAATTCGTTAATTTAAATAAAATCGCGGGCAAGCACGGCATCGGACGGCTGGATCATGTAGAGGACAGGATTGTCGGCTTAAAATCAAGGGAAATTTACGAAGCACCTGCGGCAGTTCTTTTAATTAATGCGCACAACGACTTACAAAAATATGTTTCAACAATCCATGAAAATCTTTTCAGGAAAATGGTTGAGGACAAGTGGGCTTACATGGTTTATGCGGGACTCTGGATGGACCCGCTGCGAAAGGAACTTGAGGCGTTTATAAATAAGGCAAACGAAAAAGTTACTGGAAATGTCCGGGTTAAGTTATACAAGGGAAATTTCATGATTGTCGGCAGGGAGTCAAAAAACGGGCTGTATGATTTGAATCTTGCTACCTACGATAAAGGAAGTTTATTTAATGAACGCGCAAGCGACGGTTTTATTGAATTGTGGGGCTTGCAGAGCAGGATGTTTAATAAGATTCACGGGGAAATGATGAAAAATCAAAAATAAAAGGATGCTCAATATTAATTTAAATTGTATAGTGAAGCACAATCCTGTCCTCAAGCATTAATAAGTCCTTAAATTTTAAATTAATTTTTTCAACTAAATTTCCTTCAACGAGATTCACCCCGCCGCCGACAATCACAGGGGCAACGGCAATAAAAATTTCATCAACAAGACCCTCCTCAAGCATGCTCCTGTTTAAAGTCCCGCCGCCTTCAAGAAGAATTTTTTTAATTCCCTTTTCATATAAAATTGCAAGTAATTTCTTTAAATTAATCCTGTTATTCCTGTCATTTTCCACGATAACGACTTCTGCATATTTGCGCAAAATTTCAATATTATTTTTTCCCGCCGCATCAGAAACCGCGATAATGGTCTTTGCTTTTTCATTTAAAATTCTCGCACCAGGAGGAGTTCTCGCGCTGCTGTCAACAACAATTCTTACGGGATTTTTCCCTTCAGCATACTTAACCGTTAAATGCGGGTCATCAACAAGAACCGTATTCACTCCAATCATAACGGCATCAACTTCTGTCCTGAGTTTATGCACCCGCTCCTTATCCAATTGATTTGAGAATCTGATTCGCTCATTAATGCCTCCGATCCTGCCGTCCAAACTCATCGCGGAATTTAGAAGTATGTACGGCTTATGCGGCTTGCGCGGCTTTTTCATGACATATCATATTTTATAAGATAAATCTATATTTTACTTATAATGCTTATAATAGGACCTAATAAGAAGAAACTTATAAGGATACAAACCATCAATATTACTACCAAAGTGAATATTGCCATACCTAATGACAATTTATGTGCTGATTTAATAGCAAGTACCGTGCATATCAAACTCCCTATCAAAGATATTAACCCGCCAAGTATTGGTATCACACCAAACACTCCGGGAGTATATGTAAACGCCATTGCCCTCAGAAACCCCATATAATTTGCTTTTCCACCAAGAAGGAGGGCAGATATATGAACCAAGAATGTACTAAGTGGCCAGAGTATCAACCATAATATTGGTGCTATAATAATTAACAAAAAACTATATTCAAGACCAAATGCCATAGATTGTAATATTGTACCTACTGCCGTTAAAAATCCTGCCGCTAATATTATAATAACTCCCTGAACCAATGTACTTTTGTCATCATGCGCTTCTGAATAAACTTTTTCATCTAACTTTAGTACCATTATCACCCTATCTAATAGTGTTTTAGAAGTTTCTCTCACTTCAACTTCGTATTCTTCCCCTTTTTTTGCAACCGCCGCAACATGTCTCTTTTCAACTTCCTCCCTGTCAAATGCGTGCTCCATCCCGGGATAATGCGGCGTTGGCCATGCGGGCTTTAAAGTCATAAATACAAATGCACTTAAAACAGCCCAGAGTAAAACCGCTATCATTAAATAACCTGCAAGCGCTCTGAGTCTTGCCTGCACTGCCTCCTCTTCTGCAGCATAAGCAAGGTCAACGACTTTTATGAATTTATTAGGGTCCCCTGTTTCTTTGCCTTCTTCAAATAAATCTCTTGATTCTTTAATATCCCTTTCCGCAAGAGCCATTTCTTCCGGCTGCAAGAAGTTGGCATAGATTGATTTAGCATCATTGTATTTTCCCTCTGCCGATATTATCATTTTTTCTATGAAATCTTCCAGCCCCTTATCAATCAATGCTCCTGCCTTATCTGAATGTTCTACTGCACTGGTATAATCTCCTGCTTTAAATGATTCATCAGCTGCATTAAGTTCTCTTTCAACACCCTCGCTATCAAGCGTCTCGTTAAACCCCTGGACATGTCTGATACTTTCAAAGAAGTCCCTGGCGTCTGAAATACTGTTTTGTACTTCAGCAGAAATCGTTTGTTCTGCATTTTTTGCATAAACAACGGCATCTGCATACTCCGTGATGAGTAGTGAATTTCTTGCCGAAACAAGTGAAGCTTCTGCATAAGCGGTTTCCATGCCAATCTCCCGGGATTCATTTACGCTCATCTCGGCATCGGAAATTAATTCTTCTATTTTATCAATAATCTCTACCTCGCAGATTCTCGCATGCCTGAATGCTTCAGGGTAATTATTTTCCGCAAAATTTTTCTCCGCCTCGGAAAGATGAAATATAGCATCGGTTATGTCAAACTCCACTTTTT
>JGI2172J19969_10001451_pt1 | contig 10856 bp, 11 predicted proteins | sample DeeMarSWOR230_32_FD_19969 | JGI IMG/M metagenome (IMG submission 19969)
AACAAGCCGAAAAGAGCGATACAATACGCGACAGGCGTAAACAAAGTAATCAAAAGACTAGCCAGACATAAAGGACTAACGACGAAAGAATACTTACAGAAAGAATTTCAAACAATCTTTAAAGGAATTATGTAACATGAGCAGAACAGCCGTGGTTTTTTCACCTATATATTACAGGCATAACCCTGATAGAGGTCATCCTGAGTCAGCAAAACGTCTACGCACAATCGTCAACGAATTGAAAAAAAGCAAACTAAGGGGCGTCCAAAACTGGCAATTTGTTAAACCAGAAAAGGCTTGTTTAGAGGATCTTGAACTCGTTCACGGGGTAGAATACATTGAACTTGTGGAGAATGTGTGCAGATCAGGGGGAGACTTCCTAGATGCAGAAGGAGATACTGTGGCTTCGCCGAAAAGTTTTGAAGTTGCCCTTTATGCCGTAGGTGGAACATTAAGAGCTGTTAACCTCGTAATGAAGGAGAAATTTCAAAACGCCTTCGCTTTAGTTCGACCTCCAGGACATCACGCTGGAAAATATGGTGCATGCGGCTTCTGTATCTTCAACAACGTCGCCATAGCCGCTGAGCACTTGGTCAAAAGATTCAAGTTGAACAAGGTTTTGATACTGGATATAGATGCTCACCANGGAAANGGCANNCAANAAACNTTCTACGAAACCAGCAAAGTCTTATACATAAGNTTACANCAAGACCCGAGAGATTTCCCANGGACAGGGTTCACAGATGAGATTGGAGAAGGGGAAGGGTTAGGTTACAATGTTAATATTCCTTTACCATTCGGAACAAACGACCAAATCTATCTAAAGGCAATAAACGAAATTGTGAAGCCTGTAATACGCCAGTATGATCCTCAGTTTATGTTGATATCCGCGGGTTTAGACGGTCATTACACGGACCCTGTGGGAAGTCTTTCCTTGTCTACATTCTGTTACCAAGAGGTTTATGAAAGGATAGTTAATCTGGCTTCAGAGATATGCGAGGGAAAACTTGTATCGACGCTTGAAGGAGGTTACAGTCTGAATTTTGTTGGGAAAATAGCTGCAGCAGTCGTTGCAAAGATGAGCGGGGCATTTTACAGTGTAGATGACAAGGTTCCTGTAATTAAAGAACGCATTAGGGAGCAGGGTGAAAAGGTCATAAAGGAAGTGAAACGGGTTCAAAGGGCTTCTTGGAATCTATAGAATAACAACTCTAAAGAAGACGACTGGAAGGAAATAAAGTTGTAGTGAAGGATGAACGTTATTCGATTACTTGGATTGCGGTTTCTGGACATTGGGCTTCGCAGGCTCTGCAGACTAGGCATTCTTCAACTTTTGCTGGAACAGATTTTTCATCCTTGATCTCGAAAACTTCCACCGGGCATGTCTCCACACATGTGCCACATCCTGTGCATTTATCGTTATCAACTATGATTTTCACCATTTTCTTCCCTCTCTAACTTGGAATTCATTGAGACTTAAGCAGTGAAATAAAAGCCTTTGGGTTCAAATTAGCGAATTTCTTCACGTAGCCTTATGAGAACCCCGTCAATTGTTGTTTCAGCTTTCTCTTTTCTGCGCCCATATTCCGTCAGAAGTTTGCGATAAGCCCCCAGTGAAAGTTCTCCACGACGGTGACGAGCTTTAATACTCTTAATGTTCGCCTCAACTTCAGTAATTTCAGTCTCCGCAACTTCGACTTGACGCATGAAATCGGCATATCGTCCCCCAGCCGCACGCATTTTCTCTTTCAGATCTGTCAAGGTCTTATACAAAGTGTTAAGGCGTGTTTCTAAGGTTTTCCTCCTCACTTTGTAACGGCGCCTCGGAATCTTCCCTTTGCCTACTCTGCTCTCTAGGGATTTAATTTCTAAAAGTATTTTCTTTTCCGCCTCATATGCATCAACAAAAGACTCAATGTGTTCTGATCGAAGTCTCATCGCAACCGTAGGTACACTGACTGGAACAGGAGCTTTAGGTCTTTTCCAGACAACAACTATTGCGCAGCCGACGGTTGCTAGAGCCCAAATCCACAATGCGGGACGAAAGGATAACCATAGAAGATTGTATTCATATGCAATTTCTACGTCAAAGCTGTCCAGCGAAAACACGTATTGTCTGTTTATAGTTACTGCTTCTTGGAAAACACCACGCACTAAATCATAGGGTCTGCTGACCGAAGCATTCTCAGGTATTACTTTGGCGCCTTCTGGCAAAACAAAAGTCACAGATGACTGCTTGACATAGCATTTCAAATGTTGAAAAAGAGGGAATGCAATTTTAAGATTGCCAGAACCTTCTTGCGTAATGTAGGCTTCACTGAGCAAATCATATTTCACGGTGAATTTGGTGGATCTGTAACTTTCTAGAGGTAACGTGAAAGAAACTTCATAACGGTTTGTTGCCTTATCTACCCATCTAGATCCCAGCATTTCTCTCCCAAACTGATCTTGCGCACTTGGATTGGAAGCGTTGAGGGGCAAAATTATTTCAATGGAGTCTATCTCCGTAGGCGCTTTGCTTTTTATGTCGTATCTGTCTGAGACTTCTATTTCGCATGTTCCGCTTATTCTAACCTCACGTTTCATTTCGGTTATGTCAAATATCTGTATTTCATCACCAGTAAATGAAAAGGTTACATTTGCAGGCGAATAAGTAAAGGCGGGCAGGTTCTGTTTCAAATAGGTAGATGCATTAACCGTCCCATCTTCCTTTGCAACAATTACGTCTTCTGCATACTCCGGCAATTCGACTACAACGCTGCAGTTGGCAGCCGTCTTTGTCAAACTAGGGTAGGCGGGAAAGTCTAGGACGTAATAGTCTGTCTCTAGAATGCTGAGAAGATCGTTTGAAAGCACGAATCCAACAGTGAATATTCGGGGTGCTCCTTGTGGAAAGGTTATTCTTACGCCGTAGAAACCAACACGGTTTTCTAGAGGTACATTAAGATCCACAAAGAAAGTGTCAGTTGCGCTATAAGCTACGCACCGAAGAATGTGTGAACCATACTTGTATGGAAATCCTATAAGAAAACCGTTTGATATCTGTCCTGTTATTTGTATGGTGTCATTTATGAAAATATACCCGTTACACATAACTTCTACGGTATGATTTACTTGTTCTATGCTATAATCCGATTTTTCAACGTTTACTGCTTCAACATTTTGGATGTTAAAAGAGATTGAGACAAGAGTTAACATGACTGTGACTAAAGCAATGAACAAAGAGATTGGTTTTTTCATGCGATTCTCCTCCGGTTGATTTCCGAATTCTTGGGCTTTCTACTTATTGACAAGCCCATTTATTTACTTTTGGAATCATGCTTTCTGTATTATACTTATCTGTTAGTCACAGAGTCTGTGTATTAACTGCTAAGGAGACTTTATGTTGTTATACGATTCTGTTCAAAGACATTTCGTGGTTCAGAATTGGTCACTTGTAAGGGACAAGAAGGACGAGAAAGAAAGTTAATCTTGTACCTTCATGTATAAATGAAGATACAAACGCATGAGTCAAAAATATTACACTGTCTATACTTCAGATAAGGTGACATCGCGATAAATCTAGGCTATTTTAAGGGTTCGCCGTGTTTGAAGTAGTAGTTTTCCTCCTTTTTAGGTCCGAAGCTTCTAACACCTTTATTTTTAAGCTGTTTTCTAAGCTTTTTTGCATATTGCAGTTTTATTTCGCCTTTTTTCTCCATGTAGTCGATTATCTCTTCTGCCTGCTGCTCTGTATCGCATCGCCGAATAAAATCTATCACATCGGGTGTGTAGTGCATGAATCTTTTGGAGGCTGCTTTTTCTCCAGTGTGGGTGTCTGTTCGCATGGAGTTTATCGCAACTTTGTTTTTAGTGGATCCTAATTCTTTGGCAAGGTTTGGAAACAGCCTCTTAAAGGTCTCTTCTTTGAAATCCACACGAGCACCTCCGGGTTTCGAAATGCATCCTCATTTTCATTTATGAACAAACATATATTTAAAGTGTCTTTGGAAAGGATTGAGCAGTCTAGATTAGAAGGGGACAAATCGTTGTGTTGGGTTTTCTTCAAGCACTTTTTCCAATTCTTGCGTGCGAAGACCGGTTATTGGGTCTCCGTATATTTCGCATTTTCCTTCGTGACCTATTTCTTCGNGGCTTCGAACGATTACCTCAGCTTTTTCTTGAGTTGGCGATTCTAAATAGATGTGAAAGGATGCTTTCTTTAGTCCTTGTTTCGTTACAGTTGTCCGTTCGGTCTGCGTAACCTTAAAGTTGTTCTGTTTTGTCAGTTTCAAAACCTCATTTGGTTCGTTATGGTACACAGCTATGTCTATGTCGCTTTCACGATTTATTGTTCCACGCCAAACGCTGCCGATCAAAATTGGGTTATATTCCTCCAAGATTTTCATTAGTGTGAGAGCGTCCTTGCGCATTTGAATCAGACGCTTATGTCTGGCGCCACACTCGTTTTCCTCGGCTATCTTATCGAGTTCAATCGCCACCTCAAGATTCGTTGGAAGAAAGTGAATGGCAGACGTTTTGGCAGCCTTTAGCTTCGCCTGCTTGTATTCTTTTTCAACACCAAAGTAAAGAAGGGTAGCGGCTTCTTTTGCAACCTTCTTTCTCAAACTTAGAGGATCATTGAAGTTCAACAGTTCACCAACAAACTGCGGTTCAGGAGAAACTTAACACTTAATTGTCTGTTCATATAGCGCGATTGTTTTTTCAGCTATCTTATCCCAAGTGAACTCGTCTAGAACTCTTTGTCTGCCGTTTTTTCCAAGCCATTTCCTTTTTTCAGGATTTTCCAGAGCACTGACTATGCCCCAAGCAATGTCTGCTGGATTGCTAGGGTTAATGTGGAAGCCGCATTGCTCTTGGCCGTGAGGGATGACTATCTCTCGCATTCCGCTGACTCCTGCCGCTCCAACAACAACTGGACGTTCCATGCCCATTGCCTCTAGGACCACTATTCCGAAGGGTTCATAGAGACTTGGGAAAGCCGCGAGGTCGCAAGCGGCATAGTGTAGAATGCGCTCTTCTTCTGAGATGAATTCGAAACGAAATTTTATAGAATCCTGCAGTTTCATGGTTCTAACCAAGTTAACCAGATAATCTTGCAGGTCGCCCAAACCTACGATGACAAGTTTTGCCTTAGGTATCTTCTGCAAAACATGGGACATAGCCATTATAAGTCTGTCAACCCCTTTAACACCGACAAGTCTACCGACGAAAAGAATCATGAGATCATCTTCTTTAATGTCGTAAGAGTCTCTAACCTTTTTGATTTGCTTATCGTTCACCATTTCTGGATTATATTTTTCCGGATCAACACCGTTGTAGCATACTTGGATTTTATCCTTTGGAAAGCCGAGTTTCATAAGTTCATCTTTCATGGCGTACGAGACTGTTACAATTAAGTCGGCTGCTTTGGCGCCGTGAAGCTCAATGTTGCTCACGACTTCTGACCCATTTCCCAAGGTTCTTCCCTTCTCTGTTGAGTGCACATGAAATGCGAATGGTAACCCAAGCTCTCTTTTGGCGGTTATCCCGGAAATGGCTGAAAGCCAGTCGTGTGCAACAACGATATCATATTTGAAACTTTCTTTTCTTATAAGCTCATTAACGAGTTTTGAAGCGCTCAGATAGTTGTACACGAGGATTTTGGAGAACAACTGAATGCCTCTGCCCCATTTTTTAATGTCTTCGGCAAGCACATCCGGAAGCGAATCAGAAATATCAATGTGTAAGGGACGGTGGATTTCTATGCCTCTCCAAATTTCCCGTGTCGGAAGACTCCGGGTGTCATCGTTCATTGTGAAAACTGTTACATCATGATCCATCAGAACATACTTTCTTGTGATTTCAGCTGCATAAGTTCCTAAACCACCAACAATCTTCGGTGGATACTCGTATACTAGCACGGCCATCTTCATTTATTTTCCCGGCTTTTGTTACCTTTAGCAAGCCATGCTTATTTACATTTCTTAAATCCTTGCGCGCGTATCTTCTAAGCCTATTTCAGCCTCCCATAATTTCTGTTTTTGACGTCTTTCACAGACGATGTTGCTCTTTCGATAAAACAATAGAAAAACTGAAAAATAGATTGCATATATAGTGCTATGAGGAATATTACAAGATGAGTCTATCGCCTGTTAAGAGGCTGATTCTTGAGACTATGTGGATGGTTGATAAGCCTGCTAAGGCTGCGGAAATAGCGAAGGAAGTTGGGTTGGGTTTCCCATCCGTCATGATGCACATAATAGGGCTCACTCGGATGGGATACGTTGAAAAACCCGAAGAAGGACACTATGCCATGACTGAGAATGGAAAAAAGGCGCTTGGCTTTCCAAAAGTGTGTGAAGAAATGGCTGAGAAGATTTTGACATACTTACCCGTCGAAAAATCATTCCATTTTTATGCTGACACTGGAAAACCTTTGAACCTTTATGCGGCAAGTCTTGAAGACTTTTGCGACAAAATCTCGGAAGTCGGTGTTGGTTCATTAGAGTTCCATCTCAGCCGCGGGGATTTTGAAGCGTGGTTTACGGGGTTGGGTGACACTGAACTGGCAAGAAAAACGCTGCTGTTTAAGGAGCAGAAAGCATCCGGGGAGGAACTGCGCAGAAAGCTCTATGAGATTGTGAAACACCGGTGTCATGAACTGGCGAAAATAAGGGAGCGGTCATATCAAACGTAGTCAACCACGAATTTAAGCTGGCTTAAACCGTTCTTTAAGCCTTTCCAGAATCTGCGATAAAGTTGTGTATTCCATCTCTCCGACGCCTAGACGTGCTGGCTCAAACTCTCCCATACGTCTAAGCATAGAAGCATATTCCACGGCTTCACGCCTGGCCATATCAAAGGCTGGATCATCAAACAAATCCGCTACCATCGGTTCTCCATTATCATCGCTTGCAATCTTACCATTTGCAACTTGAAAACCTAAAGCAACAATCCTTGGAGGACCGTCAAAAACCGTGCATTTGGCATCCTTTACTTGAACGGGCATCAATGGACCCCAGTGGCTTCCACGCATCCACCCGGCAACAAGATAGCTGTGCATGAATGGTACAAGAATCTCGCCTAAAGCGGGCAATCCATGCTGAGCACGCACCACCATTACGGGGTCGTCTTTTCCAACATATTTTCCAGCAATCTTCGAAAGTTTGGTTACGCTGCCAACGGCACATAACAACTCGTCTCTAGCTCTCCGAACACGGGAGATCATGTACCGCCCCACAGTTCCAATCAACCCAACCAGTTCGTACATCTCTTCAGGGCACTTAAGAACAACACGCTTGTTCTCCACAGTGTCTAATACCTCAAACTTGAAGCCGCCAGCCATGTCCGGGTCGATTACAAGTCCTGCAGTATTCATTGGATCCGCAAAGATACGGAACAGTGGAAGGTTGAAAGCCCCAGCGGAAGTCTTGTCTGCAGCGAAAGCCACTACAGGGTCAGATCCTCTTTCCTCGATTTCCATCTCAGCCACGCCTGGACCCATGCCTCTGACGTTTCCGCTGAAGGCTGTTTTTAAAAGGTCTTGTCCGGCACCATATAGTTTCAGTTCTAAAGCTTTTTCTGCGGCTTCTTGAAATATGTCCCAAGCAAACTTGTGAATTTCCGGGTTTGACTCACCTCTTCCATGAACCATGAGAAGTTGCAGGTCATCTCCAACGTTAAAAACATGGTAACTGCCGACTAATCCATCTTCTTTCGCCTTTTTCAGGTTTTTCCCAGCAATGTTAAACAGTGGTTCGGGAACGACATGATGCCCGGCTAGGGAGCCTACATCACATTTAATTAAAGAAATCGTGGTTTTCCTCGGCATTATATTTCACTTCAAGTTTGACCTCGGCTTAAGGTTCGGTTGCTAGTTTAAAAGATTTACCAAATGATTGGCAGAAATCATGAAATATTAATAGCAATAATAACAATGTGGGAAAAGTTCATGGAGAAGTTGCGGGTAATATCTGCGAAAATACCAGATGAAGTCTACAAAGAAATTATTCTACGCGTCCCAGAAGGCGAAAGAAGCAGTTTCATCCGAGATGCAATAATGGAAAAACTACAAAAAACGCCGAAACCTGACAAAATCATGGAGTTGGAGCGAAGACTAGACAAGATGGAAAAGGAGTTTGCACAAATAAGGAAGTACCTAGCAGATTTGGAACTGCTCACATACGGACCCGAAAAAGCGAACCCCCACACGTTCTGCATAGACGAGACAGACCACAAAATCATAGAATATCTCATCCACTACAAAGGCGCAACCACACCAGAACTAGCAGAGTATCTTAAAACAAACAGGTGGCTGGTTTTGAACAGGCTGAGAAAAATACAGAAAAGATCCAAAAAACAGCTTGGAAAACCCATAGTAGACTATTACGCAGGAGAAAAATCCGGCAAAAAACGGGCTTGGTGGATAAACGAAGAACTAACCGAAATATAGCTAGCAACAACAATTAATTTACAGCATCGCCTAACCTTATTTGGGCCCGTAGCCCAGCATGGATTAAGGCGCCGAATCACAAAATGATGCGCAAGCCTCCGGGCGTCAAAGCGAGGGAAAGCCGGAGAACAGGGGTTCAAATCCCCTCGGGCCCGCCATTCATGCACATGCCATCAACTGATAAGCCGTAAGGTTTTCGATACGTATTTATCCTAACATTAACAATTTCTCATGCCTGAAGGAGGATGTTGTTGATGCTGAACGATGTTGTTGAAGATTACGAATTGTTGGAGGACATGTCTGTGAAAGACCTTGTCTTACAGATGGAAAAGGCTTGGGGTTTCACAGCTGGAAAACTGGCGATGGGNNTGAAAATACTTGAGATGATGGTTANGGATGCTGGNTGTGTAAAGTTTCTTTCTTTCCCAGCAAACATCGTGGCTACTGGAACAAGAGGAGCTTTAAAGGAACTTGTGAAGAGAAAGCTTGTTGACGTTATAGTCACGACTTGCGGAACGCTTGATCATGATGTTGCAAGATGCTGGAAGAAATATTATAAAGGTTCATTTTTCATGGATGACGCTGAACTTCGTGAAAGTGACATAAGTCGTTTAGGAAACGTTTTGGTTCCGAACGAGAGTTATGGCACAATAATTGAAGAGAAGATGAGGGAGTTGCTTCAGAGTTTATGGGATGAAGGAGTTAGAGAAGTTAACACGCGTCAATTATGCCAAGAAATGGGCATGAGAATATGCAACGAGAGTTCGATACTGTATTGGGCAGCAAAACAAAACGTACCGGTTTATGTGCCAGGCATTACGGACGGAGCAGTTGGATACCAGATATGGCTCTTCTCGCAAGACCATGATTTCAAAATTGATTTGTTGAAAGATGAAGGCGAGCTGAACGACATTGTTTTCAATACAAAGAAGACTGGCGCGTTAATCATCGGCGGAGGCATCTCAAAGCATCATACCATTTGGTGGAACCAGTTCAAGGATGGACTGGATTACGCTGTTTACATCAGCACTGCTGTCGAGTGGGATGGAAGCCTGTCTGGAGCAAGACCAAGAGAAGCGGTTTCGTGGCATAAAATAAAGGAAAAGGCAGACAGTGTTATGATTGAGGGGGACGCTTCCGTAATTCTGCCCTTATTAGTGAGTTCACTTATAGCGCGCGCTGTAGAAATGGATAATAGAACATGAAAATCAGTCTGTATCTAGAGGTGGAAATTTGGTTATTTCAAGGAAAAAACTGGCTGATATGATGGATTCCACAGTTGTCAAAGCGACGGCAACCAAAAATGAAATTGAAAAACTGTGCAAAGAAGCTGTACAGTATGGTCTTGGATGTGTTTGCGTTAATCCCGTTTATGTGAAAATGGCTGCAACACTCTTGAAAGGCTCAAACGTTAAAATTTGCTCAACAATAGCATTTCCCTTCGGAGTGTCACTGCCGGAAATAAAGGCTTCAGAGGCTGTTAAAGCGGTAGAGAACGGAGCAGAGGAATTGGACATGGTGATCAATCTGAGTGCGCTGAAATCCGGAGATTATGAATGTGTCAAAAAGGATATAGCGGCTGTTGTGGATGTTAAACGCTTGTCAAACGAGGTAATTGTCAAGGTCATTATTGAAACAGACTATTTAACAAACGAAGAGAAAATAATCGCTTGTAAACTTGCCAAAGAGGCAGGAGCCGACTTTGTGAAGACGTCAACTGGTTTTTTCGGCAAGGGCGCAACTATTGAAGATGTCAGGTTGATGCGGCGGACGGTAGGCACGGATATAGGTGTTAAAGCGGCAGGCGGCATAAGGACATACGATGACGCGGTAGCCATGATTAAAGCTGGCGCAAACAGGATTGGAACAAGCACAGCGGTGGCTATAATTAAGGGAGCACCATGAAACTCTCACATTTTTTCTGGTGCCACTATTCCTATGAGGTTAAGCGCGTTTCTAAGCACTATTTTCACAGCGCCAACCAAAGCCAACCTTGCGTCGCTAAGCCCTTCTGGTTCAGCTTTTATGACTGGTAAAGCGTTGTAAAAAGTGTTGAATCTGTCGGCTAAGGCATTAGCGAAATCAGCTACCAAGTTAGGCTTAAGAAGCTCTGCTGCCTCAACAAAGATGTCTGGAAAACTTGCCAGAGTCATGACTATTTCACACTCCAACTTCTCCTTCAGCAGGTTAAAGGCTGCTTCTTCAGGTTTTCTTGCGGCTTTTCTCAAGATGCTGCACGCCCTAGCATGAGAATATTGTATGTACGGTGCACTGTTCTTCTCGAAATTGAGCACTCTGTCCCATGTGAACACGACGGGTTTTGAAGGGTCAACTTCCACGAGGGCGTATCGCACCGCACCCATGCCAACGAAGTCTGCGATTTTCCGTTTTTCTTTCTCTGACAGTTGCGGAGAACGCTTCG
>JGI2172J19969_10001460_pt1 | contig 10829 bp, 9 predicted proteins | sample DeeMarSWOR230_32_FD_19969 | JGI IMG/M metagenome (IMG submission 19969)
TCGGGCAAAACTCGGGCATCCAGTCCCACAGAATCAAAAGCGGCAGCCCAAATAACCGAGTGCCCAGAAACATAGGGGATATAAAAAGTTTTGTCCAGTTCTCTGATCCTTTTTGATGGTCTGAAGATACTCATCCCACCAGAGGGTCTGACTACACTGAGGTCTTCTTGCCTTTCTTCTTTTATCGCCATTTTCGGTCTGCCCAGGGTATCAAGAAAGGCTTCAACTCTAGTGGTCATCCCAGCATCACCGCTGTGCTCATCTACTTCCAGAAGTAGATAAGGATCCTCTTCCATGGTTTCCTCAAGATATTTCCAGAAAAAAGCATCAGGACCACAGCCATAATTGGTGATCATTATAGGATTCAAGCTGGGGTTATTCTTAGCTATCATCGCTGCCCGCAGAAGATTCTGTTCATTCTTCCAAACCAAGTTGGAGTAATGAGGCGGCAGTTCAACCTTATCGAGGGGCATTAGGTCAAAGGGTATGGCCAGTATCCCCAAATATCGCAACTTCTTGGCAATATTTAGATTCAACCCCAAATCATGAACATTGTAAGGCTTTCCTATTACCACCACGGCCTCATTATCTTTCTTAAGGGTTTTAAGTATCTCTTGACCTCTTTCTCGACGAATCCTTTCAAATTCGTCTTGAGCCTTAATTGCAGCGGTTATGGCTGGGCCGATCTCCTTCTTTTCCTTCCCAAGTTCCTTGCCTATCTTCTCCATCTCCACCTTGAGGTTCTCTTTCTCTTTTGCCATAAATATCGTAGGACTTATGATTTTTGCTTTATCTTTGAACGCAGGCCTAAGCATGAAGGGGCTACCCTGAATCAGGGGGCAGTTGTAACTCCTGGCCACATCATCGTTATACTTCTCCAAGTCAATAATACTGGGCAGGAATATACGGTCAATACCTTTTTCAATGAGATTTGCTACGTGCCCATAGGCAATCTTCACCGGATAGCAAGCCTCAGCTAATACTTCTTGAAGTCCCTTATGGATAAGCCTCTTGTTAGTTTTATCGGACAGCACCACTTTAACTCCCAACTCCCTAAAAAATGTAGCCCACAATGGGAACTGCTCAAAGAACATGAGAACTCGCGGAATGCCTATTACTAGAGAATTTGGGGCGAAATCATCCTCTTTATAATAATTCATAAGCATTTCTTCTCGTTCCTGAAAGAGATCGGGAAGAACCTGGTCAGCGGTTTTTCCACCTTTCAGCTCATATCTGTCACAAATACCACCGTAAAAGGATCTGAATTCGCCTCCGATGGATACCCTCTTTATGTCGCAGTGGTTGGGGCAATACTGGCATTCAAAGGATTTGACCTCATATTCTCGGTCTGTCAAATCAAACCCGACAAAATCGCTTTTCCCATTCCCATGTCTCTTCTCCATGGCAATCAACGCAGCACCTATGGCACCAGTTACATTGTAGTTCTGCGGAACTGTAATCTTTTTCCCCAAAGTATTTTCGAATGCAGCCACTACACTCTTATTTCCAGCAACGCCTCCTTGAAAATATATCCTCTCGCCAATTTTCTTATTACCTACCACCTTCTCAATGTAATTATTGGCAATAGAGTAGGAAAGCCCCGCCAAGAGATCGACTTTCGGTGAACCCACCTGCTGGTGGTGTACTAAATCAGATTCCATAAAAACAGTGCACCGAGTCCCCAAATCAACAGGATCTTTCGAGCTGAAAGCAAGCTTGCTGAACTCCTCCTCAATATTTATATCCAATCTATCAGCCTGTTCCTGGAGAAAGGAGCCAGTTCCTGCAGCACAAACCTTGTTCATCTCGAAATCTACCACTGCACCATTCTTCAGGCGGATGTATTTTGAATCCTGCCCCCCTATTTCAAATATGGTGTCTACGGTCTTATCTATATCTAGTGTGGCCTTAGCCTGAGCAGTAATTTCATTAATCACTAAATCGGAGCCGACAAAGTCCCCTATAAAATAACGCGCACTGCCAGTAGTCACCACAGCTTGGACTTCAATAAGGTCATTTATTTCATGACCTATGTCTTTTAATCCGTTCTTAACTGACTCAATGGGATTGCCCTCGGTCATGAGATACTTCATCGCCAGCAGCTTCTTGTTTTCATCCAGAACGACGATATTTGTACTCACAGCACCAACATCAATCCCAATATACACCTTGGTCTTTTGTTGCTTTCTAGAAATAGGACATTCCTCCAAGGGAGTAGAACCATCCCCGTTATAAATCAATCTCCTTAAATGCCCTACCTCAGCTTCATTGGCCTTTTTAGCTAAATAGCGTCTCAAGCCTTCTTTTGCCACTTGAAGTTTGATAGATGTGTCACTATGTCTCTCCGAGGCTGTGATTGCCGCTCCGAAGGCGCCCATGACCTTAAAATACTTGGGAATTATCAATTCCCCAGGCTTGAGTTCTAGCAGTTCTTCAAAAGCCTTAACCACCCCTTTATTAGCAGCGACGCCACCTTGAAAGGCTACCGGCTTTACGAATCTCCTCCCTTTACCTAAATTGCTTATGTAATTTCTAGCCAACGCATAACAAAGCCCAGCTATTATTTCTTCCTGTGGTGTCCCCTCTTGCTGCAAATGGACCATGTCAGATTTGGCAAACACACTGCACCTGCCTGCAATGGTAGCCGGCTTTTCAGCTCTCGTGGCTAGACTGCTGAACTCATTTATGGAAATCCCCAGACGATATGCTTGTTGATCAAGGAAAGAACCAGTTCCCGCAGCGCATATCTCATTAAGGGCATGGTCAACGATGATTGTCCTTCCACTTTTTTCATCCCACTCCAGGAAAATCAGCTTTGAGTCTTGCCCTCCAATCTCGATAACTGTCCTAACCTCAGGATGGAAGTATGCGACAGCCTTTGCTTGAGTAATAATTTCATTTTCTTTATCTACACCCACGACATCAGCTATAAGGTTACGTCCACTGCCCGTGCATACAGCTCCACATAGTTCAGGAAAATCTTTTTCGAGACCCTCAAAAACATCAATTAATAGTGGAATAGGTTGCCCCCTTGTCCTTTCATAGATGCTTTTGACGAGTCGGAGTTCCTCATTAATTACAGCTATATTTAAGCTGACCGAGCCTATATCTATTCCCATAAAGGTTCTACTTTTGCTTTGGCTTTTCATTCCAATCCCTCAACCCTCGTTTTCACTGCTAGCGCAATTTCGGCTGAGATCGCCTGACCACCCCGACGTGCCAGCCAGCTTAAAGCCCCGGAGACATCGCCACCAATGGTAACTTTCGTCTTGCCATTTACAGGTTCCAGCATGTAGAAGCGTGTTAATTTAGTGCCTAAGGCCTCCCCCTCCAGAATTACCGTCCGCTCTGGGACAAACTCGATAATCGTCATCAANAATTTGACTGGAAGCCTGCTTACCTTAGCTGTGACAGAAAGCTGTGAGCCTACTCCTAAAGGCCCCTTAGAAATCGTCTCAATTTTCTTGATTGACGGCATCCATTGGGGCCATTCTTCCAGGTTGTCTATCAACGTCCAGACTTTCCCGACAGGGGCATTAATGTCGATGTTGCTCTCAAACCTCATGCTTACAGACTCCTCCCCTATGTAGGATTATCCAATATATTATACATCATTATGCTAACGGACTGGCGCAGTAAGTGTATCTTCTATGCCGATCTGTCCCGAAAAGCGATATAACTTCAGGCAGGGAAAATAAAGGAATGGAGATGGGAGAAGACGGTGTTTGTTAATTCCCCAACATTACACATTATGTAAACTAGACTGTCCTTGCCAGCAAAGCAGGATGAGTTACAGTTCTCGAACTTGCGTCTGAGGGCAATAATATTCCACCATAGTATTGTTTAGATGATACACGGCAGTCAGGTTGAACATTACGATGAGAAATGCGGCGATTCACGTTACGGATTGCATGGGGTTCACTATTGAACATGAAGAATATCCTCCAAGATACAAGCGGAGTCATAAACAAAGCTAGGGCACTTGTTTGTAAAGACCCCCCTCTCTCTCGCTAATTTAATTCCACCAGAATCACTTAAGTCATAACCGATCAGTTCCTTACACTCAATAGAGCCATGAAGTGCTGTGAACTTGTCAACAAACTCTTTTATCAGCTTGTAGGTCTTTTCTCGAGATTCTACATCGGCCAAATTCGCCTGACCATACTTCAATCCAATCACCATTAATGCTCCGGTTACAGCTCCACAGGTTCTGCCCATGCGTCCTATTCCAGCGCCAAAACCGCAGGCAATCTTTAAGGCCAATGCTTTTTCTAAACCAAACTGTTCGCTATATGTTGATAATACCGCGGGAGCACAAAGAAACCCTTTCTCAAATTGTTTTTTTGCTTCATCTGCTCTACTCAATTCTCTCTCCCCTAATAATATGAATGTGATAGGTTTTTGTCCTTATCATATCTTTAAAGGCTTCACTAGTACAGCTTCGTTATCGATGGATTGTCATACTCAGATATGCTCTGGCACTACTCTTACCACTGTAACCTCAATTAATAAAGGGAACCGCATTATTTCCAACATCCTAGTTACTATGTTGTTCACTTCTTCACTCACCTTCCATTTATGCAGCCCAAGGTACTTATTGACTAGGGTTCTGCTTTCCTGCCCGCAGCAACCAGCTCTCTCTTCCGTGTTTGCCTGCGCCGTCTTTTCCAGCCAAGTACCTCCAGAAGGTCACCGACAGCTTTGTCCTGCAGTATTTCACCGCGGAGGCGTAAATCAGAATTGACCCAATACCTCAGGCGTCTGCCTTCTCTTATCTTGGTAACGTAGCCGTCGGTTTCAAGGTCGGTGATTATTCTATGTGTTGCCTTCTCGGTAATGCCTATCGCCAGCGAGATCTCCCTCACGGTAATCCGTGGTTGCTGAGCAATCTGGCAAAGCACCAGAGCATGATTTGTCACAAACTTCCATCCCGGCATGGTTACACCTCCTTTTCAGAATTAGCCTTATATCACTCCCAGAAAAATATTTTCACAAAATTTTTTTAGCAAAGGTCAAAACCTCTTGACAATTTCAACAAATGATGTACAATAGAGTCAGGAAATACATTTCATGTATATTATAACATGGGAAATGATTCATGACAAGTACTTCCTCTATATCCCGGAAATTGGGCGTAATAAAAGGTGACAAAAAGAATAATGTTAAGGTACACATTGAGAAACAATCAGTGAAATCGAGTATTTGTAACAGGAGAAAAAAACTAAAGTGAAAACATCATCGGTAAGATTTAAAAGTCAACTCAGGCATGAATCAGAGAAATGCTGTCTGGAAAGCTGTAGCAACGACGACCTTGAAGAAGAACCTCCAGGTAAACGCAGCATCTCTGATGACCTGGAGGAACCTCCAGGTAAAATAACGGCGACCAGGTACAGATTCTTTGGAGATATCCCAAATGACATCTGGGATGACTGGAAGTGGCAGTTCCGGAACAGATTCACCCGTATTGAGCAACTAACTCAATTCATTCCTCTATCCACTAAAGAACAGGCGCAGCTCAGGTTAGTAACCATGCGTTATCCACTGTCGGTTACTCCCTACTATCTATCGCTGATCAACCCCGATAATCATGATGATCCGATAAGAAAACAAGCGATACCTTCAATTATGGAAATGACTATGGTGTCGATGGGTGTAGAAGACCCGCTATGTGAGAAAAAAGACACAGTGGTTCCTGGTCTCGTTCACCGCTATCCCGACCGGGTACTTCTGGTACTTACTGACATATGTCCCGTGCTTTGCCGACACTGCACCCGTAAGAGAGAATGGCGAAGGGGCGGTTGGGTGCGATCCCCTGCTGAAGTCGAAGCCACGCTAGACTATATAAGCCGGCATAAGGCTATCAGGGATGTCATTATCTCCGGTGGTGATCCCTTGACGCTTTCTACCCGATACCTGGAAGACATCATTAGTCGAATAAGAAAGATAAGGCACATCGAAATTATCCGTATCGGCACCAGATTCCCGGTGGTGCTGCCCCAACGCATAGATAACGAGCTATGTAGTATGCTTGCCAGGTATGGGCCAATATGGCTTAACACGCATTTCAACCATGTTCAGGAGATAACTCCGGAAGCTGCTGAGGCGTGTGACCGCTTGCTGCGGAGTGGTGTTCCGGTAAACAATCAGTCCGTCTTACTGCGAGGCATTAATGACACCGTTGAAACTCAAACAGAATTGTGCCACGGACTGCTCAAAATAAAGGTGCGTCCTTACTATCTCTTTCAGTGTGATGAGGTACAGGGTACCGAACATCTACGTACACCGGTAGAGGTTGGCATGAAGATAATTGAGGGAATGCGCGGGCACACATCAGGGCTGGCTATTCCGACCTTCGTGATAGATCTACCCCAGGGCGGTGGTAAGGTCCCTCTCCAACCAGACTATATCCTGGCACAGAGTGAAGGTGAGTTGGTGCTGCGGAATTACGAGGGGCATATTTTCAACTACCGCAACCCCACAAAACCAGTATCTTTTGAATTACCTGCTGAAGTACTGTGTCCAGCAGTTAGTGCGACTACGAGCCTGCCTCAAGAAAATCGGGTACCTATACAGGTCAGAAGGAATCACAAATGAGAATAGGCTTGTCATACGACCTTAAGGAAATGATAACGACACAGAAAGCTAGCTGTGACGATGCTTTTGAGGAATATGATTCTTGGGAAACTATAGAACTGATAGCCACGGCTCTTGAAGCCGAGGGGCACACGGTAACCATGCTTGATGGCGGTAGAGAGTTTCTAGGCAAGATTCTTCACGATAAGGTGGATTTCGTTTTCAACATCGCCGAGGGGCGAGGCACCTACCGCAGCAGGGAAGCCCAGGTGCCTTCAATCCTCGAGATGCTAGATATACCCTATTCCGGTTCAGACCCGCAGTGTCTTGCCATATGTTTGGACAAACCTCTGGCTAAACAGCTGGTCGCATCAGAAGGGATTAGCACCCCAAAGTGGTTTGTAATAAAGGATAGACGAGAGCTTTGTCAAATAGACACTCGCGATTTTCCTTTCCCGGCTATCGTCAAGCCAGCGTACGAAGGCTCAAGCAAGGGCATTCATCCTACTTCAGTGGTGGAAGACACGAAACAGGCTATTGAGGTAATAGAGAGCTTACTGGATAAATACCAACAACCGGCAATGGTGGAGGAGGTTATTCTTGGCGATGAGGTCACCGTGGGGATCATAGGTAACTCACCACCCAAGGTTCTGAGTATGATGCGCATAATTCCTAAAAAAAATGAGGGCTACTTCATCTACAACCTTGATGTTAAACGCAGTTACCTGGACTTGGTCGAGTATGAGTGCCCTGCTCGTCTCGAGAAGCAGGTACTACAACGTATACAAGTTTCCAGCCTCAGGGCATTTCAGGCTCTGGGGTGCCGTGACTTTTCCCGGTTGGACTTCAGGATCAACAAAACGGGGGTACCATACTTTTTGGAAATAAACCCCTTGCCCGGACTGGGTACCCACAGTGACCTGGTCATTATGGCAAAAAAGATTGGCTGGAGCCATCGACAACTGATAAACGCCGTACTTAATGTTGCGCGTGAGAGATATCCACAATGCATACGCGTGTAGCCATTGTCTATAACGAACCACAGCATTCACGCTATGACACATTCAACGAAGAAAAGGCGGTGCTCGGTGTTATTGAGGCAGTGGATGCAGTACATCGGGCTTTGCTAGAACTTGACTTTATCACCACTCGAGTTCCTCTAGTGCCACCAGTGGAGCGAGCTGAGATGGAGCTGAGACATCTCAATGCGGACTTGGTTTTCAACCTTTTTGAGGGCTTCTGCGGCTACCCCGAGACTGAAGCGATGCTACCAGAGATTCTATCCGAAATGGGGGTACCCTATACAGGCTGCCCGGCATCAGCACTGAAGCTGGGCTTAGATAAGGCTAAGACGAAGGTACTCCTCAAAGATGCTGGAATCAAAACGCCAGACTTTCAGTTGCTGAATCCTGAGATACTAAACATGTTCCGGCTAGTTTATCCCTGCATTGTCAAGCCACGTAGCGAGGATGCCAGTCACGGCCTGTCATCGGAGAGTGTGGTTAATGACTCTGTCTCTTTAAAGAGGCAAATCGGACTAGTGAGCAACAGGTACAATGGAGGTGCCCTGGTTGAGGAATTCATCGATGGCCGGGAGTTCAATGCCACAATTCTGGGTGATTCTGAATGCATCGCTCTTCCTGTGTCTGAAATCGTCTATTCCCTGCCTTCCGGAATGTCCAAGATTCTCAACTTCGCTGCCAAGTGGGAGCCTGATAGTCCTTATTTTGAAGGCACAAAGGCAATCTGCCCAACTCAGATTGAAGCTGTAGAGCGAGAACGTATTGCCGCCACAGCGGTAGCAGCTTTTAAAATTCTCGGTGGCCAGGGCTATGCCAGAGTGGACATGCGGATAGACCATGAGGGACGGGTAAACGTTATTGAGGTAAACCCCAACCCGGACATTTCTCCAGGCTCTGGTGCAGTACGTCAGGCGAAAGCTGCTGGTGTGACGTATACTCGATTCATTGAGAAAATTGTAAAACTGGCTCTTTACAGGAAAGATAATGAAAATCGACATTCGCTCTATGACTCACAAAGACAAGCCCAGCATAACGAAAATACTGCACAGTACACCTGAATTCAAACCCTCTGAAGTAACGGTAGCTGAGGAAGTAATTGATAGCTACCTTAGGGACTCATTCGGTTCGGGCTATCACATCTTTGTTGCCGAGGTTAACTCAACTGTAGTGGGTTATATCTGCTACGGACCTACGCCGATGACCGAAGGGACATGGGATATCTACTGGGAGGCCGTCACTCCAGAAAGGCAACGCCTAGGGATAGGCACTGCTCTCATGAAGTTCGCTGAAAAGGAAATTGTGAAAGGTAAGGGAAGACTAGCCATTATTGAGACGTCATCCACGCTAGCATATGAGAAAACGAGGCATTTTCATCTTAGTCACGGCTACGAGATAGTAGCCTCCATCCCTGACTTTTATGCGCCCGGGGATGATAAGCTAATCCTGCAAAAGAGGCTGAGGTGAAATCAAAGGCAAGATGCAACAAATGTTCATTTTATCACCTCGGCTACTCGATAAGAGCCTGGAGCTTAAGGGTATAACTATATAATTCCCCTTCCCGGTCGATCAGAATTTCAATCTCTTCGCCATCCTGGTTGAGCATACTTCTGCTCTGTGGTAACTGGAAATTCGAAACATTTGCTCCGTTTATCTGTACGATTTCATCGCCGACCTTCAGCCCTGCTCTGTGGGTTGGTGAACCTGCATAGACATAATCAATAATTACCTTCTGAAATGCATCATCCGTAACCAGTTCCAATCCGGAGCAGTTGACCTCGAACTGGTCATAATATAGCCGATTAGGCTCAAGAGACATTATTTCCTGCTGGAGGTCAATGAAAACGTTGAAATGCTTAAGCACGCCATTACCCAGAATACCCATGGGGCCAGACCACGATAATGCCCCTGATTCGGCAATGGCTATATCAACTGGCAGGGTGGAAAGTTCGAATTCGCCGATGCTCAAGCCAGCAAGCATGGTCGTGTAGACATGAGAACTTTCCGTACTCAGGCTCTGAATTTCCCGTTCGTAGTAGGTATCCATCTCTGCCAGCAGGTCATTCTCTTCTGTAAAAGGCGTGTTGAAAGAGAACGTGTTCCCTGAGCCGGTATCCACTATTACCTTTCCGGTGAAGGTACTACCACTCTCGAAAGCGACCGTTACGTTGGTAAAGATTACAGTGCCCTGCACCTCGATGGGATAACTACTGGCACCCAGGTCATACTCAAATTTCTTGTTGTCATATATCTCGATAAGCATCGTGTCATAGTTGATTCTTACCGCGTAATGGGACAAGATTTGCCACCCTATAACCCCATCGATTTGCATACCCAATCGCTTCTCTATATGGCCGAGTTCGGCGATTCCTAACGTGACATCCCGAAAGCTTATATCTTCAACATATACAATATGATCGGTTGACTGCACGATTTCGGCCATTCCGGTTGCGCCCTCTCGGGATACCGTTTCATCCCCGACGATACCGAGACTAGCGGCAGTACTTTCATTGATTATCGTTCCGCCAGCGCCGGTATCGAAGATAAAGTTAAGCGGAGTCGATTCATCGACGGAGAGCTCCGTTACTATCACGGAGCCGTGAAGTTGGAAAGGAATCCCAGCTAGAAGGCCTTCATTTCTTGTGCTTTCATCCAGTTGCACTTTTACACATGGCATTGGAGACAGGCCCGGTACTAAAATAGCTCCCGCCAACACCAATACCATCAGGATTCTTGTCATAAGACACCCTTCTTCTCTTTGTTTACCCCACGAGACTGCTCGTTATTCTATAGTATATAACGTTAGATGGACAAAAAGGTTGCAACCCATAATACCTATAGATTTTCTCAGAAGGTCACCCCTAAGTAAAGGAAGTCACACATCTCGATGTTGGTTTGTAGCACATATATGCGACCAAATTGCATCTTGTCTCATTAGGACTGCAAAGCTCCCTATTGCTCCTTGGCACAGCAACGTCTACAATATCATCCAGGGGAAAAGATGATAATTGATGCTCACGCACATGCCTGTGGTGAATTTGCAGACCCTAAAAAATTGACCGGGATTTTGGACAAGCTGGGGGTAGACAAAGTTGCTCTTTGCCCTGGACTGAAAGGTCACACTAGTGCACCTACTCCTCCAAATATCCCAATATCAGCTATCAAGCAACACCCTCTTTACGGACGATATTTCATAAATCCCGGAATCCGATTCAACTATAATTTCCTATTAAAAGA
>JGI2172J19969_10001462_pt1 | contig 10827 bp, 9 predicted proteins | sample DeeMarSWOR230_32_FD_19969 | JGI IMG/M metagenome (IMG submission 19969)
CCCCCCCCGCCCGCCAGTTCTGGAGTAACAAAAGTTTTACATAGGATTTGCGCACGCACATAAAGAAGTGAATTAAGAAAGTGGTGTCGTTACTGATTCGTTGACAATGAGTTTCCTTTTCGCGAGTTCGGAGAAGAATTTTTCAGCTAGTTTCCTGTTCCATCCGATCTTACCGCAGTGGATTACTCCTTTCTCCTTAATGTCTCCTCGCCCAACCATTTGAGTTACTATTGAATTCGGATAGCATGTTGATCTTTGGAACGCCGTTAAACCTTTCTCTTCGTCGTAAAAATCCATTATCAGATAAGAACATTTCGTGTCCACTCCATCCTTTTCCCCTATGACCTCTACTTTCTCGACAACTAAATCTCTGTCTCCAGCTTCGGCGTCTGGCTTAAAATGGTTTTCAAACAGTTGGGTGAAGAATTCTAGAGGTGTTATATCAACTCCTTTAATCGTCATCGGTTCGGTGCTCGTGAGATTCAGAGCGATCAGTTTTCTCCAAGTCTCACACCAGCCTGGCCAGCGAACAGTTTTATCCCAAGCTTCCTCTACATTCTTCAGCCCAAGACTTTCTATAAGTGTTTTCGGGTACTTACAATACCACGCCTCAACTTCTCCTACTGGCTCAGGAAATATTACTGTCTCCGGCTCAGCCATTTTATCAACCTCAACCTCCTTACCACCCATCAGTATCTTTGTTTTCCCGTATAGCTCAGATATAATTCCTGTTACAGTCCATATGGCTGTATATTGCAACGGGTTATAATATGCAGGTGTACCTTTCTGAGGAATACCGTCGGCAATATACAGGTGGATTTTTTTCACCTTGTCCAGTTTTCTAGCAGCATATCCTTCAATAACATGATCTGTTCCTGGGTCCACACCACAAGCAGGCACAATGGTCACCCCGGCGTCCTTCGCAGATTCATCTAGCTCATACGCTCGGACGGAGGACAAATCAACAAGGTTTGCACCTGCATCTACGCAAGCCTTGGTCACTAATGGAGTGTATGTCCATAAGAGGCAATCTGAAACAACATCGAATCCTCTTTTCAAAACATCCCTTAACTGATCTCGATCTGTAGCATCAATACGTATTGACTCTATTTTTTCCGCTCTTTCATCGATTTCTCTCAACTTATCGACGTAGTCCTTCAACGTCTCAATATGTATGTCCGCGGCAACAATTTCTGTCACCTCATCGCTTTCCATCAAATCTCTTAATACAGCCTGCCCCATTCTTCCTAGACCAATCACTAGAACTTTTATTGTGAATCACCTAAGCAGGAATACATGACTATTTTTGTTTAAATGCTTTGTGCACGCGCTAGGTTTACCCCAAAATCCATTGTTTCCAATGATATTTACAAAAAAGGGGAGTTACGGGTGATATCTCCACTTGGTGGAGGGGTAACCTCCCAGAAAAGACTAGAAGAATCTTCGATTGAATCGTAAATTACCTGCGCGCGCAAAACTAACCAATTTTGTATAGATTCACCATTTGGGCTCTTGTTTTTGTTTTCTCCAAAGAAACGTCGTTGCAACTCTGTGTCCTATCACCACTACCGCAGCCATACCTAACACCAATAGGGTGAAGACTCGGGCATCCGAGATATTGGGGTTCGTGCCTTTCTCATACTCTTCAAGGTTGCTTAGACCGTCNCCGTCGAAGTCGATAGAGGCGTCTGAGTAGTCGAGTGGGTTAAGTCCATGGAGGATTTCCCAATCATCTGAAATTTCATCGTTATCATCATCTGTGTCAATGTAGTCCGGTATGAGATCTCCGTCAGTGTCTCTATTAACAATAACAGATATTGTGCTAGTGTTCATGTTACCTGCTTCGTCCATAACTGTCAATATGACCATGTAAACTCTTGGATTTGCGTATGTATGAATTACTGAAGAAATTGTGCTATTCTCCACAGTCCCGTCTCCAAAATCCCATTTGTAACTGACAATACCCACATTGTCGCTTGAGCCGCTTGCATCGAAATTCACGGGAACGCCCGTAACTACTGTTGTGTAACTTTCAACATCAACAATCGGTGGAGTCATGTCTAAAACAGAAACTTGCTTTGTGATTGTGTCTGTGGGCCCGTCGGCGTCCGTAACGGTTAGCATAACGTTGAACGTGCCAGTATTGGGAAACTTGTGAATTGGGTTCTGTTCTGTGCTTGTCTCTCCATCTCCGAAATTCCACGTCCAGTTTATTATTCCATCATATGAAACTGATTGGTCCGTGAAGGTCACTGTCAGCGGTTCGAGTCCACTTGTTGGTGTAGCGCTGAAATCCGCTACTAGAGCTGTATCAGCCACCGTTATTGTCTGCGAAATCGAATCGGTGGTTTCATCAGAATCAGTCACAGTTAGGGTTACGAGATAGTCTCCGTCCTGCACGTAAGTGTTAGCTGGACTTACCCCTTCTCCAAAAGAGTCATCTCCGAAGTCCCAGCTGTAAGATAAAGGTTGATTGTAACCTGTTGAATCTGAGGCGTCAAAAGCTACTTGGTAACCTTCCAAGGGATTTGATGGTGAATAGGTGAAGCTCGCAGTAGGAATGCTATCGTCGACAATTATGTAAGCGAACCTAGTTTCAGTATCGTTATCTCCGTCTTCTTCTAACACCGTTAGAGAGACCGTATACAGACCCGCACTTGCATATGTGTGAGTCGGATTTTCTTCTGTGCTCGCTTCTCCGTCGCCGAAGTTCCAATTCCAAGACGTGATTCCATCATATGAAACTGATAGATCTGTGAAGCTCACCGTTAGAGGCTTAAGTCCAGTGGTTGGTGAAGCTGTGAAATCGACTATTGGCACTGCATCGCTTAGGATGAAAGTGCTCGTAGTTTCAGGCTTCAAAGTCACGTACAGCCACCCATCTGATATTTTCTGTGTCAGCACACTTGTCCCAACTGCATACTTCTGATTGTTTCCGATAAAGATCTTCACGAAATTAGCTTTTGCTTTCGGTCTTGTGACGGTGAAGGTGGTATTATTCTTGGATATCGTGGCCATGAAAGTGTCTTGAAAGAATTCATAATATTCTGTTATCCAAACCGTATATATCTCTTGAGAACCGAGCCAATCAAAAAACGCCTCAACTTGGTCTTTCAGCGGTCCATAGTCATTGTAGTAGCTTTCATCATCAAAAATGTAATCGTGTGTTAGAAGTAGAAATGGCAAGTGAACTTCCTTGCGTTTCTGAAAGTAATTGATGTTTGCTTCCGTGAAGTTGAAGTTTTCATTGTATGCGTTCCAGTCACATCGTCCTGTGAGACCTAAGAGAGCAGGGGCAACGGTGAAATTGGCTATGGTGTTGATGTTGTATGTGTCAGGGACAAATTTGTCTTCCCTGGAACTATGGATGATCGTCCAACCGTAGTCATACAAAGTTTTGATTTGTTGCCAAGACCAGTCTGACGTGCCCCACCCCAAGAAGAATTTTTCCGTGGGGATATCGTATGAAAGCATTAATTCGTATGTGTCAATGACCTCATGAGTGATGTTCTGAGCTGATATCGGACTTTGATGGGAGAATGTGTGAACGCCAATTTTGGCAAGCTCGTTGGTTGCCAGGTTGCGCCAATATCCAGCGATGGCATCTGAAGCAATCCTTTCTCCTCTTGCGCCTATACTGAATTTCAAACTGTGTTGTGTCGCAAGATCACCCAACCAGTTTAATGGTGCTTTTTTTTCACTTTTATCCGCGTCTACTCTCCAAAGAAAAACTTGTTTTCCATACATCACGTTCATGCTAAAGCCGAAGCTTCTGCCAGTTTTTCCCCACCAGATTTTAGCCACTACTTTACCCATGTGTAAAGTTGTACAGCTACGTTCTCCAATCCAACCTCCCTTGTCAGTAAATATGGCAAAATAGCGATTGCTGGTCTCGTCTTTCACCCATCCAATTGCCGAAACTGATAAGGTGGAGAAAAAATACGCGTTAGAGATAGATGGATCCTCATCTTTCAGGTAGCTATCTCCAGGATTGCCGACCAAACTCAATTCCCTTGGTTTATGAAATTTACCAGATGGAAAATCTTCAGGCATATCTACAATACCCAGTTTGTAATACGTTTTCAAAGGAGTTCCATCTGAAGAGGTTTGCATGAAAGGATAATAGTTCATGAAGATCAGCTTTCGACTTGCATCGATATCAATGAGCATGTTCAAGTACATATCTTCGGGATCAACAGGATTACTGTATCCTGAGAAAATGATCACGTCATAGTTACTTCGATCCATTGAACTATATGTAGATGCAGAAGAAACATTTGCGATAATGCCATATTCAAATAAATCTGTCCAAAGGTGTCTCGCCATAGCGTATTGTGGCTCCTCTGTGGAAGTTACAACTAGCACCTTGGGCAACCGCTCTGTGGTGTGCCCTTGAGCCTCAACCTCAAAAGAAGTAACAAAGAGAACACCCAAAACTAGCAACCACATGAGAAAAAGATTTTCAGCAACATTTGACCGAATCACCATTACATCCGCTCCGTGCGCATGCAATTGAACGCCAATGTTAACATGCTTATTAATATCAGTGTCAGCATCATTCCAGATAGTGTCTTTCTTTTCAGCATTCCATCTTCCTTTCTCGGCCAGTTAACCTATTGACGCAATCATCTTTTATGACTTATGAAACAATCTTCTATATACCGTACACAGAAAAAGAAGGGTTATCCAAAAACCCAAAAAAAAGAGGGGGTTTTGCGGGTGATATCTCCACTTGGTGCGAGGTTCAAATCCCACCCCGTCCGCCACGGACGCATCCCATACCCTAAAACCTTTTTTATAAGGGTCATTTGCGTTTCCATGCATGTTGAGCGCACGCAATATATAGACTAAATGTAATAGAAAGCCTTGGCGCATCAGAATTGAAAGGAGGTGAAAAAATCTGAGGCAAAGTCTGCTGAAGCTTCTTTCTAAGGAAGACATGGACAAAATTCACCGCGCCACAGTGAAAGTGCTGGAGAAGACAGGTATCCAGTTCCGCCACGATGAAGCCTTGAACATCCTTGAAAAGAACGGTGCCCAAGTGGATCGAAAAACGAGGATAGCAAAGATACCGGAAACCGTGTTCGACGAATTCAGAAAAAAGGCTCCAAACGAATTCCCTAAATTTAATCGGAACGGTAAGAGAATTCCGATGCGGAAAGACGATTTTTCTATCGATACTTTTGGCGATGGGACACATTTCACGGATCGGGATGGAACTCAGCGGCCATGCACGCTAAAAGACACTGTAAAGATAATGATGGTCGGTGACGCGCTGGAAAATGTCGACGAGGCGTGGGTGGGGAGTCTGCCGACGGATCTGCATCCGAACGTACAAATGATCCATGCAATAGAGGTAGAAATAAACAACAGCCCTAACAAAAGTATCGTTTTATGGGGAGAAAATGAGGATCAAATAAGGTACGCAATGAGGATAGGTGCGGCGCTACTTGGAGGAGTGGAAGAGCTAAGAAAGACACCCCCAGTAGTTGGTGGCGGATGGGCTGCCAGCCCCTTAGTGCACGCAAAAGAAATTCTCGACTCACAAATCATAGCTGCCAAAGAAGGACTCCCGACTGCCTGTGGAAGCATGGCCACTGCCATAACCACTGCCCGGCAACTCTGGCGGGGACATTGGTGGTTTGGAACGCTGAAGTACTGAGTAGTTTGGTGTTGTCGCAGATGATAGCTCCTGGAACTCCGTTTAAGATCAAATGCTCCGGCTCGGCNGCGGATCCGCGTANGGGATACTACCCTGTTGGAAACCCTGAGATGGCTTTGATTAACGCTGGCTGCATGGAACTGTCTAACTACTATGACCTACCGTGCCGAATCGGCGGTTGCTAGGCAGACGCCAAGATAGTTGACCCGCAGGCCGCTCATGAGAAAACAATTACGACGTTGATACCTGCAATGGTGACGAAAGGAAAAAGAATATACGGGATGGGAATGCTGGATTCCGGCATGTCAATGAGCTTAGAACAATACGTGATTGACAATGAGATNGTNGCNGCTGTAAGGCATAGNCTGAAGGGAATAGAAGTGACTGATGAAACAATTGATTTGGACACAATCATGAAAGTTGGGCCTGGCGGCCANTTCATGAGTCAAGAAANCACCCGTAAAAGGATCAGAACCGCTGTGTGGATACCTGAACTCTTCACAAGAGACTACAGAACCGACTGGGAAAAGAAGGGGTGGAAAGACCTCTTCAAAATGGCATGCGAAAAGGTTGACACCATCTTGGCGCACCACAAACCTGAACCATTAGACAAGGACATCGCGAAAGACATTCGCAACATAGTGAAAGAAGCCGACAAAGAACTCACATAACATCCAGCTAACAAGCTGGTGTCCCTCAGGAAAAGGAATAAAACGGTTTAATGAAACGCCCAAAAAGCCGGGAAGCCCGGCCTATGGGCGTTGAAAGCCATTCCCAACCTGAGTAAAAATAGTTTTCGTCAAACTCTACGTTTTGAAAAAAACTGAGTGCGCGTGCGTACAAAGAACTTAAATTGAAAAGAGAGTAAGGTAACGAAAGAGGATGCAATGTTAGGGGAAATTTTGACTATTGTAGCTGCTCTGTGTTGGGCTCTAGGCGCTTCTTTGTACAAGAAGAGTCTGCTTAACATTCGGCCAGTGACGCTTAACTTGTTTCGAAGTCTTCCTGCCACCGTCTGCGCTTTTCTAGTGTTATACCTTCTTGGAAAATGGACTCTCCTGTCTGAGTTGACCGTGGTGTCCCTAGCGTATATCGGCATTGCATCTCTTTTGGTCTTGGGCTGTGGGAGACACACTTTACCTTGTTGGACTAGAGATAACCAAAGCTAATGTAGCTGCGCTCCTTGCTTCAACTACACCTCTATTTGCCGCTATCATCGCGATATTGTTTCTGAAAGAAGAGGTTTCTAAAAGAGTGCTCGTTGGAGCTTTTTTTGTAACAGCTGGGATAATGTTTCTTACTTTGGAGCAGATGCTTCTCTAAGAAATGAATGCACGTACGCAGAAGCTTCATCCATCAACTTTTGACAGCCCTGTCTTCATTCTGACAAGTTCAAAAGCTCCATGTCAATGTTGCCGCCCGAGATCACCACAACAACTTTCTCGCCTCGCTTAAACCGGATTTTCCCTTGGAGAATAGCCGCTGGTCCCACTATGCCGGCTCCTTCCACAACTTGACGTTCATTCTTAAGGACCCAAAGGATTGCGCTCTTCAACTCTTTTTCTTCTGCCAAGACGATTTCATCGACGTATTTCAAGACAAAGTCTAAGGTCATCTGGGAGATTCCCCCTGCAAGCCCATCAGCTATGGTAGACGGAACAGGGACATCAACGATTTTCTTAGCCTTAAAGCATTCATACATCGTGTAGACAGCGGTTGACTGGGCACCCACGACTCTTATTTTTGGGTTAACGGTTTTGGCCCAAAGGGCTATCCCTGAGATTAGACCTCCACCGCCAATAGGCACTATGATTGTGTCCGCATCTGGCATTTCTTCCAAGATCTCGCAGCCGATTGTTCCTTGGCCAGCTATGACCTTGTAGTCCTCAAAGGCAGGGATGTAAGGCGCTCCGGTCTCCGAAATCATCTTCGTGCAGTAGATCAGGGACTCGTCGTAGTTAACTCCTTCAAGCACCACTTCCGCCCCGAGAGCTCTACACCGTTCCACCTTTACCTTAGGAGCGTTCTCAGGCACGACGACGGTCGCCTTGATGTTCATCATTTTTGCTACAAGAGCGACGGCTAGAGCGTGGTTCCCAGTTGAGGCTGTGATAACCCCTTTGTTGCGTTCTTCAGATGTCAGCGAACAGATTTTGTTGTATGCTCCTCGAGGTTTGAAGGATCCGGTCTTTTGCAGGCTTTCCCATTTCAAGTGGATTTCTGCATCGCTTATTTCACTGAGCCGTTTGGAGTACGTTATGGGTGTGCGGTAGAGCGCCCCCTCCAGGTTCTTCCTCGCCTTCAAAATTTCTACTGCAGACAATGTCATGCCATTTACTCCTTTATGCTAAATAGTGATGTAGGAGCCTATTTTTCCTTCAAAGCCCACTCGTAAACGAGTTGGGAGGTCACCACGTCTTGGACAGCTATGCCCGTAAGGTCGCAAACCGTTATCTTCTCCTCACTTTCCCTTCCACTGCGAGCGCGGAGTTTTTCGAACGGCATTTAATGCGTTGGTTTATTATAACTTTGTTGCTTGGCTCTGAGGAGGGAAAAAGTTTGTGCGTGCAAATATGCAGCCTATATCTATCTTTTTAAAATGATTCTGTTGCGTATGTGAAGCGTATGTTGCAAACTGAGACTCAGCATTCTAAGACTGCTGCAAAAGGAGACTTTTTCGCTCTGTCTTCTATGCATGTGCATTTATAAGACGCTTAAATACTATAACTGGATGAAGGGAGTAAACATAAAGAAAATGACGGGTAGAATAACTCGTCTTTGGTTAACCATGATTCACGTGTCCGATATGGACAAGGCGTTGCGATTTTACCATGAAAACCTTGGTTTGCCAATAGCTCTCGACGCTAGAATGTTCAACCATGCAGAAGTTGGTCTAGACGAGCCACTAGCTAAAATTGGCATGCACGCAACGGGCAAGAAAACTAAGAGGAAAAAACGAACCAGCATAGTTTTCGAAACAGACGACATCTATGCACTTTATGAAAGACTCAGAAAGCAATGGGTAAGATTCACGCTCAAACCTGCTAAGATGCCGTGGGGTGGCATAGTTGCCGACTTTCTCGACCCTGATAACAATGAACTCTAAGTCGTTCAAGACTCAGAACACTGCAAAAGAAAGTATGCGCACCAATAGGCGCGTGTCTTGTCTCGCGCTTAACTCAGGCTTCTGAGTCTAAAGCTTTAGCGTGCATCATGCATTCGCGCATTAATCTACCTCTCTGAAGCCTCTAAGTTCTCTCAAGTCTCTTCATTTAGGGAATGCATGCGCACAATGATTACATTATTATTGATAGGCAGGTCAGAGCGCCTTCTCCTTTACGAAATTCTGACACTCCCAGTTCTTTGACTAAGAAACCTTCCTTTTCTATTAGTTTCTTCGTCTTCAGATAACCTTTGGCCATCAAGATTGTTCCATTTATAGCAAGGCAATCGGCAGCGTATTCCTCTCCTTTTGGAAGTACAATTTTGTTGAAATCTCGCAGAATGTCTGTGTCAAAATGTCCTTTTGAAACGATGACGTAGTTATTTCCAAGATAAGTGCATGCAGACTTTAGATGAAGAACATTATGAACCTTCACTGGAACTATCTCGAAGTTGTTGTTTTCCAGAATATTTCTAAGCTGATTTATGGCGTGTAGATTAGTTCGAGTTGAGAGCCCTACGAAAACTTTGTCTTCAATTTTAAGAATATCTCCGCCATCAATGGTGGCTGGTGGTTTAATATAATACGTCTCTTTTAGTTCTTCCAGCACCTTGGCGACTTCAACTATTTCCTTGGCTCGCGATCTTATGCTTAAATTGCAGATTACTGCCTTTTCTGCGAATATTACGGCTGTGTCTTCTATGAAGCAACTATCAGGAAGGGTATTGTCACGTTTTACCCAGATAAATTCCAGCCCAAGCTTCTGTAAAGCTGTGCAATATTCTGCATGTTGTGTCTTTGCAAGGGCAACGTCTATGCTTTCAATATTTGTCCTTACGCATCGATCATAGGAAGCAGGCACAGGTCGAATAACAGCATATTTAATTGTACTTGCATTCATAAATTTCATCACCGTATGCGCAGAAAGGGCACATGCTCAACCATATCTTATCATCAACACTCAATTCAGTTCCCTCACTTGACATATTACGTTTTTGTCGTCAGCTAGGAAACGAATATCCCAACATTGCAAACAAAACTATAGTTTTTAATTAGCCTCTAACTATTTGGAAGACGTAGTTGAGGTTTGCATTATGGATTTGCGAGTTTTGTATCTTTCGACGAAAGATATTGAAGAAGTCAGTTTGTCTATGGCTGAAATTAATGATGTTGTTGAGAAAGCCTTTAGGGAGAAGGGCGAGGGCCGAGTTGAGATGCCACCAAAGCCAGGAATTCATCCAAAGGCGGATGCTTTCATACACGCTATGCCCGCTTTCATACCGAAAATGAAGGTCGCTGGCATGAAGTGGGTGAGCGGTTTTCCCAGCAACCACAAGTACAATTTGCCGTATATAATGGGGGTTCTTGTTTTGAATGATCTGAATACAGGTGGGCCTATTTGCATTATGGATGCCGCTTGGGTCACAGCTAAACGAACAGGAGCTGCCACGGCTGTGGCCGCCAAATATTTGGCTAAGAAAGATTCAAGGATTTTCGGCATTTTAGGCTGCGGGGTTCAGGGAAGAAGTAACCTTGAAGCCGTGTTCACCGCTTTCAAGGGTTTAGAAGAGGTTCGAGCTTACGATATTAGCAAGACAAATTTGGAAAGGTATGTTTTGGACATGACAAAGAAATATAGCATGGACGTTGTACCCGTCGACTCCCCGAAAAAGGCAGTAGAAGGATGCGACATAGTTGTGACAGCGGGGCCTATCTTGAAGCATCCTAAACCTGTCATAGAGGCTGCGTGGTTCGACGACGGATGTTTTGCCTGCCCTCTCGATTTTGATTCTTACTGGAAGCCCCAAGCCATGCGCTCCACGCATAAGTTCTGCACTGATGACTTAGAACAACTCCTTTACTACCAGTCAGTAGGCTACTTCCGCGACATTCCTAACGTTCACGCTGACTTGGGAGAACTGGTTACAGGAAAAAAGTCAGGGCGAGAAAATGACTTTGAACGAACCATGTCAATGAACCTCGGCCTAGCTATCGAAGATAT
>JGI2172J19969_10001463_pt1 | contig 10823 bp, 14 predicted proteins | sample DeeMarSWOR230_32_FD_19969 | JGI IMG/M metagenome (IMG submission 19969)
GGTGAGTATGAGCCACCTGCACCGCCAAGTGAACCTGAAATCCCAACCACGATAGACTTCGATGGGATACCAGTATTTTTTGGTTCAGCGTTGGGAATAGGAATTGAAGCAAGTAAAATAATGCTAAGCTCATTTGTCATGTTGGCTATGATGATTCCATGCTTCGTTGTTCCAAGAAAAGTAAATGTTATGATCGTGGCAATGATAGGCGTGATGAGTTTAGGAACATGCGTTGCTTTGGGATGGCTTGACTCATGGATATTTCTGCTTGTTTGCCTGATCGTTGCAGGGTTATATGGAAGCAAAGTCTCTGACTGGCTAGGTAAGTAAACATGGGATTAGACGTAGGAAAATCACTCATACTAGTTGCAACTACTTTTTCTATTTTTGCCATCCTTGTTGCTAAAATGCCTTATTTTTTAGTAGAACACGATGCGGATAGACCAGTTATTAAAACGCCAGAGAACGACTGGTGGTTCGGCTATTTCGTTGGTGAAGATGTTACCACTGACAATGCTACGATCACAAGAGGTTCCGCAGTAACCCTTGAAATAATAGATACTAGAGTTCACGCTTCATGGGGAACTTTCTACCAAGAAAGCTTCATAATATTACAACACATGTACCCCACTGAAATATTCTTCCTAAAAATCCATTGGCCACATGAAATAAAACCTGAAGGTGGAGAACAGGAAGTTATAGATTTAGAATATATCTTGAAACATTCTGATGATCAAGGCGTAAGTTATTTCACAGGAACTTGTGATTGCCCTAAAACTTTTCAAATATTCATCAATTACAACGAAACAACATACGATAGTTTTGAGGAAGCTTGGAATGCAGGGATATTAAACCTGACAATTGGGTTACCATCGGCAGTTGCAATTGAAGAACCAGACATGCTTGGCTTAATAACAAGCATATTATTCTATCCGAATCCGCAAATTAACCCTATGATTGACATTTTCATTAAAATCCCAGTATGGATATGCGTTGCATTCATAGCTTTCTGGGCATTAAAAACAATACTGCATGGATGAAAACAATAATGATCGCNACATTGGGAATCCACAACACGATGATAATCACTATCGGATTACTGNTCTTGATAACTAAGAGCAAGTTAAGATTCCACTACGCTTTCGTACTGCTTGGAGACCTCATAGCTAAACTGATGGTGGGAACATGAATAAGAAAGACTGGTTATTCTGGATGCTAACCTGCTTCTTCCTATTCGACTTCCTGCGTGTATTCATCGGCTACATCAACTTCTATGAATTATACCTTGAATGCGGATACGTTGTCGTAACGCCAGTTGAACCCTTAATTATGATCCTAATAGAATTAATCGCCTGTGTTTACTGTTTAGGTTACGCTTCATCATTCATCATTAACGAAGCATCAAAACTAAGGAGAGCAACGAAGAATGAATAAGAAAATCATAGGATTAATAATCGTAATTCATCTTTTAATTGCAATTAACCCTTTTATGCCAATCATCAAAGGCGCAACATGGTATGATGGCTACAACTACCGTAAAACTTCCTTAGTCAATAACATGACAGGAGCAGGGACAGACTACCAAGTTTACTACAATCTACATGAGGGAAGTGGTATAGATGATAACAACACTATTTACTTGGAAAACCATTGCACAAACTTCTGGAACGACATAGACTGGTGCGAAGACGACCACGAAACCAAGCTTGACTACTGGATTGAACCCAACAGCACAGGATCAACTGCTCATTGCTGGGTTGAAATCACCAGAAACCTTGATTACATCGATCAAGAATTAAACATTTACTATGGCAAAAGTGGACAGGAATCACAGAGCAACGCAATAACAACTGATATAGCGCAGTTAAGAGAGCATAAACGATATGCACTTTATAATGTGAATATGACTTTCAGCATAGTGAACGGCTCTGTTTTAGAATGCATGAGCTACGACGATGAAAGTTTAGGTTACGGCCATGTTTTCTGGACAGTTCCAACAGACTGGCTAGATGGAAAATACCTTAGATGGCTCTGGAACGGAACAGTTGATACTGATGGTATAGACACAGAATCAGTCGCAATCATGCAAATATTCGATGGTTCATACGACAGACATAACAGCACAGAATTCCCAACAGGAGATTCAATAATTCATAAGGGATATGGAAGTCTATTAAACTTTGAAGCACCAACACCGGGCGGTGAAATAGGTGCTTGGGGGCCTGAAACGCAGGATCAACTTATAGACTTGGAAAACGCAACTTTGCCTTTTGTTACAATTATGTTTAGAACATGGGATATATGGGAACAAACAAACATTACTAACTGGCTCTACTGGTTGGAAGTAAATGGTGAACCTAATGGTTTTGATCCTATTACAGCATGTAATTTCTATGACAGTGTACAGATGGAATTAACGGGAACAACAGGGGATTATGGACTGGAAAGGGAAAGTACTCAAGATGAAAACCCTGACGTTCCACCAGAAATTGAAGAACCAGAAGAGGAAGAGGGATCAGGGACAACGCCAGAAGTTGTAAGTGTTACTGTTCTTAATCCAGAGGATGATGATGAAACACTTTACATTGATTACAGATATTACAAGTGGCAGGTAAGGGTTTACGATCCACAGGGATATGACACGATTGAGCAAGTTGATCTTAAAATTAATAGTAGCGATGTTGAAACCCTTGTTCACATGAGATGGCTTAATGACACTGGCACATTCACGATTGTTTCTGGAAGTCAGTATGTATGGGAGAAGAACAGTTACCAAGCAGATAGTAGTGGAAATTACACTAGCATCGTTTTTTGTTTAATGTTCAAACCGATTTTTCCAGAAGTAACCAATATTCCTGTTGAAGCTTACGTTGAAGATGAAGATGGCTTAGACAATGACTGGGATGACTTCCTAACGCCTTATGATTCAAGACTGATAACAGAGGAAGAAGAGGAAGAAGAAGAGTTTGAAGAGCAACTTGAATTCTACGTTTACAACATTCCCAACTTCATGGGNTTCATAGGCGTAATAATGCTNGTGATCTCTCCTTACTGCTTCGTCAAGGGTTTCAGGGGGGAAATGAACATGGGTTGGGCATTCGCCATATTCATATTTGGATTAACGTTCTTCTTCATACTACTGGCAGGTGGCGGATTCTAAGGTGAGCATAATAATTTCAGATGTGATGTGGTTGGCTTTTCCACTGTGGATTTTGCTTTTCATATTGGGTTGGAAGTTTCAGAACTTTATTATTTCAACTGCTTCAGGAATCATAGGTTGCAGTTTCGCCTTAATGTTCATAAGTGCTTCTAGCGGTTTCACTTCCATAATCATTGGCTTTGTAGTGTTGCTTCTGAACCTCTACATTATCTTTAAGGCAACCATGCAGGATGTGGAATAATGAACATCATGATTCCCTTCATTAACATGCCTTTATGGGTTGTCTTAGCATTCTTTGTTCCACCAGTTGTTATGGTTCTCTCTTTCATCTACCTTATGAACAAGGATAAGAACAGTATTGAATGCTACATCTTCAACCAGAACCGCCATGTTCGTAAAGTTAAGGTTAATCCTAGAGACCGATACTTCAAGTTGGAAGATAAGCAACAGGTTTACATGATTGATCAGAAAGCAGTAAACATAAGCGTTCAAGAGGGAAAAAAAACAATTAAACCCGAATGCTACTACTACGAAGATAATCCTAAACCAGTTCTAGTTAGCTACACAGAAGAAAAGAAACCAGAAGAAGAATATGGCGGAAAAGGTTTACTGGGATGGATGCTATTCAGAAACTTCATCAAGCAGATGAGCAAACCCACAGGACTGGGAAAAATATTCAGAGTGATGGGATACTACAAGGAGAATCCGGAGAAACTTCTTATGCTAGTCATAGTTTTAGCAGTTGGATACTCAATAATAGCAACGTTCATAGGGATATAAAAATGAGCAAACCAATATACGAAATAGAAATCGTGATGATAAACAAGGGAAGCAACCTGCACTTCAAGAGGAAAGTGGACACTCTTAAAGGAGACTTCAACTATAATGGTAAAAACTATATGATTACGCCAAGCAACCTTTTTGTATTGCAAAGGAATTTTATGCAGGTCTTACAGGACAGTTTCAGAGGTATAAAGCACAGGTTCATGGTCGTTTATAACGAACATACTAATCAAACGCTTGAGATCACAGAGAAAAAAGAAAACGATCTTTCAAGTAGCAGTATTCTTTACGATGTTGAAACTAACGAGAAAGTAAGCCAAGCAATGAAGTCGCCATTCATGAAGCATCTGACAGGTAGAAACCTTTTAGGCGCAGTCTTAATAGTTGGCGCAGTTTTAATAGCTATACTGATTTTAACAGGCAACATTGATCTTTCAAGGTTTAAACTAATGTAGGCGAAAACAAGATGACTGATTACATACAGAAGAAACAGGAAGAAGAGGACTTAGAATCAGCAAGAAAGATAAGCGGGAAATTCCTTTTCGGATTCAAAAAAAGCAACGAATCAGACAATAAAAAGAAAAGAGAAGAAGAACTGCATGAAAGCAAAGTTTTAGATGCAAGAAACATAATCACTTCTCAACCCCAGCTTGAAGCTTTAAGCTACTACGCAGTTATAAGCGAGATCGCAGGAGAACCAGTTGCAATGGAGATAAAAGACATTCTTGAACGATTAAACCTAAGCATTAAAGGCGTGAGCAGAGAACAAGCAGTAGTCTACTCACAGGGGCAACAACCAAAAGTTATAGAGAGATACAAGGGAACAGAAGGCGAAATACAAGTAAGAGGGGAATAACAAATGCAAGTCTTGAAAGATGAGAATGGAAGAGTAATCATAGACGAAACAGGCATATACTGCATAGAATGCGAAGAACTGATTACAAGCAACCATTTAAGCCATGAAGCACGAATGCGAAAAATAAAAAAGCACTACCTGGAAAACCATCCAAGCGAATGCAACCCTAAATGGAGAAAAGAATTAAACTTTCCTTTAGTTTTAGGGTTTTCAATATTCATTATGATGAACTATTTTTGCTGGTTCTCATCGATAATAATAGCGTTAGCTTAATGGTGCATCGTTTGAATGCTAAAAAAAGTTCTATTCTTCTCCTGTTAATTCTATTATTAAACTGCTTGTATATCGACTTAAAAATAACTAATGTTCATTCCGTTAAAGATCACTGGGCGATAGATTTCGATGGATTCTACTTAAGGGGAGAATACAACATCATAAATGGAACACATTGCAGAACAAAGGATTCATGGATAACATATAATGAATCAACTAAGATTTATAATGCTGAATTAGGATGGGGGGAATGGGTTAAAAACAATAGTGGATACTGGCAACCCTACGTTTTTGAGGAATACCCAAATTATTTTAAAGTTCAAACAAGCCTAATCGGTGCAGAAATATACGATTACTACGCTAAATATTATGATCCATACTTCAATGAAGTTAGGCTATACGATGAAAGATGGAAAGTTGAAAAATGGAAAACACAGGGACAGGGAAAATGGGAAGACATAGGCGCACAGTCAGGGACACCGATATTAACTGCATTAACGAATAATTCAGGGGTTTACGTCGATAAGTGCTTTCACAGTTGGGCAGGATGGCTAAACATCACATACATATTCAAAGTGGGCAAAGCATTAAAACACGTGGTAGTATTCGAATCCGAAATTCAATCAAACGAAACATTCAGGGTTACACAGGAATGGAATGGAATAACAGGAACAAAAGTTAAGCATCAAAGCGGATCAAACAATATTAACGGCTTAATAATCGTTGAATCGCCATACTTCGAATTTCAAAAGGAAAACGGGAACTTATGCATTTTTGAGAATCAATATTCAATGATGTACAATGATGAAGATGAGAAGCTTAATCAAAGTTGCTTAATGCCAGTTCTAATAGACACTCATTCACAGGGAATGAAAGCAACATTCACGTTTTCCAACTGGACATTAGACTACGAAGAATATTTAACGATTGACCCTGATACTGCAACTTTAACACCGCCTAACATGGATTCTTATATTCAAGAAGATCAAGCAAACACTAATTATGGTACAGCAAATACTTTAAGAGTTAGAGCCTACGCCAGTTTAACAAGAACACGAAGAACACTCACGTTTTTCCATTTAGGAAGCATTCCCGCAGGTTCAACAATCGACCTAGCAAGGCTTGATCTATACTACTTCGATAAATCAGGTAACGACCCAGTTGGTAGAACTTACTACACATATTTCGTTGACAGTCATAATTGGACAGAAAACGGTGTAACATGGAATAAATACGATGGGGTTAGCAACTGGGATAGTGCAGGTGGAGATTACGATACAACCGCAGGAGCATCTGATACTGTTCCTAATTCTTATACATGGATGAACTGGACAGTAACAGAAATAGTTAGAAGCTGGATGAATTCCTCTAATAATAACTATGGATTTATAACTAAAGATTCAAACGAAGCTACTGCTAATGAANATGCATGTAGCTTTTATTCTAAAGAAGAAGCGGTTGAAACAAGTAAAAGACCGATACTCTACATTGAATACACACCACCAATCGCAGAAGAATCTTACTGCTTACAAATTAAAGCATGTAAATGCGATAATGCTACTGCTTTAACACCTTACCAAAGAATATACGCAAGTCTAGTTAATGGAACTGGAACTTATTGGTTACAAGCCAATAGCACAAGCCACTTCAAATGGTGCGGACAAAACGAAACAGACGTAATCGTTTCAATCCACTACCAGAACACCACAAACACGAACTGCAAAGTTTACGAAAAAACTTTCGACTTATCAGCATCAGCAATAACGGAGAATGCTAAATGCCAAGTCTTAGATTTCACTTTTTACGCAGAAGACAACGCTGGTGATCTTCTTTATGATGATGGATGCAAATATTACTGCACTTTCGTTAATGGAACAAGCTTTATTCAAAGCATTAATTCTTCAACTTTAACTTTATCAAACATGAATAATGGAACACTCTCTTACAGGGTTAAATGGCACAAAAACTGGGTTACACCCACAGAAACAATACCCCTAAACTGCACGATCTCAAGCTTCAACATCACATGCCTAGTCGCTAACCTAGTTCCATCTGGTTACTACTGGAACTTAACGACAATCGTAACCCATGACCTAGACTTTCGTTTAACATGCCCTAATTCCACAATAATAACATGGATTAATGCAAACGCAACTGGAAACTATCTTTACCAGATGCTTCAAAACGGAACATACAAGATCGAAGCAAGATACTACGACAGAAAAGTTTACGAAAACAACGCTTACAGCTTAACAGGATTACTGAACATTGATAAGGATGACTTCAAGGTTAAATGTGAAATATGGACTTTAAACGTAACGTGCAGGTTTTACAATCACACTTTAATCCCTGACCTTAACTGTGATATTCACTTCTGGTTCTCCAATGGAACTCTTGAAACCTATGAGGATGATCGTTCAGTATTGATTGAAGTGTTTAACGGAACAAGCTATGCCAGATGCCAGTACAATGGCGAATGGCAACAAGCACAGCAAACAGTAACTTTGAATGATGGCGCACCAACACTTTATTATCTTACAAGCATCGAAGAGGAAGAACCGCCAGAAGAGGAAGCACCCATGAACGTTGGTATGGTAGTGGGCATGAGCTTAGTTGGCGGATTAATAGGTGCGTTACTCATAGTGGATTACAAGAAAGAGAAACCAATAATATAGTAAATACTCTAGGGTATTCTATCAATAAATGTTACATTATCAAACTTCTTAAGACTGTAATCGTAAACACTCTTGTTCTTATGGTAGCTATTAGCGTAAAGACTGGTTTTTTTCCCTGTTATCGCACCTAGAATCGCAACATGCAACCTATCAGTGTTCACTACACCGGCATTAATTATTTTCTGCACATAGACTTCATAGGGAATCTTAACAATATCATGTGATCGATCGACAGAACTTACTTTAGCTTCAACATCATTTCTAAAAGCATTAAGAGTGTAACCTAAATTCATAAATTCGAAATCTTCTTTACTAAAATAGAAAGCAGTATCAGGAGATAGAAAAATATTAACTAATAAATTGCGATAATTAGAAAATACTTGATGAATAATATTGAAGCTTGTTTTTTCCCTGCAAAAAAGATAGACAAAATTTTTATGATTCATAAAGAACTTGGCGAAATCAGTACATTTAAAATAGAAAGTATGAGGACATAGTATAACTGGTTTATCTGGAAAGTTTGCTAAGACATCTTCAAGAACATAATAATCTTTCCAAACATCGTTAAAGTATCCACCGCCACGAATAAGAACAACATCGCCTTCAAGTTTACCTTTCCCAAAGATTAAAGGTAGAACTTTAGTTTTTAAACCTAGCTTCTTGAATAACTTATAGTATTTCTTAAAGTATTTATTATGACTGAAAACATTAAATTTGATTTTAAATTCTTTAAGCTTCTTAATTAATCCATTTAATAAAAGAACATCTCCATTTCCACCAGTTGCATTGATAACAAGAAATTCCTTATCTTTGAATCTTAAGATCAGTTTTTCGAATTCATCCAAAGAAAATAAACCTCAATCCCTTAATTAAACCAAGTATTTTAAGCGGGTTCCTCTCAAAAAAGATGTAAGAAATAAATCTGCCTAATGAATGCCACATTAAAGCAACAAGGTTTCTAAAATGAATAAAATCATGCTTCTTCATAATGTAAAAACGATTAACAATGTAAGATTGAGAGAAAGCCACATCGTTTTTACCGGGATTCGAACCCACACTATAATGATTAGCTTTAGCCATCGGAACATAATAACCAAATCGATTTTTAAGTTGTAAACTGAACTCTACGTCTTCACCACTACAATAAGGTGATAATTCGCCTAGTTTTTCATCGAATTTACAATTATCAAAAATTTCTTTCTTGTAAGCAGATAATCCACCGCTAAAAAAATTAGTAACTGAAAAATTGTTAAACCCATGAAGATAAAGACCAATTGGTATTAAACCTATACTTCCATCTCCAAAAGTTGAAAAAAAGAACAAACGACAAAAAGCAATCCATAAATTAACTTTCTTCCGATATTCTCCAAGATTGCCAATATTACAAGTAATAGCATCTAAGTATTCTATTGAATCAAAAACAGAAATAAATTTAACAAAGTCTTTATTTAAAATCATATCATCATCAATGAATAATATTGCTCTTCCTTTAGCTTTAGAAACCGCAAAGTTTTTTCTGTAACAAAGGTTCATTTCGGGGATAACGAATAACTTGAAAGGATAATTATCTATCCATGCTTCTTTCCGATCACTAATAACAATAACTTCAAAAGGCTTAACAGATTGGCTATAAATGGAACTTAAACATTTTTCCGCTTTTTCTCTTCTACCTCTATAAGTGCAAACAACAAGAGATAGAGAGTTTTTCAAACAAAACCCTTAGATTATTCCTGAAATAATAAGCATTATTACAACAAGAGCAAACCAAAAACAAAAGCCGAATAAAGTTGCATGAAGCAAACTCATTTTATATTTAGACATTTAATTTACCTTTTTTAATCCAATAAACGAAACCTCTAACTAATTCTTCTCTTTCAACCTTTTTTTCAGAAACTAAACGGTCAAGGATGGCCCTAGCGGATCCCCATGCAATGTTGAGTTCTTTAGCCACCACTATTGGAGAGCATTTCTTATCTAAACCTTGCAAAAGCTGAATTGTTCGTTGTTCATAGTCAGAATTGTTTACTATATTGTGCGCCATCCTTAACCAACACTTTATATATACTTAACCAATATAAAAGTATTATTATGGTGTTCTTCACAAGCAAACTAATATACCAATCCTACAAAGCAAACGAATTCCAACCAATCATAATCCATGGAAGCAAACTAGGAATTGGAAAAAGCGTTTACATGATGAAAGTCATACTTGAAGTCCTAAACGAATGCAGAGAACCCATAATATACGACAACAATTCATGGAATCTGGTAAGACAAAACATGTGGTTTCACCCCAACAACTTCGTATTAGATATTAGAAAAAGATTTGAAAATATAAATGAAATAGTCAGAACAAAAGTAGGCGGATGGGACGATGCAGGGTTATGGTTGCATGTTTTAGATTGGTATGATCCAGTTGTTAAATCAATAAATAAATACTTTAATGTTGTTAGAACAAATTTCGGGGGATTCATGTTTACATCACCAATTCTTGCCTGGATTGTAAATAAAATAAAAGAATTACCAGATGTATTATTTATAAAAATAATAAAATCTAAAAGTAGCACAGGTTACCCATCTGAACGAAACCAGAGAAGAGCAATAATATACAAACCATGGCAATCCGCAGATGGAAAAAAACATGGCGTAAACAAACTTGGCTATGATGATTTTAATGTTATGATGCCTAACTTTTTCTATTGGGCATATAAGCCAATGAGAGATTATTATGCTAAAATAGCAGTTGATATGATGTATGATGCCTTAAAAAATAAAACAGGAGAAGTAAAAAGAGTGGAATACCCCCATGAGAGATAAAAGCATATTACTGGGATTGTTTCTGCTTTCGATAACAATAATATTAAACCTAGCCAGTTTCTATCTTGAATGGTATTATCAATGGGAATTCCTAATGCCACTCTTAATAACGCAAAGCATAATAGTGGTTTTCATGGGTTTAAACCTAGCTAGAAAACCGAAACAGAATCCAATAACCCAACCAACTCATTATGTAAAACAAGAGAATCAAACTCAACCTTTCAATTCTAAAAAAGATGGGATATGCCCTAATTGTAAA
>JGI2172J19969_10001465_pt1 | contig 10819 bp, 6 predicted proteins | sample DeeMarSWOR230_32_FD_19969 | JGI IMG/M metagenome (IMG submission 19969)
GCCGTCTCCCATAAGCCACACATCCGACGTGAAGCCGTTGCCCATGCTTACGTCATCTACAGTTTCGGGCATGATCTTCAAGAGTGGCCATGAGGGATATGCAAACGGGATGGCACGTAAAGTTACAGTTGCAGGGTAGGCATCATGTGGGATCGGAGCTGGAGTTGGATCTGGAAGGTCAATAGAGACAAAATCAAGGTTGAATACTACGTCCGATTCGCCCAGAGCCTCGTCAGGCTGCCGTGTTATGTTTAGGGTCATGACGAAGACCGTGCCGCTACCATTGAAAGATGGCCCACCAAGGCTGGCGAAGCCAACCTCGTATGTTCCAGCTGCTTCATTTACAATGTCTGCCAACTGAAGGGGTGGCGAGTGAAGGATACCTGGGTAGGGACTTGGGGGAATCGGGCTAGGGAAACTCTCGACAGGCATAGTAATAACATGGCTAACATGATCAAGGTACTCGGTGTCCCATCTGAAAACTATGGCGACTCCAGCCAGATCTGTTATGTTCTCAACAACCACAGCAACATCGAATGTTTGGCCAACTGCGTTTCCTGGCCCGAATTCTATTGTTTCGGGGAGCACTCTTACGCTGACAAATTCTTGTGCATGTGCCGGTTCAACTTTCAGTAGCATACCAAATATTGACAACAGAAGCGTCGCGATAATCAATGTAGAATAAGCGTTCCTACTACTAATTCGCCGCGAATTTGCTTTCAATTTTTTTCGTCACCTTAGCGGCGTCTACGTATGATTCGAAGTGTATTTTAATTTTGCTATGCAGCCCTAAATATTGACAATCAAGGTGAATCCTCTATAAGAAAATCAAAACTGAAGTCTTCTTATGAATGCACAATACTTAGATTTGCTGAAGACTCCATCACTAGGAAACCGTAACGGCCTGTTTGCAGCAAAGTCTGCTACGGAACTGTCCGTTCATTGGCCGGTAATCCTTTTGTTAAAGGTTAAATACAGGGGACTTGTGTATTCTTTCAAGTGGCTTAGCATGAACAAGCTCAGGAGCTACAAGGACTCTTTTTTTGAGGTTTTGTGGATCGCCAAGAACACACTCAGCACTTTTTGGTTCTGGTTTCCGATAGTTTACATGGGATACGTCTTTCTTCAATTGTGGATGATGGTTTTCATTAGCCCTCTGACGCTTGCATTATTGCCGGCGCTCTTGATCATCTATGGGCTGCGCCAGGAAGACAAGCGCACCAAATCTAGGTGGGGGCTTTCGAAGTCCAAACGCATTTCTGGAACGCACGGGCATGGAGAAGCGCCTGAGCCGTTTGGGAAATTCGAATGGGAAGTCGAACGTTCGGTCGAGCAATACGAACGACTGCTAAAGAATGGAAAGACACAAGAAAAGACTAGTAGAGAGAAGAAGAAATAAGTCGACGGTTTTTTTCAGTTCTTTGCAGTCGGCCTGTGTAGCAACCTTGATATCGAGCCGATTCTAGACGAAAGCGTTCAACACTGTGTCGAACAAACTAAAGTAAGATAAAAATGGGGAGCGCAGAGATCAGCGCGCGCTCGGTAGCAGACCTATCGTGGATGGGCTAACAGCCTTCCCCGTAGTGATAAGCCACTGTCACAATGTCGTAGATGTCGATGAGCCCATAGACTGGGGCAAGATCTGCGTCGGCCACGTAGTCAGGATCGCCTTCCATTGTCCGGTACGCGTCGGATGCGATGACTATGTCGTATATGTCGACTTGGCCGTCACCGTTGACGTCACCGAGGATTTTTATCTTAACCCAACCGCCTTCGAGATAGTTGTTGCCTGTGTTAGTTTCGTGAGGTACGGGGTCAGCTCTGGCGCTTATTGTGTAGTTGTTGCATGGCTCCAAGCCTGTTGTGCTGAACATGAATGTTAGAGTGCGGTTCACTCTAGGCGGCAAATCATAGACCGTCTTTGTTCCGATCGTGTAGTTATCGTAGTAGGCTGTGACGTTGAACGTTTCCGTGGTGTCCCCGACGTTCCGGGCTACCACAGTTATGTCCACTGTCCGATCTGGGTATACCATATTCTTGGATGGTTCCACACGGACAATCGCAACGTCTGGCTGAATTGTGCAGAAGAACCCGTCTCCAACGTCATGAAGTATGGGATCGCCATTTTGGTCATTCAACTCTGTGTCATGTAGATCTAGCACTGTGCATCCAAAGCTCTGCACTTGGAAATAGATCGTTACTATTGTGGTGTTGGAGAGTATTGTGATTGGTACAGCAGGGGGGTAATAGGTGACGTTTACGGCTACTTCGCCGATTTGGTCATCGATTCCCAGTTCAGTGAAGAAATCGGTGTCGTTCGTCGGCGGCACTATTATGGCTCCTAAAGCTGTGAGCACAGCGGTCTCGTAGAAGAGCTGGAACGAGTAACCGTAGAGGTCGAAAACATCATCTATCTGTATATCTATACTAAACGTGTGTCCTGGCGTCAACGCGGGATCAATAATCTCCGCTGGTTCGACGAAAAGCTTGGCCTTGATTATGTTGCTGAAGTAGCCGTCGATTGGTGGTTTGTAGGGTATGGCTTCGCCCCACGCATCAAGCAGGGTTAGGTTGAACAGGTCGAGAACGCTCTCGCCTGAGCCTGTCACGTGGAAGGTGATGTTAGCGAGAGTGAGGACTCCGGTTATGGGAGGAGAGGCTGAGGCGGCAACCCGCATTTTCCCTTCTGCCTCGAATATTTCTATAGTAGCGGGTGGTGTGAAGACAGGGTTCGCAGTGACGTTTGTAACGTCAAGTATTGCAGTGTCGTATGCCATCCAGAATTCAAGGCTCTCAAGGTCAAAAACGTCTTCTAGCATGACATCAACGGTGAAGTTATTGCATGGTCCCAATCCAGTGTCCACTATTCTGCTTGGGTCTACACCCATTTCAGCTGGAGGCGGTGTGAAGTTGTCGAAAAAGCCGTGCTCCTTTTCGTGGATAATTGGGCCTCCACCGGCGGCAGTCGAACGAGCAAGGTCAGTTGACCAGAGTTCCAGCAGACATGTTCCTATGCCGATGACCTGGAAAGTAATTTCGAAGATCGTTCCAGTACCGTTGAAGGACGGCGCTGGAGCCAACGAAGCGGCCGCAACCTGGTAGTTCCCCGCCGGGGCGTCTACTTCGTCCACGAGCCAAAGCAAGGAGGTTCCTCCTTCATACAGGATTCCCTCAGGATAATCCTCGACCGGCATTTTCGCCACGTGACTTACATAGTCTAGGATTGCAGGGTCCCACCGAAACTGGATGTCTACGCCATAAAGATCTGAAACGTTGACAACTCTTATAGCTACCGTGAAAGTCTGGGGTGGAAGCAGATTCAAAATGAGGGGAGGATCGACGTAAACCAGCGGTAGCTCCTCCTGTGCACATGCAGGTTTGGTGTTGAAGGTTAATGCCGCTGCCAGTATTAACATGGCTATTAATATTGTGGGGATTATTCTCTGCTTCAGTTTGTTCTCCCTTCTCTTGTATTTACAAGTGATGTGCCTTCGTGATTTAAAGGTTCTGGAACCCTTCTCCTGCAGGAGGAAGCGCGGCTTCCATAGGAGTCTAGTAACGCGATGAGGGAGTTACCTCAGGGATTTCGCGCTTGGGGTTTTCCTCTTCAATCTCTTGGTGCCGTAAGCGGTCAAGATTGTGGTTTCGATGAGGGTGACGCTTAGGCATGTCCAAGCCGTGAGCTTGTGCGATCCTGTTGAAGTTGTGGAGCCACCTATAGCAACTGGTTCATAATTGGCAGTCGCAGTTTGAGGGCCGTCCATCTTGACGGTTATTGAAATAACGCCTGCGCCCTGAGAAGCACCGTCCACAGTCCACTCAACGAAGGTATAATCCTCTACTGATGGTGCTTCAAGATTGCATTCAGAATTCTCATCAAACCAACCTTCTCCAGAAATCGCAGCGACTCCGTGAGGCTCAGTCTTGACTGTTAGATAGTATTGCCGCTCAAAGTGAGCTGTAGCCGTGTGGTTTGCATCCATTGTTACAGTAATAGGATTAAGACTGGTAGATTCAGGAAAACCGTCAATGTCCCAGTGCTTGAACGTGTAGCGTATTCCGGGTGAGATTAAAACTGGATCCAAAGCGTTTACTGTCACGTTTGTGTAATGGTTATACCAGCCTTCTCCGGAAATCGTCTGTATACCCAGTGGATCGGTTTCTACTACAAGGTAATGTTGTATTGAACGAAGTGAAAGCACTAAGTCGTTGAAGTCTCTGTCACCTAGGTCATACAAGTCTTCAAAAGCGATTACGTAAAGACTCGGGTTGCCCAAGTTCAAGTATACTTCGGAGTGGATTTGCCCATCGGGGTTTCTCCAGTTCTCGGAATAGTAGCTATAGTTTTCCTGGTGAACATACAATGAAAGGCCAAAGCCGCTCTGGCACGAGAAAACCTTGCTGACTGGTGGGGTGGCATATCCGAGGCTGCCTTCCACTCCAGTGATAAGAACAACCAAGTTGCTTGAATTGGTTAGAGGATAATACATGAACATATTGCTCTCGTGATATTCGGCAAACTCGGCATACAACACAACTTCATATAAGCCCGATGGAAACGTTTGAACTGGTGATTGAGTCACGTTTGTGAAGCCCAAACCTCTCAGAACCTCAGAGATCGAAGGCTCTTCATACGACGGAGCCTCAAAGTCTGAGGACTCCTCGAACAGGGGAGCTAGATCGGGGAGTTCTTCAGATGCAGACGCGGCGAATTGGAGCGATAACCCTAAACTTAGACATGCGGTCAGGAATAGCAATCCCGCAAGACGGAGTTTCAACGTTGTGTTTCTACTTTTGCGCGCCACAACTAAGTGTGGTTTTGGAAGTCAATTAAGGATTCTGGAACAAGCTTCTATAACTCTACTCTTTAGCGCACAAGGCCTCGGGCACGGTACGCGGGTGCATGCACGTTGGATATTTAAAATAGGGAAATAAGAGGCTGAGGAAAATATTCGGAGCTTAGACGAAATGCATAAATCGTTTGGTTTTGCTTTCTATCTTGCCGAATTTGGCGCACATGGAAAGCTAACCGAATATATCGGTAGGCTCCGCATAAAGGCTTTGCAGAAGCCGTCAGTCGTGGACATGAATTCCTATGGAACTTTGCTAAAGGAAGAAAAAGCTAAACATGAATACTGCAACAACCACAAAGCTTCTTCCACTTGAGGCAATGCTACTATTCACGCCGTTGATATTCTCGATGCTTGGCTTGTGGCCACAGCCTACCGGGGCAAGCACTGTAGATGTATTTCCTGGGCAATCTATTCAGAACGCGATTAACTCCGCTTCGGTTGGGGATCGAATATTCGTTCACACTGGAACTTACGTGGAGAATCTGGCAATAGGCAAGACGCTGACGCTTGTCGGAGAGGGCATGGGGAATACTGTTGTTGATGGTGGTGGAAAGGAACAGTCGGTTATTGAAGTCACTGCCAGCGAAGTCGTGATCAGCGGGTTCACAGTACAGAATACGTCAAGAGAGGCTGGTACGTCGTTTGCGGGCATCAAGATTTCTGGGAGTACATGTAACGTCACTGGTAACTACGTGACGAAATGCAAAATCGGCATCTCCGTTACTTCCGGGAGGAGTAGAATCGCAGAGAACATTGTTGTAAACACAGGGCATGGGATAGCATTGTACTCTTCATCGGAAGTGACTGTTGAGTCAAACAATGTCTCTGCCAACACTATAGGGATTTCCCTGGCGTTCTCATCCCACAACAGGATCAATGGTAACAGAGCTGTCAATAGCTCTGCTGGAGGACATGGCATCTACGTTTCATCAAGTTCCTTCAACAACACCATCAGCGCCAACTATCTTGTAGGAAACTATCACGGCATGTGGTTTTCAAGCTCATCCGACAATACGGCTGTCGAAAATACAGTGGCGAACAATGAGCTTCTAGGCATCGAACTGGCTAATTCTCCCGAGAACACGTTCTATCACAACAACTTCGTCAACAACGGACAACAGTTCATGCGACACATCAAGATCGATGATAATTCCGACNGCGTTTGGGACGACAGCTATCCTTCTGGCGGAAACTACTGGCANGACTACGCGCTCATTGCCGCCGACGAGAATAGTGGTCCCAGCCAAGACCAGCTTGGCAGCGATGGNATATGCGACAACCCCTACGTTATAGATGGGAATAACAGGGATAACTATCCCTCTGCAGTTAGCTTCGGAAACATCTCAGACGTAATAACCGTCATCAATGGAGAGACCGATCAAGTCAAGCCTACTGCGATAGCAGGAGAAAACAAAACGGTGACTCTGGGAACACTGGTCACCTTCGACGCGAGGGAGTCAACTGACAATGTGGGCATCATAAGCTACGAGTGGGACTTCGGAGACGGCTCACAGGANCAGGGCGCCCTTTCCACGCACATATATAACGAAACGGGAACTTATACCGTAACCTTAACTGTTAGAGATGCGGCGCAGAATTTTGACANTACTCTGGTGACAGTGACTGTAACTGGTGACAACGCCGATAACACGTCCTATTTCTGGATCATACCGGTAGGCGCGCTGGGGACCTTGGTTGTGGCTGCTGCAGTTTGGAAACATAGAACGTCAAGTGGTAGGAAGAAACGGAAGCGCAGAGTGCGGAGAATACGAAGCGCACAGACACGGCGTGCATTCTCGTGCCGTTGGCGTATTTCAGGATTAGCAATATTTGGTTAGCCGAAGTAGGCCTTAAGCGCATCTCCGCCTCTGAAGAAAGCAGGCGCGAGTGCACATGCGCATTTCTGCGAGTATTTGCTTAGGCAGTCTGGTAGAGGATAAATCCACAACCCTTTTTACACGGTTTGAAAAGAGTTTTATGAGGCTGAAAGGAGAAGGAGCCACGTTCGATGGAACTAGTAGTGAGGATCATCCAAGATCAGTTTTTCTCTCTGAACAATCTGTTCGGCGATTGCCCGCGCCGTTTCAGGAAGAGTCTCCTTCGGGTTGGAAAACAGGGAGGGAAGCAGCTTGGCTAAGAGCAAGCGCGCACTGCTACTCCTAACCGCATTGTTCTTTCTATTATGGATACCCCTACTATTTCCTGCCTTTGGCTCCGCAGATCCGCAGGGATATGACTACGTTGACAACATTAGCGACGTGGATCTCGCTTCTGATACAGGTTCTCATTCGAATTTTTCTGCGCAGCAGTATCCTCCAGATTCCATCTATGACACAGTGACCGAGGAAAATACGGAAGCCTTCTCAGTCGAAGATTTTGTGGATAGTGATGCTAGTGATGTGGATGATTCCCAAGACGTTGGCACCCACAGCAATTTTGAGAATCAAAAGGCAAGGGACGGCGCCTTCGACACGCTCACAGAAGCGGTTGGGGGAGCTGTTTCCCTAAATGTGGCTTTTCTCGTTGGTAACAATCTAGCCCTAGACGCCAATCTGGACATACCTATCAGGGATTACCTTGAAAGCGAAGGGCACACCGTAACCATTAAGGATGACCAAGATACGGTTTACGACCCCACTGCTTTTGACGCTCTGGTTATCTCCGAGTCTGTTACTTCGAGCAATGTAGGGTGGCTGAAGTCTCAGGCAGTTGGAATTGTCACGGTCGAAGGGGCAAACAACGATGAGTTCGAGTTAGCTGCTTCAGGTAGCAGCACAACACAAACTGACAACAATGTAAGAATAGTCAACAATGTCCACTACATCACGCAAGAATACAGTGTTGACGACGTCGTGACAATCGCGACGATCGAGACCAACAGGGGCCACATGTCTGGATGGGGCTACGACGTCACGCTGCTGGCACATTCCAACAATGATCCTTCAGAAGCCTGGATATTGGCTGTTGAGAAGGGGGGAATATTGGTAGGTGGAGTGAACACGGCGGCTGAACGCCGCGTTTTTCTGGGAGCAAGATATTTCGCCAACCTGAATGATAACGGAAAGCACTTCTTTGATCGGGCGTTGGGGTGGGTTTCCTACAATGAAGGTGGAGGAGACTACGATTTGGATCTTGAGATTCAGTGGACTGATCTTGTTGACTTCCTGTCAACAGAAGAGCTCTGCATCTACGCTGGAGATCTTTCTCTCGAAGACCTGCAAGTCGAATACTGGAACGGGGCTACATGGCAAAATCTTGCTACAGACTTGGTTGCCAACAACTGGAACAACTTCACTATCCCCATAAGCGCCACCACCTTTGCAGTTAGATTCAAGAGCGGAACGGAAACAGGAGACGCTACTCAAGACAGCTGGCAGATAGACGCAAGTCTCATAAGGATTGAAGGATCCGAAACCAAGGAAGATGCGGTTGACAACAACACCAGCAACGTAGACAATTCCCCAGATGTTGGGAGCCACAGCAATTTCGAGAGCGAGAAGGCTAGAGACGGCGTCTACGATACGCTAACAGAGGATATAGCTCTGGGAAGTTGGGGAAGTTACTCACCCGAGCTTCTAATTAACCCAGGGGCTGAGCTTGGAAGCACGTCCGGTTGGACGGCAACAGGTCCTAATGCAGCAAACTTCGCTGCCGGTTATGACGTTCCTTATGGCAGCGCAGGGCCTCATTCAGGATCCTACGCCTTCTATTGGAACACTCTCTCTTCCCCTAGTGACTGGGCTTACCAGGAGGTTGACCTTTCGCCCTGGCTTTCTGAAATCCAGAATGCGCAGGCGCAGGTTATGGCAAAGGGCTGGCTTGTCACTTCGGAGTATCCTTATGATATTGGCAGAATGAGAGTTGTCTTCTACGACGATTTGAATCAAGAGATAAGTCCAGCCACCTACGACACGGGGGAACGAAGCGACTTGTCGACATGGACCGAATTCGGCGTGGAAAACTACACGATACCCTCCAACGCTGTTAAGGTAAGAATATGGTTCCAAAACTACGAGGAGCCATGGGACGCTGGAAACAGTGACGACTTCACGGTCAGAGTCAGAACAGCATCAACTCAAGCAAATACACATTCTCTTGACGCTACTGGAGGATACATGATAATAGGCGATGGTACCCCTGATTGGGGTTCTGTAGCCGGCACCATATCTTTCTGGGTTAAAATGGATAATTCCGTTCGAGGCAGACTCTATGGGCAGCACGGAAACATGGAAACCCGTTGGTCAGGAACAAATCTTGTGTTGGACTGGGGAGGATCTACATCGATGGTAAGCGCCTATTCTTTTTCCGCCGACACATGGTACTTTGTTGCAATTGTGTGGAACGAGAATAACAATAACCTTTTCCTGTATATCGGCGATGAGAACAACGCGCCCACACTAGACTCAAACAGCCTGACTGGAACGTGGACAGGCACAACACCAGCACCAACAGAAAACCGCTTCTTAAACGGCCTCGGCGGTAACCAGCCAATAGACGGACATGGAGACGATTTGAGGTACTGGAATACTGCCAGAAGCCTGGCAGAAATCCAAAGCGACTACGACACCGAACTCACAGGCTCTGAAGCCAATCTGATGTCCTACTTCAAGCTAAACGGAGATTTCGACGACATAGGACCACGCAACAGCGATGGCTCAGGCTTTGGAAGCTACGCGTTCTCCACCGACGTCCCATTTGGCGGCAGTGCAGGTGGCAGCGATTACGACCTAGATCTCGAGGTGCAGTGGACAGACTTGGCATATCAACTGCCCAACGAACAGCTCTGCATATACGGAGGCCAGATGGGAGACGAAGACCTCAAAGTCGAGGTTTGGAACGGAAGCAGCTGGGAAACAGTATTCAATGACCTTTCTTCTGGCTGGAACAACCAAACGATCACGAGCTGGCTAACCAGTTCCACGCTCACAGTGAGGTTCAAGAGCGCTGCAGCTTTAGGGGATGTAGCTCAAGACCGATGGCAAATAGACGTCGTTCTAGTCCGCGCTTGGACCGAGGTGAATTATGAACTTGATTTGGAAGTTCAATGGTCGAATGCTACGTACACTGAAGCCCACGAGGAGCTCTGCATCTATGGCGGGGCAATGGGGTCGGAGAACCTTCGTGTAGATGTTTGGACAGGTTCATCGTGGCAGAATCTTCTCACGGACTTGTCAAGTGGCTGGAACAACGTCTCGGTTTCAGACCACCTGGTTGGTCCTATTTTCACTATCAGGTTTAATGGGGGAACAGAGGTAGGAGATATCTCTCAGGACAGCTGGCAAATAGACTGTACACTGCTCCACACTTGGGGTGAATCCCCAACAGCTAGCTTCTCCTACAACCCTCAGAACCCTTACAACGGGGAAACCGTAACCTTCAACGCTTCAGCAAGCTACGACCCAGACGGTTTCATTGTCAACTACTATTGGAACTTCGGAGACGGAACCAACGCTACGGGCCAAGTCGTGACCCACGCATACGCCGACAACGGCGTCTACACAGTAAGCCTAGAAGCAACGGACAATGACGGTCTGGTAGGCGTCGATTCAGAAGACGTTACTGTCCTCAACAGAGCCCCAGCAGCAACCTTCACAGAAACAGCAGAAACCGTGCTCACGGGTCAAATCATTTACTTCAATGCCTCATCTAGCTACGACCCAGATGGAATTATAACCAATTATCTTTGGAGCTTCGGAGATGGAAGCAATGCTACCGGCATAGCAACGGAACACGCATACGCCGACGACGGAACCTACACANTATCCTTAACGGTTATCGATGATGACGGAGCTACAGATATAGCTACATCGAGCAAAACAGTATCAAACAGGCCGCCGGCTGCATCATTCACAGAGTCCTCAGAAACCACTTACACCGGCACAGTCATCACATTCGATGCTTCGAGCAGTTACGACTTAGACGGAACCATCATCAACTACCACTGGAACTTCGGAGACGGCACAAAC
>JGI2172J19969_10001469_pt1 | contig 10791 bp, 8 predicted proteins | sample DeeMarSWOR230_32_FD_19969 | JGI IMG/M metagenome (IMG submission 19969)
CTCCACTCGTACTGCTGTTCATATCTCTCGCTTTGATCATTCCGGTCTCGGAAGGAGTCTTGACTTATGGGGGCGCGGCAATCATCGGGATTCCTCTAGTCTGGTTTTTAGATTCTATTGGCCTTCATGCGACCGTAGCCATAGCCGGATTGAGCCTGCTCTGGCCTTTAGGAGACGGGCTTCCTCCGACTGCTCTCATCGGGAGGCTCAGCGTGATGGTCTCCGAGTACAAAGGTCCCTACTGGACATTCCTGAGAAGCACATGGGTACCCTGGCTGGTGATTACAGTCGTCGGGATCTTGATGATTATCTTCAGCGCCCGCCTGGAGTTTCTTGTGAGATGGAGTATGTGAAGGAGGCTATGAGATGCCGTTGATAATGATTATCTACTATGTCATCTCCGCCTTTATAGCCGGTATGTTGGTTTGGAACTTTATCAGGGAAAAAAAGAACGTGAATGATATGCTCCTTTATTTACTCGTATTGATCCCGCTCGTGCTGAGAATCCTGCGGGTCAAATAAAAGAGAAATGATTTGGTTGTGAAAAATGGATAACAAAACGTCTCGTTTATGGACTGTAAAGCTAATATTTCTCCTTGTTATGACCGCCATTATGGTCATCGGCGGTCTCCAACTCTACACACACAGGCATTATAAGATGCCCATCGTTATTGGTCCAGGAGTCACAAAAGTTGCCCAACTGAGCGAATTTTCAGAGGGATTGAAAGGGACTATGGCGGATACCGATGTTTTTTTCCTGGAAGGAAAAGAAGAAGGCGGGAAAGTTTTCATCATGGCCAACACTCATGCCAACGAACCGTCCGCTCTTTTGGCTTCCTTGATATTCATCGAAAACGCAGTCGTGGAGAAAGGAACTCTCATCATCATCCCTCAGTTCAACAACAGCGCGAGCCGGAACACCAGACCCGGGGACGGATATCCTCTCTACTTCGAGATTCCAACCGAATGGGGAGCGAAAAAATTCAGGATGGGAAACCGGGACGCCTCTCCCCTCGACCAGTGGCCTGATCCGGATGTTTACATTCATTATCCTGACAAACAGCTTCTTTCTTTCATCGACGTGAGGAACACGAACAGAACATGGCCGGGGCGGGCAAACGGCCCCTTGATGGAGCGGGTGACACATGGAGCCATGCAGATCATGAGAGAAGAAAGCGTGGATATGGCTGTGGATATTCACGGCGCGGAAACAATGTTTCCGGTGACCAATTGCATTGTGGCTCCAGACAAATCCGTAAGGATCGCCACAATGACCTCTCTCACTGTCAAGGCCAGAGAAGGATTTGAAAGCCATGTCGAGTCTTCCCCTTCAGGTTTCCGCGGGCTTTCCCACCGGGAAATCGGCGATTATTCAGAGACGATGCCCTTTCTGCTGGAGGCTCCCATTCCTTTTCTCGATCAGCCGACCGGCCCAAAGACAGCGAAGCTGCTCCTGGACGGCAAGGATCCCTTTTTGCTCAGCCTGTCAAAAAAAGGGAAACTGTTCGTGTCCTACGATGAGACAGGATGGTCGATGGAAAAACGCGTGGGGCAGCACTGCTCGGTTGTCCTGGAGCTCATGCGGCAGTTTTCAAGAAGGCTCCCTGAGAAAAAAATCGAAGTCCGGAATGTGCCGCGCTATGCCGAAGTGGTAAAAAACGGCGTCGGATATTATTTCCATGACCCGAAGAAGGCGGATAAGGATAAGGTGGTTCTGAACTGATTTCAGGTCTGAGTTATACAGAGGCATGAGATTTTCGTTCATGAGGCTGAGATGAGAATCATCATGACCTGACCTACACGTTAGATAATAATTTAGCATTTATGATAAAAAAGGAGACAAAGAGTGAGATTTAAAAAAGCATATTCAATATCTGTCTTGATTCTTGTGGCCCTGGCGTTGGCCTGCACTTATGCGCTTTACTCACAGAAAGGCGATAGAAAAGAAGCATTGCTCTGGGAAAACCCCGAAAGAGGGTGCACTGTCGTCCTGGTTGGCAAAGAGGCTTCGACAGACAGCTCGGTGATGACCACTCATACTGCAGACTGCAGTGTCTGCGATTGGACCTGGAGGCATGTTCCGGCTGCAGACCATGAGCCCGGTTCGATGCGCAAGATCTACTACATCAGCCAGATTAGGACCTGGCCTCCTGAGACCGGCGGCAAATGGGAAATGTACACAGAAAACGATACTGGTCTTGAAATCCCACAGGTTGCCCACACCTATGCCTATCACCATGGAGTTTTTGGGTACATGAACGAGCATCAACTGGCCATCGCCGAATCCACCATCGGGTGCCTCCCAAAGATGAGGAATCCAACTCCTGCGGCTAAAATAGACATCACAACGTTGACATTGATCGCCATGGAAAGATGCCGGACCGCAAGAGAAGCCATCCAAACCATGGGAAAACTGGCCGAAGAACACGGATACGGGTATCATGACTCGGGCGAGATGCTGGCCGTCGCGGACCCGGATGAAGTCTGGGTGTTCGAGATCATGCCGGTCGGTCCGCTATGGGCACCGAAGAGCGAGAAGCCTGGGGCTGTCTGGTGCGCCCAGAGAGTCCCGGACGACCATGTCAGTGTTTGTCCGAATGAGTCGCGGATCGGCGAGATCGACGTCGATAATCCTGACTATTTCATGGCATCTCCGAATGCTGTCTCTTTGGCTGTAAAAAAAGGGATGTATGACCCGAAAAGCGGGAAACCTTTTAATTGGAAAAAAACCTATTCACCCAGTGAATACAGCGCCACCAGCAGCGGCGGAACAAGGGCACGGATGTGGCGCTTTTTCGACCTTGTCGCTCCGTCGAAAAACTTCAGCCCGGATACACCCAACATGGAGTTCCCGTTTTCGGTAAAACCGGACAAAAAACTCTCTCTCCAGGATGTCATTGACATCACACGGGACAAATACCAGGGAACACCGTTTGACCCGGCCGCAGGCCTGAGGGGCGGCCCGTTCACCAATCCCAACTACCATCCCAGGCCAGTCAGAGCGGGCGATAAAACATACAACACGCCAAGAACCATCAGTGTCAACCGCGCCGAATACACCACAGTGACCCAGAGTCGAAGCTGGCTGCCGAATGCGATCGGAGGGATCGTCTGGCTGGCTTTCGGCGCTCAGGACACAGCCTGCTACATGCCGCTGTATGCAGGAATCACAGAGATTCCCCACTCCTTCAGCATCGGAGACCACTGGGTATTCAACAGGGAATCCGCGCGTTGGGCGTTTGATTATGTGGATTTTCATGCACTAGTGGCCTACTCCCACGCCATCCAGGATATCCAAAAAGCCCAGGACAAATGGGAAAAAACAGCCATCGAGAGAGTCCCGTCTATCGACATTTCAGCCAAAGAGCTCTACAAGCAGGACCCGAAACTGGCCATTAATTTCTTAACCGACTACTGTCTGAACAATGCCAATAAAGTCATCGACGCCTGGTGGGAGCTTGGCGACCAGCTGCTCGTCAAGTACAACCATCTCAGCATCTATGACACCAAAAGCAGAGGGCGTTCCAACCTGCCCTATCCTGGATGGTGGGTCGAGGAAATAGTCAAATATCATAAGCTAGAGCCGAGAAAAGAGAGGTAATCTGTAAATGAATAGAGGAGCCATCCATCCGCATTTTATGACTGACGTTTTTTTGATGGATTCAAATGTTAAGGATAGGAATTTCAAGCGTCTTTATTTAAAATAGTATCCGTTATTCGAAACCATTTAGGAGGATAAAAAGTGAATAAGAAAAAATTATTATTACACTTCGTGATGTTGGTTTTCCTTGTGACATTTTTTCCCCTTTCTGTGTATACGAACACGGAATGTGAAAACTGCGATACAGATTTTCCCCGGGACGGCTGCACCGTCATCCTCGTCGGGAAGAAAGCCTCTGTGGACGGCTCAGTGATGACAACCCATACCTGCGACTGCAGTTTCTGCGACTGGACCTGGAGGTGTGTGCCGCCGGCAGACCATGAGCCCGATGCAACACGAAAAATCTACCACGCTTCCCAGTATAAGACCTGGCATCCCAGGGAAGGACTCAAGTGGGAAAAAATCAAGGAAGAGTTCACGGGGCTTGAGATTCCTCAGCCTGCCCGGACCTACGGTTATCTGCACGGGATGTTCGGGTACATGAACGAACATCAGGTAGCCATCGCAGAATCCACCATCGGCTGTCACCGCGAGATGAGGAATCCCACCCCATCGGCCAAGATCGACCTGACAGCGCTAACTATGCTCGCCATGGAAAGGAGTAAGACTGCCCGCGAGGCTATCCAAATCATGGGGGAAATCACTGAACAACATGGATACGGGTTTTATGATGATGGAGAGATGCTGGCTGTATCCGACCCGAATGAAGTCTGGATCTTCGAGATTATGCCCGTCGGACCTTTGTGGACACCAAAAACCGGAAAACCTGGTTCCATATGGTGTGCCCAGAGAGTCCCGGATGACCATGTCAGCGTCTGCCCGAATGAGGCCCGTATAGGGGAAATCGACCTCGATAAACCCGATTATTTCATGGCCTCCTCGAATGTGATTTCCTACGCTGCGGAGCACGGGTACTATGACCCGGACAGCGGGGAACCTTTCAACTGGAAGAAGGCCTATTCCCCCAGTGAGTACAGTGCCTGGAGCAGTCAGGGAAGCCGGGCTCGCCTCTGGTGCCTTTTTAACGTGATGGCGCCATCCCAGGAATTAAGCCCGAAAACGCTTAACATGGAGCTTCCCTTCTCTGTGAAACCGGATAAGAAACTCTCTGTCCAGGATGTGATGAACCTCACGCGGTATAAGTTCGAAGGAACGCAGTTCGACCCGGTGCGAGGACTTCAGGGTGGGCCGTTCAAAAATCCCAATTACCTCCCGCGGCCGTTTAAACTCGACGACAAAACCTACAACACCGCTCGTTTCGTCGGCGTTAACCGCGCTGAGTATGTGACTGTCACGCAAAGCAGAGACTGGCTTCCGAACCCGGTTGGCGGGATTGTCTGGCTGGCTTTCGGCGCTCAGGACACCTCCTGTTTCGTTCCCTTGTACATCGGTATCGATGCCATCCCGGAATCATTCATGATCGGAGATCACTTCGTATTCGACCGCAAGGCGGCCCGCTGGGCGTTCGATTACGCCGATTTCCACACTCAGGTGGTTTACTCTCACGCCATTAAAGACGTCCGGATAGCCCAGGAAAAGTGGGAGGGAGGAGCCGTCACCCGGACTCCAACCATCGACAAAGTCGCTCAAGAACTCTACAAGCAAGACCCGGCCATGGCGACAGATTTTCTAACGGACTACTGCATCAACAACGCGAACACAGTCGTCGACGCTTGGTGGGAACTGGGCAATCAGATACTCGTCAAATTCAACCACCTCTGGATCTACAACACTGACACACGAAGAACGAGCCGGTTGGAATTTCCAGAGTGGTGGCTCAGAGAGCTTGTGAAATACGATAAATTGACCGCCCAGGAAGATTTGGAAGAAAAGGAGCCGGAACAGCAAAAGTCCACAAAGACAAAGAAGAAGAAAAGGAAAAAATAAACCGATCATTGCGAGCGAAGCGTGGCAATCTCATGAGAAAAAAAATTCCTTTGAAGAGAAAAGAAAAAAAAGAATTCGTAATGAATGTTTAGAAAACATGATTTTAATACGAATGAATTTTCTTCAAATATAAGGAGATGGTGATCAAATGAAAAAATTAAAAATATTTTCTGTCGCTCTCCCCATCGCTTTGAGTCTTGCACTCATTCTTTCCGCAATCGACCTGGCCGAAACAGACATCCCCAAAGCAAATCTGCCGATACTAACAACTTCTGCCGGCCAAAGCAACGATGTGGTAACCATGAACATCATTCTCGAAGAGGCAGGAATCAAATTCGACTACTGCGACGTACCCACTGTTGAGATGATTGAAACCGGAGTCGGACTGGCAGATAAAGAATCCGGCACCGGTTTTCACGTTGAAGTTTATTCTGACCTTGAAAAATTTCCGAAGGGAACACCTTACAAAACCGTGATAGTGGCCATCGGCGCCAGTCTGAAAGGCATGGGCGCTTCAGGGCTCACTGTCAGCGCAGAAGAAAGCCGCTTGAAAAAGATTATCGATCACTGCCAGAAAAAGGGAATTTTCATCATCGCCACTCATGTTGGCGGGGCCTCAACAAGAGGCGCCCCGGGAAGTGACAACGAGAAGATGATCGATGCTGTCGCTCCTTTCGCGGACTTCCTTCTCGTCACGGCGGACAGCAATAAGGATGGACGCTTCACGAACATCGCTGAAGAAAAAGGAATCCCCCTCACTCAGATTGAATACGCCCTGGACCTTGTCGACATCTTTAAACAGGTTTTCAAGTAGCAGTAATCAGACGAGAAAACAGACTGTAGATTTAGCTATCCTGAATTATTCATAAAATATGCCGACACTATATATTATGAATAATTCAGGCTGACTAATCCATCAGTTACACAGTCGAATAAATCCTATTCAGTTTTTTTGAATAATCGATTCGCAAAAACTTTTTTCACGTGCGAACCTTTTTCTCCCAAATCCGTCTATAACTAAAAAGGCTTAGTCTATGAAATTAAGGAGGTTTGTATGAAATTCAGGATTATTTTTGTGGCAGTGTTCTTCTTGTGTGCTTCCTTTGCATTTGCCCATGAAGATGTGAGGAACCTGAGTCTATCGGCTAAGGGGATTGATAAGCTCGAAATCGATTGCGGAGCTGGTTTTCTCAAAGTCAACGGCCAAAAGGGCTTGACAGAGATAAAAGTGGAGGCAGAAATCGTGATCGAAGGAAAAAGCGAGAAGAATGCGGAAGAGTTTCTCAAGAAATACCTTGACCTGTCTCTTGAGAAAAGAGGAAGCCGAGCAGTTTTAACCAGCGGCTTTAAGGAGTATTTCTCCTTTTTTTCTTTCGGAAACAAACTCATTAACCTCACGGTGAGCATACCAGCAGAAATGGATCTGGATGTTGACGATGGCTCAGGCTACATAAAAATCGAAGATATTGCGGGAAACCTCGTAATCGATGACGGCTCTGGCGATATTGAAATCGTGAATAATAAAGGAAACGTCGATGTGGATGACGGCTCGGGTGAAATCGAATTAGAGGAAATTAATGGCGATGTTTCTGTGGATGACGGCTCGGGTGAAATTAAAGTCGAAGGAGTTTCAGGCGACGTTTCAGTGGATGATGGTTCAGGAGCGATCATTATCCGGAATATTGGGGGAAGTGTGACTGTAAGAGATGGTTCCGGTTCTATCACCATAGACGGAGTTGAAAAGGATGTGTATATCCCGAGTGATGGGGGCGGAAGCNTCAGAGTCAACAACGTCAAAGGAAAGGTGAGGTATTAAAATATAGACATTAACTGGATCAGAATTTTCTTNCTTTACGNTCTACAATTTTCCTTTTTTAATTGAAAAGATTTATCCNACTGCAGTGCTTCAGCATTCGAATTTTAAAAGTTTAAGAACCGAGTCTCTCTATTCTTTAAAGTTCCGGCTGTTCAGTCTTCCATGTNGATTCAAAAATATAGCTCCCTGAGTCAACTTTAAAAACCGCAGCCCCTTTTTCCATCCTCAGAAATTTGACTCCTTCTGAATCTTTGACAGGCTTACCACTTTCTGTCACTTGAGACATATCCTTTGCTGGGACATACACAAATGCTGAGGTGCTGGCTGGAATGGTGATATCCATGAGCAGGTTGCCTTTCTCGAGTTTCCATCCGCTCACAATCTTTCCATGAATAGAATTGTACTCGGCTTTCGCATATTCTAATCCTCCGCCAACATGAGGTTGAATCTTAAATCGTTTGTAGGCCGGGACTTCGGCATCGAGGTCGATTCCAGCCACGAAGCGGAAAAGCCACTCTCCCACTGACCCGAAAGCATAATGATTGAAAGAGTTCATCCCCGGGTCCTGAAAACCTTTTTCCTCTGTCCAGCCGTCCCACCGTTCCCAGATGGTCGTCGCTCCTTGTTTGATGGAATAGCCCCATGAGGGGAAAGTCTCGTTCAGGAGAAGACGGTACGCCACACCCGAATGGCCCAGCTGAGAGAGAACAGGAAGCAGGTATCCAGCTCCGACGAATCCGGTGGAGAGATGCCAATCTTTCTGTTTAATATTCTCCACAAGGTGTTCAGCAGATCTCAAGCGGAGGTCTTCAGGGATAAGGTCCATAGCCAGAGCCAGAAGGTATCCAGTCTGTGTCTCTCCTTTCATGCGGCCATCCGGAAGGACAAACTCCCTCTGGAAGGCTTCCCTGATATGCTGGAAGAGCTTCTCGTAATAAAAGGCCTCACTGCTGCGTCCGATCACTTTAGCCATCCTGGCCATGAGCTCAGCATCATAAGCCCAATAGGCCGTCGCCAGAAGATCTTTGGGGGTGTCGGCCTTTATAGACAACCAGTCACCGTAGTTATTGCCTGTCTTGTTCCTGCGGATTAAATCAGGATTGGCTTCTTGGAGGAAATTCATCCATCTAACCAAGGCTTCCCAATGTTCGGTGATGATCCGCGTGTCTCCGTATACTCTGTGAATGGTCCAGGGCACGATGATGCCTGCATCCCCCCAGGCTGGAGCAGACTCGAACCTCATCAGGACCTTATCACTCAGGCGAGGCGCAAAATCCGGAAAAGCCCCTTCTCCGGACTGAGCGTCCACAACATCCCTCATCCACTTGGTGAAAAAGGCAGCGATGTCCATGTTGAACGTGCCCGTCCGGATGAATATCTGGGCATCGCCCATCCAGCCGAGCCGTTCGTCCCGCTGGGGACAGTCTGTCGGTATACTGATGTAATTCCCCCGCTGGCTCCAGGTGAGGTTCTTGTAAAGCTGATTGACCATTGGACTTGAACATTCGAAGCCTCCAGCAGGGGGTGCGGCGGAATAAATGGCACATCCTGTGATGGCGTTTTTGTCCGGGATGCCGGGGAATCCAGTGACCTCGACATACTGGAACCCGTGGAAAGTAAAACGCGGCTCAAAGACCTCCTCTTCTCCGCCTTTGAGAATATAGGTATCCATGGCTTTGGCATCGCGGAGATTGGTCGTGTAGACGGTTCCGTCAGGATTGAGACGCTCCGCATGACGAATGGTGACTTTTGTGCCAGCTTTTCCTTTCACATTGAGTTTGACCCATCCGGCGATATTCTGTCCGAGGTCGAAAACGTAAACATTCTTTTTCGGTTCGGTCATCGCGACAGGTTCGATAGACTGCTTCACCTGGACAGTCTCAGAAGGCTGCGCCACAAGTTTGGCCTGAGGCTTATCGACAGCAACCACTGGCTTCCAGTCTTTATCATCAAATTCCATAGTATCCCAACCCGGCATCTCTTTCCGGCCATCGTAGTGCTCGCCCATCAGTAAATCAGAGCTGATGATCGGGCCGTCCGCACACCGCCATGTTTTATCTGATTCTATTATCTCAGTTGTTCCGTCTTCATACTCCACTTCAAGCTGGAGAAAAAGGCTGTTCCGAAGGCCGTAGTTCCCCCGGAACTTGCGCCATCCCAGGTAACCGCTGTACCAGCCATCGCCGACAACAGCGCCGATAGCGTTCTGCCCCTGCTTGAGGTTTCCGGTCACGTCATAGGTGCGGTACTGGATGCGTTTGTTGTAATCCGTCCACTCCGGAGTAAAAACGTCTTTTTCTATCTGCTCGCCGTTGAGGTGGAGCCTGAAAATCCCCCGCGCTGTTATGTAGACCAGCGCATTCTTTACAGGCTTGCTGAGAGCAAAGGTTTTACGGAACCACGGGGGAGGCGGACCAGGTGCCAGTTTCTCCGGTTTGAGAAACCGGGAATCTAATTCCATGCCTATCCATGAGCCTTTCCAATCTTCTTCATCCAGAAGGCCCATTGTCCAGAAACCATCCCCGAAAGACTCAATCATAATTCTGTTATTATCCCATACAAACACCTTCCAAAAGCATTTCATCCGAGAATGAAGTTCTTTTCCGTCGTAAACAATCTGGTTTGTACGATCGCTCTTCACTTTTCCGCTGTCCCAGAGGTTACCGATGTCTTTATTGATATTCTCTTCACTCGAGGAAACGATAATCCTGTATGCGGTCTGCTTCAGGCCGCGCTCGGATGATTCAAGAACCCAGCTCAAACGGGGCTTTGCGATATCAATGCCGAGTGGATTTTTCAGATATTCGCATCTGAGATTTGTGATTTTTAGGTTAGATATTTTCTCCTGATTTGCCCGAGAACAGGCTGAAATCAGGACGAAAACAGCCAAAAGAGCAAACATAATCCGCCTTTTCATAATAACCTCCTATTTTGGGGTCGCATCTCAACATTCGACATTTACAATTTTTTGATTATTGCCAGTTCACCATCCAGGAAGATAACAATACTTTCTATTCGGATTCAATCAAAAAAATGTTAAAAGGCGATTCCCTTCTTCTTGAGCATTAAAGCTAGCTTCTTTCAACTCAATCCGTATCGCGAAATGTCGAATGTTGAGATGCGACCCCTTTCTTATTTCTGCTCTTCATTCCGATTGGAGCGAAAATGAACCAGAGAACCATGCCGATAAACATCAACTGGGCATGATCTCCCCACGACACATCCCCTAAAAATACAAAAAGTGAAGGGACGATTGTCAGAACTAAACCGATCAGAGCCGTGATAAGAGCGACTGTGCGCATTTAAAATTCCTCAGATAAAATCTTTTTGTGCTTTTTTCTTTGTTCTATGGAACTCAGGATTACATACAGGACTAGAGCAATAAAGAATCCGGGTAGACCTTTAAAGAATATCTCAAGAGGAAGCA
>JGI2172J19969_10001473_pt1 | contig 10768 bp, 16 predicted proteins | sample DeeMarSWOR230_32_FD_19969 | JGI IMG/M metagenome (IMG submission 19969)
CGCAGATGTCGGTCAATGGCGGGGGCACTGAGAACATCAACGACACCAACCTCGCCCAGGATGAGTGTTCCCTCCGGCTGAAGGTCGATTGCACGCCCAACTACGCGATCCAGAAGCCTCTGTTCTACGCCTACGACGGTGCGACAGCGACCAACTATGCCGTCGGCGTGGATGTTTGGGGCTTCGAGCGGGGCGTCAGCAAGAGCGCGTGGGACAAGCTCAACGATGCCAGCGCTACCTATGGTGGCAACAACGCCGGTGAGCGCATGATCCTGGCCGCCAAGCCCTCGGCCGCCCAGCACCTGTGGTATCTGGCGCTATCGACCAGCCCGGAGAGTGCCGGCGCGAAGGGCGACTTCGGCTTCGGCTTCGACTTTCAGTACTACTAGCCAAAGCTGGCAAGAAAGGAGTGCACATGGCCAAGTCTATCAAGGCGGTGGTCCGGCTTGACGCTGAGTTGCGCATTGGCCAGTTCTACGTGGAGATGGCCAATGGGATGCAGCTGCGGGAAACCGAGCTTCGTGCCAACACGGACCTATCGCCCTGGAAACAGATCATGCAGTTGTCTGCCGCCGGCGTCGCTGTCAAGCGGCTGGCGATTCTCGACGCGCAAGGCGAGGTGGTGGCTGAATGCCCACGCTCCGATTGGTTTTGGTCTTGCCGTGGGGTGCGGGGCATCACGACTCCAGCAGGGCCGCGCCTCTATCATCGCCTGGGCATCGGCTATCGCGATGGCGAGGAGCTGGTGCAGCTGTGGTGGAACGGGGCAAAGGTGTGGGAGGAGCGAGTGCCGTTCGCAGCGGATGAGCCTCCGTTGGTGGCTGGTGCAGCCGGGTAGCTGCGCCAGCCACCCTAAGCCGCCAACGAAATCCTGCGGGGTTTTGCGGCGCGAAATGTGAGGCTTGCCGATGGCAGTCACCAATTGGAAGTACCCTGGCACTTGCGTCAATGCCGATAGGGGTGGTAAGGAAGCGTGGAACAGCCCAGGTAATGCTGCCTCCAGCAATGACGAGTGGGCTGGTACCGGCTCACTTTACATTGAGTACACCGACTGGCTGCGGTGCACAAACTTCGGCTTCACGACTGGCGATATCCCCAGCGGCGCGACCATAAACGGCATAGAGGTCGAGGTTGAGCGCCACTCACAGTTTGCCTCATCAATCTATGATAGCTCGCTGCGCTTGCGCAAGTCCACTGGCCAGGTTGGTGACGACAAAGCCAGTGGGTCGTATTGGCCCACCAGCGATGCCAATGCCGCTTATGGAGGTGCCTCTGACACCTGGAACTCGGGGCTAACTGACTCGGATATCCGCAGCACAGGTTTCGGGGTAGATTTGTCCGCATATATAGCCGTCTCCATGGGGACGGCTTTCGTGGACACGATCCGCGTGCGGGTCTACTACACCACGGAGACACCCTATGAGAGCCAGAAGCAGGCGTTTGCAGGCGGCGCGGTCGCACAAGCCAGCTCAAAGCAGGCGTTTGCAGGCGGGGCGCTCAGCGAGGCGAGCAACAAGCCGGCGTTTACTCAAGGTGCCGAGGGGGAAACGAGCAGCAAGCCAGCTTTCGCTCATGGCCTCGGCGAGGAGCAGGCCACCAAGCCAGCGTTCGCAGGCGGCGCGGTCAGCGAGGCGAGCAGCAAGCCCGCATTCACCCAAGGCATAGAGGGCGAAACGAGCGGCAAGCCCGCGTTCGCGCATGGTGTTGGCGCGGGGCAGGCTACAAAGCCAGCGTTCGCAGGTGGCTCGCTCAGCGAGGCGAGCTCCAAGCCGGCATTTACTCAAGCTGCCGCCAGCTCCCAAACCGGCAAGCCAGCGTTCGTTCAGGGTGTCCACACTGAATCACAAACCAAACAGGCGTTCGCTGCCGGCGCGGAGGCTTCCACTACTACGAAGCAGGCTTTCTGCGAGGGCTTGCCAGGCTCCTACGGCACAGTAGCCGCTTTCACGTGTGGCGCCCCTGCCACGTACACAAAGCCGGTCATTGACCTCCGCGCCCTGGATTCCTCGGGCAACATCCTCTGTTTTATCGATGACCACGTAGACCTGGAGTGGGAGCTCCAGGAGTTCAGCCTCGGCTGGATCCGCTTCAAGCTGCACATGAACAGCCCGCACCTGAGCTACATCAGCGAGGATGGGCGGGTCGTCCTCTCGCGGCACAAGGTGGATCTGCTCTACACGCATATCGTGCGCCTGGAGCGTGCCTACGACGAGCAGGGCAAAGCCACGGAGTACATGGACGTGACCTGCGAAGCCTACTCGCGCATGCTCAAGATGAAGCACAAGCACGGGCGCACCATCATCCCGCCCGCTGGGAGCGAGTTCCGGCAGATCACCGACAAGGCCGACGACGCGATCAAGCAGATGCTGCGCTACAACGCGATCTCTGGCTATGTGGTCGATACTGACCGCGTGATCACCAATCTCGAGGTTGCTCCTGATCACAACGCAGCAGCCGATACAGTGACGATGAAGGGCCGCTACCAGGACCTCTTTGAGTACCTGGGGGCTTACGCAGAAGCGCATGCCGTGGAGTGGGCGATCACCGGCGCCCTGGTGCCCACCGGCGGCAGTAAGTACTACTTCGAGACCTACTACCCTCGGCGCGGCAAGGACAAAACGCACGACAATTCAGACGGCAATCCGCCTGTGGTTTTCGTCCGTGGGCGCGATTTCATCGCTGGGTCGCAGTGGTGGAAGGACTATACGGAGCTGGCCTCTGTCATCTACATGCTCGGGGATGGCGAGGGTACAGATCAGGTGATCCATGAAGTCGAGGACACGGGGCGTGTGTCCGCCTACGGCCGCCGCGAGTTCGTCAGCACGATCAACATGCAGGAGACGACGGACCTCAGCGAGGAGGCCAACCAGCTCTTTGCGCAGGAGGGCGAGGGCGAAGGTGTCACGATCGATTTTGTCGAGTCTGCTGCGCTCATGTTCATGCGCGACTTTATCGTGGGCGATCTGGTCACGGTGCGCGACGATGAGTGGAACCTGGATTGGGACCGCAAAGTCACGGCTGTCCGGGGCAGCTACAACCCGGAGGGTGGCGCAGAAACCCTCGAAGTGGAGATCGGCGACCCGAGCGCCACGCTATTTCAGGCGATCGACGACCTGGAGAAGGCGCAGCGCAAAGGTGGCGGTGCCCGGCCACGGGCGGCGGATGACGACGGCCTCGTTTGCTACATCATCCCGGACAACCCGCTAAGTCCGCAGGCAGGCACCTCGGGCAAGCGAGCGCGGGTGGATCACAAGCACGCAGCGCTGGCGGGGCCGGCAGTGGCCTTGGGCGATACCGGCGGCAGTGCATCCTACCATGAAGGCACTGGTGAGCAGTTCTCCCGCGTAGACCACGTGCACGGCGCCTTCGATGATCTTGACCCCGAGCCAGTTGGCGCCTACGCCTCGCCAGGCACGGCTTATGTGGCAGCCCGCCGCGACCACGTGCACGCTGGAGCGCTCGCCGGGCATACACACAATGTCACCTCCGGCGAGACTGGTACTGGCGGGGGGCATAACCATGGCCTAGTCAGTGGCGCTACAGATTCGGACTCGCACACGCATACGTTGAACAGCGGGGGCACAGGTGGTGCCAGCGTTACCCACAGTCACCCCAAAGGTACTCTAACGGTAGGCGATGAGAGTGCTCACACGCACCCAACTTACATGAGTGACGGTTTCTACACCGGCTACGAAGGATTGTGTCACGATCACGATGGCGGCGGAACCACCGCCGGGCCAAACGGAACGGAGTTCGAGGGTCATACCCATGATTTTACCATCATCCATGACCTTACTTGGGGGCACCAGCATCAATATACACACATTGCATCTTCGGGGGCATATGTAGGAACTGGTGCTGGAACTACCCATAGCCATGGGTTGAGTGGTAGTACTGGAGGGGATACTCCCGATCACAGCCACAGCATTACGAGCTTGTCTCTCGCGAGCGATCAACACAGTCATGGTCTTGCTAGCTTGTCGCTTGTAGCCGCGTCGAATCACGTTCACGGGCCAGGAACCTTGGCAACTGGAGGACCAGTCTAATGGGGAAGATGAGGGGATTTAGCACAGTCAAATGTCGTTGGATCGAACTGAAGAATATGGAGCGCGGCGACCCGCACATCAACTTGCAGTGGCATCGGTTTCGAGCTGATGGCTCACGCCTGCCGCCGGGGTTCACTGCCAAAGTGACAGCTAGGCGCAGTAGTCTGCCATTCGATGATCGCCTTCTCGATCAGATCGCTTCGGTCATCAAACGCTTGATCGAAGATCACGAAAGCTACGCTTGGGAAGAAGTAGGTGTCTCCGGGATCGAGCTTGTCGCCATGGATGCAGGGCGATATGCGTACTCTGTCCCTGACCACACCTCGCCCGGCGGGATAGTTGAAGAGATGGGTGGTGGTGTCGCCGCTAAGTATCGGCGGCTTGATGAGAGCGGTGAGCCGCTGCCGGTTTGGTGTCAAGGCGAGCTGTTGTACGAACGGAGGGCGAGGGATCATATCAGAGTCAATCACGGTACACAAGAGAATGTCACAGCGCCGGGTCAAATGGCTTTGATTATGGCGAAAGTTGAGCAGATCATGCACATGGCCGACCAACTATGTGCTCAGCTCGATGGGCTTGAGCAAGTAGAGGGGCAGTGAGTGGGCAAAGATACAATAGCGGCGAAATGTGGTATAATGTCACTCAGGGGGTTCGAGAAAGGAGCGGGATAGTGAGGTGACAAAGATACCGAAAGCGTTGTGCAATAGGGGCGAGCCGTTGACCGCGCCGTGGGGATGGGTCGAGATGGATATGGACGAGGGTAATGTCGCCCTGCTTCCGCCTGATGTGAAGGCAGCAATCGCGGCGAGGGCGAGAGCTCTCCTTGGAGTTAGGCTTTGCGCCGATCATTGGGTGGAACTATTGGAAATGGTTGAGGAGTTCTGTGGCCTTCCTCACGAAGCGCAGGGGCAACTTACTGCGCCCCCGGTGCTGGTGCGATCTGGCCCACCGATAAAACGGCAAACACAAGAATAAGTGAGAATCTATGGAAAGGAGGTGAGAAAGGATGAACACCTGGCTGAATTGGCTGCTGGCTCATTGGGAAGTGCTGTTCCTGCTCGGCCTATACCTGGGCAGAATGTGGCGTGATGGCCGTCTGGCCGAGGTATGGGAGTGGGTCTACGCCCGCCTGCTCGAGTTGGCCAAGGAGCACGGTGCTGAGATCCCCGAGGAAGTCGTGAAAGCGGCGGCAGGCACCATCTACGACGCGATCAGGTTGCCGTTGCCGGCATGGGCTGATTTTCTGCAGGATGCGCTCAAGCGTGCGCTCCTCGGCACACGCGAGCAGTTCCAGGAGGCCGTTTGGCAGAAGTGGCTCGAGTTGATCACAAAGCAAGGACTTCTGGCCACTATGCTAGAAGAATACGCGGCTCTCAAGATTCTGCCGGCATGAAGCCAAACGGAGGGCCACCTTTCGACCCGTGCAGGCCCTCCGTTTGGTGGAGCTGGCGCCGCTGCTGTGTTCGCCTCAGTGAGGGCGCCGCTCCTGCGTCCCGTAGCCCTGGCCTCTCGTGGGCTTTCTTGGTTTGGTAGGCCACGGAACGCATCTAGGTTTTCAGGTACTCCGCTACCACCCCCTTTCTATCTATGGTCCCTCAATTGCTGCCTTTCCAGACCTCCCGCCAGCGCCCGGTGAGTAAGTCGCGGGCGTCCTCGAGCGCACCGACCAGGACCATCACGCGGGCCAGGTCCTTGCGGAGTTCTACACGGATGTCGTTATGCGGGTCTCGCAAGGGCAGGTCCCACAACAGCTGGCGGGCGATCAGCCAGCACCGTGCCAGGATCTGCGCCCCGGAAAGGCCGAGGCGCTGCGCCATCTTGAGTTGACTGGCTGCGCCCTCTGCTGGCGTATCCAGTTGCTTGAGATACTCAAGCGCCCGGTGGATGTCTGTTGCTATCTCTGGATACATCTTGTCGCTGTAGAGGCCCAAGTCGGCCAGCTTCTCCGTCACATCCTCAACCGTTTTGAGGCCCGCGCAGATGCCGAACTTCTGGCGGATCTTGAGCGGCATGCCCAAGGTCAGCTTCCACTCCTCGCCAATCAGTCGATCCAGAGACGGCCCGATGAGCCACGTGCCCTCCTCGTCTCCAGCGAGCAGCTGGTCGCCGTTGACGTAGATGTAGCCCCGGAAGTGCTCCCCTCCGTAGAGGATGGGTGGCTCGATAGCCACCCACGGCGGCAGGGTCCCGAGGGGCGAAAGCTCGCTGACGAGATAGACCCCGCCCTCCTCGCGGCGCCCGCAGCCTCGCGTGTATTCATGTATCACTCTCATGTACCCTCCTGTCTGCGGCTCGACCTGCAATGTTGAGCAGTGAAATGCTCAGCGCCAGTGAACCGAGGGCACCACGGATGCCCGCCAGTTCGTTTGGGAAGTCCCGGTGTATCTTCTCGAGATGTTCCTCGATGTTCAGTAGATGCGTCGTACAGTCTCTCAGACACAGCAGAAGCAAGCAACTGTAGGAAGCTGGCAGGTAGGCAGCGCAGTCTGGTGTACAAGGAGCGCGTGTCAAGAAGCAGATGTCGCGACGGCCGAACTGAATGGGCGGCATCCCCTTACTGGCATCGGTGGTGTCTTGCTTTGGCGTCACAGACTCTGGCTCGCTCGCTCCAGTCAAGTCGAGCTCAGGTGGATGTAGATGTGTCATCGCTTTCCTCCTCATCGTAGATCACGCGCACGGCCTCGACGCCCTTGCCGCGTAGCTGTTTCGGCACATCTTCCTCGCCCTCCTTGCACACGTACTGCGTGCCAGTGAGGTAGACGTAGCCGAAGATCGCCGGAACGAGCTTCGCCTCAAACTCGGTCAACAAGGCTCTCGCGGCGAGCAGCGCGGGATCATGGGTCTCAGCAGCATACTTCCAGACCTGTCGGCATACCCAGGATGGATTGCGCGGCCAATCGTCCAGCCAGACGGCTACGAGGGCGCTACCGCATCCTGCCAGCGCTTTGCTTAGTTCGTCGAGCGTGTAGTCGCTCTCGAGCACAAGGCCGGCTCGAGGGTGAATCACGAACAGGCGCGATTGGCCGGGCGTGATCCCCTCCGGGATGTTGTTGAGGGCGATGCGCTTGCTGAGGCCCTGGCGCATGCACTCCGCCGCAAAGTCCTCGGGTTCGGGGTAGTGCTCCACTCCGATCCACATCAGTAGATCACTTGGTTTGCTTTCCATCCGATTCCTCCAGGCTACGCAGGATAGCAGCGACCGTTTCCGCCGTTTGCCGCAGCGTGAACTTCAACATGCGTCGTATGTGCCCGGTGCTGCCCGAGAGCTTGAAGTCGCGGTAGACTTCCTTGACAAGCTCCTCCGCCTCGCGCAGCTGGGCCAGGGCCAGCACGAGCAGCGGGTCGTCTCCCTCGTCCAGAAGCGCATCGTACTCGTCTACATCCTCAGTGACAGGTGCGGGCTTGGCCAGCGTGCGTTTTGTGTCGTCTTGGGTCACGATCTGCTGTGCCTGCTTAACAGTCGCGCCTTGCACGTGCCCGAGCACTCGATCCTGCTGAGCGTGCGGTAGCCGCATGATCTCCTCTGCGACTGAGGCCGAGAGGGTGCCTGCGGCAAGCGCGTCTTGGGCGTTCGGGCTGAGGTTGAGCAGGGCGAGGCGCTGGCAGATGTAGGACTGGCTGCGCTGCATCATATTGGCGATCTCCAGTTGCGAAGCGCCGAGTTCGAGCAGGTCCTGAATGGCCCTCGCCTCATCCAGCGGCGATAGGTCCTCGCGGTGCAGGTTCTCGACCAGCTGCAAGGTGATTTGCGTTCGCCGATCCATGGGCTCGACGACGAGACAGGCCATCGCTGCGGTGCCCAGTAGCCTCGCGGCGTCCACGCGGCGGCCGCCAAAGATCACTTGGTAGTAGCCGTTCCCGTTGGGCTGTACGAGCGGGGGCTGCTCTGGCTCGCCGTCGCGGAAGCTCTGCGCCAGGCTGCGCAGATCGGTGGAAACGCTGCGGATGTTGCCCTCGGTGCTGAGCTGCTCGAGGGGGATGGTGATTAGCTTTCGGCTCATTTTACCTCCTTTCTGTGTGTCTTAAAGTCCGAGAGCGTGCGCCAATACGTTACATTCTATGGCGCATATCACCTAGCGTAATTCTATCACACATCAGCGGAAAAGTCAAGACTGACGTGTGACTTTACACGTGTAAAGTCACCTGATGCGGCGTGTTCGTTTCAATACTAAGCCCTCTGGCGTGTAGATCACCTCGGGCGGCACTCGTGGTAGCGGTTGCAGTACAGGCTCGCCTGTGGCGGGGTTGTCCGCGATGCGCCGCAGCTGCCTGGGATCCCACTCGCCCGGCTCGCAGCCGAACACGGCNACAAAAGCGGCTGTGTAGTTGCTTGGCTTGAGATGATAGCCGTCTGCCAGCGGGTCGAGGATCTCCCGTACCCGGACATTGGCCTTGCTTCCCTCTGCCAGGTCATATTGGGTGGCGAGGTTGCGTCTTGACCAGAGCTTTCCTTTGGGGTCCAGGGTGCCGGCGGCTGCCTGGTCATAGTAGTCGCGCAGGATCCGCGCCAGGGCCTCGTTGACCTCCTGCTCCTCCGCGCTCGGCTGAGACTGGATCACCTGAGTAGCCAGGCGTGCGGTCTGCGTCGCGCCGAGATATGCTTGCTGCCGGACTTTGGCGTTTTGCTGCATTTCACGTGCGAATTGGATGTCAGCTCGCCAGTCTATCCACTCCTGGACGGTGCGGCTGCCCAGGATGCGCACAATCGCGATAGTGAGGCCGGTTATCACCTTGAACGGCTTATCCCTGTCGATGGCGCCCTCGCTCAGGGTCTCGAACACCACCGCTATAGCGAAGCCAAACACGATTGCGCCGAAGGTGTCGGCTACAATGCGGATCAGGTGCGTCACCGCATCGGCCACTTCCTCGTTCATCTGCTGCTGCGGCTCGACGACAGTCTGCCGGACCGTGGGCTGCACTCGCGTTGGCCGCTGGCCCTCAGCGATCGTCTCGCTAAAGGTCTTGCGTCTCCCTCTCCTTACGAACCTCGGGAAGGCCATCGGCTCCTTCTTCTATCTCTTCGAGGGTGAGTTGCCAGCGCAGGCCCAAAGCTCGCAGGACCGCACTCCACTCAGAAAGCGTCACGTGGTCGCTCGGCTGCAGGTTCTCTAGTCGGTAGACTACCATCGGGTCTACGCCCGCTCCCGCTGCCAGTTGCAGTTGCGTCAAGTTCCTTCGGACGCGCTCATGTTCTACAGCCTTCGCGACTTGAGTCTCAAAGTCCTGATACTGCCATTGGCGCATAAACTCTGCGTCGTGCATCAGTTCAGTGATCGGCATATCCTGCTTCGTCGGCATCTTCCCCTTCCCTTATTCCCTCCATGGCATTACTAGCTGTCCAGCCTCGATCTGCCGCTGTCGTCTCGTCTCGGCTGCGTGCATCACGTGCAAGTCGTGGTCGTGGTTCAGATGACAACGTTGGCAGAGCGCGGCCAGGTTCTCGTCGGCGTTATTCCATGTATCGTGGTCCAGGTGGGCCACAGTCAGCACAACGACAGAGCCGGTATCGGGATGTGGTTGATGGTTGAGCGCACCACAGAACTTGCAGCGGTCCCCGTCGCGCTCCCGGATCTGCCGGCTGATCTCGTCCCAATCATCAGGATAGCGAGTGTGATCAACTGGCATTCGTTTCCTCGCGCAGGATGCGGGTTAGTTTGCGGCGGATCCTTGCCATCTCCTTTTTCGAGAGGCGGCGCGAGGCTGGATGCGGCGCGTTCACCAGGCCGAAAACCTTTGCGACCGCCTCCTGCGCTACGCGGCCACAGGCCAGGATCAGGTCAGGGTCATAAGCATCGATCTCTTGCCAGAGGTAATCGAGGTCTGGCTTGAGAACGCTATCAGAATGCGTGCCGATTTCTGGTGTTGAGTTGACCACATGCACTTCGCAATTCTCGGGCAGCATTTGCTGTAGCCGGCTGCCAGTGTACGACCCCCATATCCCTTCCTGGAGCGCCTCTGGATCCTGCAGCTCTGTCCTGCGGCTGGCGGAAGGGCTATAGGCGTTTTGTAGCACGACGAGGACCTTCCCCATCAGAATCTCACCTCCGGTATCTGTGTTTCCAGGCACCGAGCGCTTGCATCCAGCGTGCGCCGTTCCAAAGCCAAACGGCCATCAACGCGATGCCCACGAGGATGCCCCCCAAAAGCAGTACCAATCGTCTCATCACGGCCTCCCGTAGAAAATGTCACTCATATCCTGCTGCCAGCGCTCGGGCCGGACGCAGACGTACCACTTCCCCCAAAACCACATCGCCACCTGGCCATCAGGACAGGCACCGGGCTTGAGGCAAGAAGCAAAGGCTGCTGCCAGCAAGATGAGCGCGAGTAGCAGCACCACACGTCGTTTCATAGCTACCTCCCGAGCAGACGTTGAAGCCAGCGGGGGATGCGAATGCGAATCGTCCAGCGAAAGGTATGCTCCCAGCAATAGTACTGCTCCGCCTGCCCCCGGCGTCGTGTCGAGTAGGCTACGATCCTTCCCATCTTTGTAGCCTCCCTATCGGTAGTGTGTCCACCAAAAGCGGATTCTTGGCCAGTAGATCCATAGCAGTATGCCGCCGAACACTGCGACGGCGACCAGCAGCCCGACGAGAGAATCTGTGAAGTAGCCTATAACAGAGCCAACCAAGCTCGCGATTGCGGCCGCGATGCAGATGAAGATGCAACACACCACGAGTTGCCAGTCATCCATCGTCTCTCACCTCCCTTTCGATGAGCGCATC
>JGI2172J19969_10001478_pt1 | contig 10754 bp, 13 predicted proteins | sample DeeMarSWOR230_32_FD_19969 | JGI IMG/M metagenome (IMG submission 19969)
GTTATTTGTACAAACCAAACTAACAACACTGCTGGAAAGGTGGATACAGGCAAGCGTCAGCCACACAAGCCATGATTCTGTTATTCTGTGGGACGGCAGTCTCATAGCAGGCACTCCTGCGACGTCTATCAAAGCCATGGAGAGTTTGCTGAAACGTGCGCGTGATAACGGGAGCACTATCTTGGCCTTTTCGAAGATGACGCGATTACTCTTTCTAGGACGCCGCTTAACAGATTTTGTAGCTAGACATCCGTCTCCTTGTCTCTTGAGAATGCAGGATTACCCAACACACCTGGGTTCAATGCGGCTGATGGGTAGTGTATATGTGGCGAAGCTTACTGGGAACAGCTGCGCATTTCGTTTGGATGCTGACAGGAATCTGACTCATCCCGAAGTTGTAGAAGCCGTTCAGAGATTGCTTGGGAACGATCTAATCTTGCAGAGCTATCCAGACACCCTTCGGCTGGCCCATATAATGTCTACGTTCACTGCAATTGAAGTCTTGGGTATGCAGAGATGTATAGCCAAGCAAGCAGGAGTGGAGATTGTGGCAAGGCCAAGCATACGTCGTGTGCTTTTCGGTCCTTTTGGCAAAGAAGGCTAGCTCCTTTGAGACTCTACAGAAAGGACGGTGTTACTGTCCAAATAGTCAATTTTCCAAGCGAAGAAGTGGAGAAGGGTGAATATCTAGCCATCCAAGATGCTAAAACTGGAAAAAGCCTGATTGTCCAGGTTATAGACATTCAGTATGCCAACATACCTGGCATCTTNGAGGAGTTGCTTCGGGACTATGACGGGGATTCTTATGTTCAAGGGNNCGATGTCGACCCTTTTGGCATGGCAACTCACACGATGTTCATTCAAGATGCGCAGATGNTGATCTGCAAGATACGAGCCACAAAGCACAACGGTGAGTTAGTCTCTACGAGTTCTTGGCTGCCTTCACGTTCCCGTTCAGTCTTCAAGAAACTGCCTATCGAAAAGCTGATTCAGCACAAACGATTTGCTGAGAAGTATACTGTGTGTTTAGGTGAAACAACACAGAAAGCACAGCTTCAATTAGATGTGCGTTCATTGGACGGTAGCCTGAATATCATTACGGGCAAGAAGGGAACCGGCAAATCCCACGTATCAAAATTGCTGNCGCTCAGCCTTGTGGATCATGGCGCTCCAGTTGTGATTCTAGACCTCAATGGTGAATATGCAGGGTTGGGTGAAAGCGTTGACGGAAAGCCGAATAAGTTTTCCGGAAAAATCCATGTCTTGACACCTCGACGGAACCTCAAAGTAACACTGAGACAGTTAAAAATCAACGTAATGCTGAACATTCTAGTCAATGCGCTTAACTTACCAGGGGCCTCCGCCAGAGAGTTCAAACACATTTGGCGGTTTCTCGAGCAGAGAGACACTCTAACAATGAACGAGCTGGGTGAGACGATAAAAAACTGGAAGTGCAACCAGCATGTTCGTGATGCTCTATTCTCTCGATACCATACATTACTGAATTCAGGCTTGATCACCGACGATCTGACGCAAACAGATCCGCTAGAAGATTCGATTTATAGGGCTCGAGTCGGGGGGGCAGTCGTCGTGAACCTTCGAGATACATCAACGACAGTTAGGCATGTTTTGGTGGAGTTAGTGCTCGGGAAACTTGTAGAGCTTCTATCTAGTTGGAAGTTGCGAGCCGTGTTCCTATTCGCTGAAGAGGCTCATCTCTATCTTAGAGAAACCTATTGGGATGACATAGTTACTCGAATGAGGCATTTTGGCGTATTTACGACCTTCATAACAAATCAGCCAGACACTATTCGAGAAAGCATCTACCGACAGGCTGACAATGTGTTCCTTTTCAATTTTACCAACGAATACGACCTGGAAACGGTTTCAAGAGCTTCTAGAGTAGATTCTGAAACAGTGAAACTTGTTGCGCGAGACCTGCCGCCACATCATTGCCTTGTGCTAGGCGAAATAGTCAATAACTTCCCAATCATTGCCAGAATTAAGAATTTAGACGTTCACGCGATGGGTAAGACGCGGCTGTTCTTCACATGAGGGGATTCTTCTGGTGTTTTTCTCCGGATTTGACCTTCATAGCATATATTATGAGCCCCGCCAGGCTGATGCCGGAGGCGACCTGAAACGTGGCAGCGTAAGCAGCCGATTTGGCAAACCCTGCGTCGATCAGATAATCGGCAATCGGGCCACCTATGATAGTGCCAGCCACGCCAAATGATATGTAGGTAATAGCATTGTAACGTCCGAAGAGTGTTCCTCTACGCTCTGCTGGAATAAGGTCGGAAGCAACCAAGTATCCAACAACGCCGATAAGCGCCATTGAAACTCCGCTCAAGCTGTTGACAAGCATCATTTGCGCGGCATCTTGAGCACACACATACAGTAGAGGGGTAATCACTGTTAGAACGAGCCCTACGCCAAGGGCATTCTTTCTGCCAACTTTGTTAGCGAGAGGCCCAGCTACTAGACTGGCCACAATTGTTGCTACCGAAGCCGAATTGCGAATCATAGCTATGTCAAGAGGTGTTGCCCCTATCGGTGAATCCAGCTCGATGTAGAAAACGAGGATCTGTAATATCGAATAGGCCCCTAAACCAATGATGAAGATAGATGCCAGAAACCAATAGAACGTTCGGGAAGCATCATCATGAGAGATCGTTGCCTCTTTGCTAGAGGCTGCTGAGACAATTGGCTTGCTCTTCTTGCATTCCTGTTCCGACGGGTGGACACTGAGCCAAATCGCGATCGCGCTCACAACCATAATCCCCGATGCGAAAAAAAACAGAGAGCCATTCCTGAAGCCGGCGGCTTCGCCGCCCCAATCGTAAAGCAAACCCGAAACAGAGATCCCAACTATTCGCCCGACTCCTCCAATGCTTGAGACTACACTCATCAATTTCCCTCTCTCTTCAGAAGTTGTGAGATCTGAGATTAGCGCGCTCCAACCCAAGTTGCTCATAGACCAAAAGAACTCCAAGAAGGTGAGACCAGCTATAATGCTATACGCCGCCGTATAGAGCCACTAGTGTTCAAGAGGTTAATGTGAAGGAAATAGACAAAGACGTAGCCAAATGCTGCTATAATCTCTCCGATAACCACCAAGATTGTGCGCGCTTGGTACTTGTCGGAGATCTTCCCCCATATGAATGTTTGTGAGGCGCTGTTCGCTATCATACTAAGGCTTGCAAGCAGTGTGGTCGCTGTCACAGAGAGACCAAGAACCACCCTTAGGTATAGAGCCAAGAACGTATAGAACAAGCCCCTTCGTGCCATTGCCATAAACTGAAAACTCGAAAGGCCGAGAATTACGCTTTTCTTCAACGTGACCAGTGAGAAGTTCCAAATCCCTCTTAATTCGATTTGTGGATGACCGAGTAGGGGAAGCTTATTCACAGTTCTGGACATTTGAACCTGCGTTGTCGTGTCCCTATGAACAGGAATAAGCATTTATAAGAGGCTTCATGAATCTTCAGAAGGAAAATAGCCGTAGGTAAAAAATCTTGCCGACTCCATACGACGTTCCTGCACAGATTTTCATCGAAAAGCTAACTCGGTACGTAAGAGAGAATATAGACCATGTTAGCCCACCACAGTGGGCGCCCTACGCGAAGACCCGCTCTTCCGCAACCCAAAAGCCCCAGAACCCAGATTGGTGGTATACTCGCTGCGCCTCGCTTCTCCGAAAAGCTTACATGAAGGGGCCGATCGGCGTGGAACGACTAAGAGCACAGTACGGCGGTAGAAAGGATCGAGGAGTCCGTCCAGAACACTCCAGGAAGGGCGCAGGGGGTAACATCAGAAAAATCTTCCAGCAGCTTGAAGCAGCGGGGTTGGTTGAAAACGTGAAGGGCCGTGGCAGAGTTTTGACCAGCGATGGAAGACGGCTGTTAGATACTGTAGCTACTGAATTGAAGACTGAGTTGGAGAAGAAAGTGCCCGAATTGGCGAAATACTAGGAGAACTAGAAGCGATGAGCGATGATGAGAAGCTCGATGCGCTGCGCAGGAAGAAGATGGCGGATCTGCAGCGGAGGCTTGCTCAAGAGCAACAACGAATTCAGACGCAGAAACAGGTTGAGATGCAGAAGCAAGCGTTACTCCGTCGCATACTTTCGACGACGGCTAGGCAACGGCTGGCGAACTTGAAGATGGTGAAACCTGAATTCGCAGAGCAAATCGAACTTCAAATAATAAGGGTCGCTCAAGCAGGACGCNTGAAAATCCCAGTTACAGATGAACAGCTGAAAGAAATCCTGGTCCAACTACAGTCTCAGCATCGAGATATCAAGATAAGGAGAAAATGAANATGGCCAGAAATAAGCCGACCGCAAGAAAACGCAGATTGGCGAAAGCTGGAAAACAGAAAAGGCCTGTTCCAACGTGGGTGGTAGCTAAGACTTCAGGCAGAGTTCGAAGGCATCCGAAAAGCAAGCAGTGGCGACGCGTCAAGCTCAAAGCATAGAGGAGGCAGTACTTTGGGGGAAAAACCACAGGAGACAGTTGAAGGGGAAGAGGTTCAAACAGAAGAACCAGAAACGATAGAGAAAGCAGCTGTTACAGAAGAAGAAGCCGAAACAGCTGTCGCAGAAGCAGAAGAAGAAAAGGTTGAAGAGGAAGAGACCGAAGAGGAAGCACCGTCAAGGCGAATAAAAGAGAGAGAAGAAGAATTTGTAGAAGAGAGAATATACACGGTGGGCTTGGGGCGTGCTTGGATAAAGCCGCCCAAGAAACGAGCTCCAAAAGCTGTTCGCATCATCAGAGCTTTTGTTCAGAGACACATGAAAGTTGAAGAGTTGCCCTTNGGTGAAGAGGAGGAGGAAGAAGAAGAGGGCGGCCGAATAATCATAAGTAATGAAGTCAACGAGAAAATCTGGAGTAGGGGAATTGAAAAGCCTCCTCGAAAATTGAGGATTAGAGCAGCGAAAGATGAAGAAGGTAATGTAACCGTCTTCTTGGCTTAGGAGACGCATCGTTGGCAATCTTCCGGCTTAGTCTTTTCGGAAGTGCAAGCATTGGAGTTTATTCTCTAGCGACTGACAGTATGGCATTAATCCCTCCGCAAGCCCCGGAAACGAAAGTCAGCCATATCGAGGAGTGGTTGGGTGTCAAAGTAGCCAAGACAACCATCGGGGGCTCAGTGGTAATAGGAGCACTAGTCTGTGCCAACTCCAACGGCGTCCTTATGCCCCACTATGTCCGTGAGGAAGAATTGGAAGTCATAAAATCAGTTTCCAGTGACATGAATTTAACAGTCGCTGAGACGAAAAGGACGGCTTACGGGAACATGGTTCTTGCAAACGATCACGGGGCTATTGTTGACCCCAGGTTGGGATCCCAAGCTGTGAAGACTATATCTGACACTCTGGGAGTTGAGGTCGCTCCGGGGGAAATCGCAGGCTTGCCCTACGATGGTTCATTAGCATTGGCAACGAACAAGGGGGTGTTGGCGCATCCTTTGATTAAGGATGAAGAGCAACAACTCCTGAAAGACGTGTTAAAAGCACCCGTGGACGTGGGGACCATTAATTGTGGCATTCCCTATGTAGCCACAGGGTTAATAGGGACCAGTAATAATGTGGTTGCAGGATTTCTGACTACCGGCCCTGAAATGTTTATAATCGGTCAGGCTCTTGATGTGGTGAAATAGGATGAGCCAAGTCAAAGTGTTCCGAGTCACCGGCGATATCGTAAAGCCAAACCTAAAGACAACATTCAAAAAAGAAGTCAGAGCACTGAAACCTGAACACGCAAGGGAGATTGTGTACATGGAGCTTGGCAGCAAACATAGAGCCAAGCGATTCCAGATAAGGATCTCGGCCATTGAAGAGGTTTCCCCAGAGGACATTCAAAGTCCGACGATAAGGAAGCTGACCCTAGGGGAGGAATCAGATGCCCAGTGATGAGGAAGCTTTCCGAAGACTGTTAACAGAGCTTCAACTGCTAGAAGGCACGGGAGAGGCCCTTCAGAACAGAATCAACTTGGTGAATGCTGCCGCAACAGAGCTTGCTTTTGCATCAGCCACCTTAGAAGGCCTGGAAAAAGAGAGGAAAGGATCACCTTTGCTGGTGCCAATCGGAGGCGGCTCCTTTATAAAAGCCGAAGTTGCCACAACCGAAACAATGGTCGTTGGCATGGGCGCCGGCGTGTCCGTGGAGAAACCTAGAAGCGAAGCGAAACAGATTGTGAAAAAGAGGATTGAAGAACTCGAGAAGTCAAGGAGCACCCTTCACCAGCAGTTGAGCCAAGTCTTAGAGCAAATCCAGGCTCACAGGCAGCAGCTGGACGAAATTTCGCTGAGACTGGCCAGCAGGAGACAATCAGGCAATGTTCGAAAAGCTGAAATCGGGACTTAGCGGTCTAGTCAACAAAATCACGACAACTGAGCTGAAAGCAAAGCAACTTCAACAAGTTCTCGCTGATTTCAAGCTAAGCCTGATTGAAAACGATGTGGCCTATCCAGTTGCAGAACGGATCTGCGATCAGATGGAGAAGAGACTTGACGGCGTTGAAATAAAGCGACTCGAAGACCGAAAGGAAATCGTGAAAAGGAACTTGCATCAGGTTCTCTTGGAAATCCTGAACACCGGCGAAAAGATCGATTTGCTGGGGCTAGCTGCTCAGAAGAAAGAGAAAGGGGATCCCTTGGTAATTGCATTTGTGGGGATAAACGGTACTGGAAAAACAACAAGCATTGCCAAGATCGCCAAGCTATTCATGAAACATGGGTACACTGTTGTGCTGGCGGGCAGTGACACGTACAGGGCTGGATCAATTGAACAGCTAGAGGAACATGCGAGGAGACTCAAGATACGCATTATCAAGCATAAGTACGGTGCGGATCCCGCCGCTGTAGCCTTCGACTCCATTAGCCACGCAAGAGCCCATTGCATAAACGTTGTGTTAATCGACACCGCCGGACGCATCCAGACCGACAAGAATCTGATGAACGAGTTAGCCAAGGTCAAACGTGTCGTAAACCCGGACTTGACGCTCCTTGTCGTCGATGCCTTGACCGGAAACGACGCGGTTATGCAAGCAGAGGAATTCAACAATAGCGTGGGCGTAGACGCTACGATCCTGACAAAGGTAGATGCGGATGTTAAGGGTGGTTCAGCCCTAAGCGTTACGTACGTAACTGGAAAACCTATATTGTTCATTGGNGTAGGTCAGACCTATGAAGACCTACAGGAATTCGACCCCAACGAGTTCACNCATATGATACTAANATAAGGATTGCAGATTTTACCCTCAGGGCTGCCCTATCTCTGGCATCACGGGGTCAGCAGGTCATACTTTGTCGAGAAGTTTCAGCAAGATTGCCTTTTCGCTGTGAAGCCTATTCTCTGCTTGCTCGTAGATTATGCTGTTTGGAGCCTCTGCTACTTCAGCGCTAATCTCGTAGCCCCTGTGGATCGGCATGTCATGCATTATTAGGGCGAAGCTGTTCCCTATTAACTCGCTGTTGATCTGGTACGGCATCATAAGCTCGATTCGTCTTTCCTTCTCCTCCTTGAATTTTGGATCCAGGAAAAGCTCCATATCGACCCATGTGTCTGTGTAGACNACGTCGGCGTCTCGTACTGCATTCTTAACATCGAGAGTTGGGTTGAAAAGCCCTGTTTTCCTCGCCTTCTCNAGCAGTTCCTCGTCCAGGGCAGGTTCATGTGTAATCGGTGTNACNGTGGTGATCCGCACACCAGTCATCGTGCAGGCTTCGATGAGAGAGTTGCAGACGTTGTTGTGCACGCCGATGTAGACTAGCCTCAAGCCCTTCAGGTACCCTTTGTGTTCCTTAACGGTCATCAGGTCAGCGATGGCTTGGCAAGGGTGATACTTGTCGTCGCAGCCGTTTATTACTGGCACTCGGGACGCTGACGCCATTTTCATCAAGTCAGCATTCTTTTTCAGCCTAGCCATGATGCAATCAACGTTGCGAGAGAGATATCTCACTTCGTCCGCAATATCAGCTAGCTTAAATTGGGTTGTCATCCAGTCGATGTAGAGAGCGTGCCCGCCAAGTTGGGTCATGGCAACTTCAAATGAAACACGGGTCCGTGTAGAGGTTTTCTGGAAGATCATTGCCAACGATTTGTCCCTCAAAGAAGTCCGGTATTTCGCGCTTTCCTTCTTGATCTCAATTGCCTTGTCGATGAGGAATTCGACCTCTCGCGGATTCCAATCCTTGAAGTTGAGAAAGTGCTTCATGGCAGTCTCTCCAGTCTTTTTTCAACAAGCCAAGGCTAAGTGATATAAGTTTTGCGGAGACTCCTAGAATACATTCGCGATGTGAAAGGATAAGGGAGACTTGGCAATAATCCTTATAGTTGCTTCGACAAGAGACGAGGCGAGCATGAACATTCGGAGGCAATTGCTAGCTAACTACGACTTTCTGGAATCAACGGAAACGTTCTGCGGCCGAAAAATCTTTGAAAAAACCATTAAGGGAAGCCAAGTCAGACTTGTGACAATAGACGAGGAACCAATCTATTATCAAGCCGTCGCCGAGGATTTCGATCCCCAACTTGCAGTTTTCATCTCGCGTCACAGCAGCAAAAGCGGCACTCCAACACTCTCAGTCCACACGCCAGGGAATCTAGCTCAAGCCCAGAAAGGGGGAATCCCCAAAAAGGTTTCAATAGCGCCTGCAGCAGCAATGAAGGAAGCCTTGCTGGAGTTGGCTCGACAGAAAGCCAGACTCAGTTTGAGTTATGAAGTCTCATATGAATGCACTCATCATGGTCCATCCCTAGATGTTCCAGCAATGTTCGTAGAACTGGGAAGCTCCCCAGCTCAATGGAAAGACCAAAGTGCTGCAGACGCAGTAGCCCATGCTGCTATGGCTTCGATTTCCAAGACAACTACCTCTTGGACGGCTGTCGTCGGAATAGGCGGTCCTCACTACAACAAAAAATTCACACGATTCGCCGTGGAAGGCTCCTACGCGTTCGGGCATATCATCCCAAAATACGCTGTCTCCCAAATCGATGCGAGAATAGTCAAGCAATGTGTTGACCGCACCATGGAAAGAGTTCGAGCTATAATTCTGGACTGGAAAGGCATCAAAGGTGCAGACAAAGCAACGCTGGCTCAGATGGTGGGAGAAGCAGGTGTGGAAGTCCAGAAGATTTGAACCAGCGGCCAAAGAGAGGCAAGCGAGATCTGCTTCAAACTCAGTGCGAGCCAGCAGGAAGCTGCGCATCAATGGATCCCCTTGGTTGATCTTGGATGGTGCGGCCACCGGGATTTGAACCCGGGTCGTCAGCGTGGCAGGCTGATGTCCTAAACCAAACTAGACTATAGCCGCTACAACTGGACTATGGACACTCTTGCATTGTGCCATTTATTTTCTTTTCCTAAAGAGCATAATATGCATGCATAAATTCATGCATACATGTTATCAAACTTTAGTGTCCTCCGCCGTGAACCTTGTTTTCATGTTCAACGACTTTTCTGCAGTCTTTATGGGTGTAGCCGCAGTTCCAACTGCAACGCCAAACGTCATGTAAGCTCTTACGATACATAGTCAATACTCTTCCAAGCTTAGGTAAAAAGTCCGCGAAGCAACGACCATAAACGACGGCCAGAGGGTAGTGAAACAGATATTTCTATCTTCGTTTTGATTTCTACCCTATTATTGACGGCCTATGTCCGATTAGAGGGAGTATTTCAGAGCGCGGATGCCTAGCTGATCTTCACGAATTTGCCTATCAGGTTTTGCATGCATGCATTTGTTATTCGTGTTCTATGATGCAGTTTTGAATTTCCGCTTCAACTTGCTTGATTTCCTCGGCTTCGAATCTTTCAGGTTTGCTCTTAATGTAACTTGCCAACTCGTCGATTCTTAGAATCCTAACGTGTTCAGGTGGTTTTCTCTCTATCAACTCAACTTTGCTGTTTGCAAACACTACAATAGCCTGAATATAGAACACTTTTGACTTCAGGCTCTCTGAAGAGTTCAAGGCTCTCTTGAGCCTCATTGCGTTAATTCTGGCCTGATTGCTTGGAGGTCTACCCTTTCCCATTCCTTCCCAACTGTCGCCGTAGTAGCTGATTCTGCCCCTATAATTTTTGGTTTCTAAAACGAATATTCCCGTAGGCCCGACCACAATATGATCGATATTTCCACGGGTCACACTTTCCAGATTGACGTCATTAAACATCGAATATTCGTTACTCANAGCACGTGCAAGCGTTCTGGTGACTTTTCGTTCACCAATTATGCCAGCTCTATAACTTGGATATTTTAACAACAGAAAATAGAACCAACCAACAACAAAAGAACCAATCGCCACTCCACGAACAGTGTCATATGTACCAAGATCCACATACAAAGGCAAGATATGGATAGAGGTAACCAGCAAGACAGTGAAAGATGTCAGGCACAGAACTCCTAACGCTAAATTCCTGTAGGCTTTTTTCTTAAGATAATCGCCCGTAGACTTCAACAGTCTCATCGGAGAGAGCCCTTCCAACAATGTCAACTTTGCTGTTTATAACGTTAAACAGCCAATGTGCATGAATGCAATAAGAAAAAATGGGAATGTGCGGGAGATATCTCCACTGTGGAGTGGGTGCAAATCCATGCATGCGTGCATGCAAGACGCTCTTACGATCCGTCATCGTTCACTCTTGGCAGTCCGTCTCCTGAGGGGCATTCATCTTGTCGTTGAGCTCGTTCACGGCCTGCTCGAGATCCTCGGCCGTCCGCATCGAGGTGGCTGTCGGGACGCTCGTCG
>JGI2172J19969_10001483_pt1 | contig 10750 bp, 10 predicted proteins | sample DeeMarSWOR230_32_FD_19969 | JGI IMG/M metagenome (IMG submission 19969)
TATCGTCCATGAGGCTTCAGATTTCCTTTCCTGCTCCATGACTAAATATATCGTTCATTCGTGATAACGTTTACGTGTAACTGAAAGTTCCAAGTTTAATGAACGCATGGAGAGACATTTAGGAGAAAGAAGAGAAATTAAGAGAGATAACAATTCAAACTCAAGTAACTTGGGCTGTCTTACTCTTGACTTTCTTTATAGGAATAGTAGAATTATTGCCAGAATTGAAACTGTATAGTGATGCTCTATGGTTTACAGCTGCACTAGGCATGGTATATCTGATTCTTGCAGCAGGTTTGTCTTATAGCATAGTAAGATTTAGTGTAGCAACTTTATTTGTTCTGGAGTGGCGTGAACTGCTTCCAAAAAAGGTGCGCGAAAAAGTTGTTTACCTCTCACAATTATACGAAAGACTACTCTTTGACGAAAAAAAGAAACTAAGAAAATGGATAGTATATCTTGGCAGTCTGATATCTTTCATTTTCTGGTGCGTTATTCTATTAGGAAAAATATTGACAGCTGCTTGAATACAACCGTATGCGTTGAATTCCAACAAACTTGAAATACATCAAGAATTAAATATTTTATCAAACAAGCACGTTCTAATCTAGGAAGTGAATAAATGAGGATGAAGAATGACTTAGAGGATAGAAGAAGTGAAAATAGAAGAGATTCAGTGAAAATAAAGGCAAAATTCAAAACTTCTCGATATAGTAGTGTAGTGCCGGGGGCGGGATTCGAACTCGCGACTTCTGGGCTTGGGCTCACACGGCCCCTTTTTTCCGCTCTCCAGATTATGAGTCTGGCGCCCAAACCAGGCTAGGCTACCCCGGCTCAACCAATCTTTTTCGACAAGTTACAAAAAAGCCTTTCCGAAACAAAACATTATCCTTTCAATAAAAACTTATCTAACCTGATGCCTCTTAACTCCTATTCAAATCCGCAAAAAAGCAGCAGGCGAAAAAACCAATGGGCTACGAACAATGGTGGAAAACCTTAGAAAATCTCACAGCTGAATTTAAAAGAAAACAGGTAACAGTCCCTGCAGAAATAATGAGCTATCTACGCTCCGCAAAAACCATGATCAGTGTCTACAACGTAGACCCAACGTGCTTAGAATCTATTCCAACCGTGGAAAACTACCTAATAAACGTCGAGTCCAACCTCTTAAACATAGCAAAAGCAAAATTTGGCCAAGCCTTTATGGAACGTTGGATTAAAAAACTGGAAGACTCCAGAAAAGAAGCGGAACCAAAAACCGAAACCACAGCTTCACGATTTATTCCCGGGCTTCCAAAAGGTGAACATTGGATAAGAGTTCTGTCTTCAGAGGAGATTCTTAAAGAAAACGTGGAAAGATTAGCGGGCGAATTAGGGCTTTCCTGCAAGATGCAAAAGGATGGCTACATATTAGTGTACGGTAGTGAAGAAAAAGTAAAGGCTTTTGTCAAAAAGATGGCGGAGAAATGCCGAGGGACACGTAAAAATTAGACTTTTTTGTTTAAAAAACTGTTAAACGTCATATGAAGTTATTTATAGAAGAATTCTATAGAAGAAACTATACGCCGATAGACTGGCAAAGGCCAGAAAACCGTGGAGTGACCTCAGAAAGATGCCCTATGTCAAAAAAGTCGAATTAAAAGGCTTCAAGTCTTTTGGACCAAAAACAGTAGCTGTCACCTTAGACAAGGGCTTCACAGTCGTAACAGGACCAAATGGCAGTGGAAAAACCAATATCGTGGACGCAGTTCTTTTTGTTTTAGGCGAGCTCAGCGCAAGGAGAATGCGAGCTGAAAATCTAAGCAAACTCATATTCCATGGTTCACCTGACGCGGAAATAGGGAAAGCAAAATCGGCCAAGGTTGTTCTTCAATTTAACAATAAAGATGGGCGTATACCCGTAGATACCAACACTGTAACAATATCGAGAGAAGTTTTTAGAAACGGACAATGTGTCTACCGTCTTAACGGGCGAAGAATTTCGAGAACAAACATTCATAACATGCTTTCTATGGCTGGGATTACATCAACAGGTCACAACATTATATTGCAGGGTACAATCACTCGCATGACAGACATTTCTTCAAATGACCGTCGGAAAATTATTGAAGACATGGTTGGCATCGCTCAGTACGATTCTGAGAAGGCAGAAGCCGAAGAAAAACTTCGAGTAGCTGAAATTTCAATTCGAACTGCTATGGGAAGAATAGACGAGGTACAGAAGCGAGTTGATGATCTTGAAAGAGAAAGAAACGAGCTGCTTCGATACAGCTTCATACAAAACGAAATAAAGCGATTTGAAGCAATGAAACTTTCTCACCAAATTGCAATTACCGAAGAAAAAGTGAAGGAAATCTCTTCAAAACTCGATGGGGCTCGAAGCAAAGCTGAAAAGTTACGGCAAATACGCGATGAGATGCGAGATCACCGCCATTCAATTGAAAGCGAGTGGAGAAGGCTAAGTTCGGATATGGTGGAGGAAGGCGGTTCACAAGTTCTTGAAGTTCAAATCAAAATAGGAGATTTGAAATCAAGATTAACTGAACTTTCAACAAAAATCGGTGCAGGTACAACCACAGTTGAAGGTCTGAGAAAAGTTAGAGAAAACAACGTTCAACAACGGGATTCAATGAGGAACGAAATAGATGAAAATCGCAAAAGAACGCGACAGTTAAAAGGAAAACAAGAGCGACTGTTGAGCGAAATAGACGCTAAACAAGCTGAACACGATATTCTTGCGAACGAAACCACACAACTCTGGGGAAATATTGGAGAAAACAGTAAGGATATCCGAGAAACCGAAAAGCAGCTTGATAGGCTTTACCAAGAACTTGCCGATTTAAAGGCTGATTATGCTCGAAAGCAAACGTCAAAAAAAGTTTTACTTCACAGATTAAACGACTTAAAAACCCGAAACGAAAGGTTTGTCGCCACTTTGGAAGAGCTCGAAAAATCCTCCATCGACTTGAAGGAAGTCCAAAGAGAGCAGAAAACGCAGCTAAGTAACTTGCAAAAGTCACTTGAACGGAGAAATGTGCAAAAAGAAGTAGTTGAAAGAGAAATTGATGAAGCAGGAAAAATTGCTGGCACAGCACGTGAAGCAGTTGTTGAGTTTGCAACCCAACGAGAACTTGCCGAGACAGTAGCTGCAGAAGAAAATGCCTTGAGAAACATTGAAGAACTAAGCGAACTCGGTGTCATCTTAGGTATCTATGGTCGTCTTAAAAACTTAATCAACATTGAACGAAGCTATAAACAGGCCTTAGAGGCTGCTGGAGCAGATTGGCTAGACGCTTTAGTGGTACGTGATTTTGATGCTGCATTCACATGTGTTGAAACATTAAGGCGTCTAAAACTCGGCAGAATTAAAATTATTCCGATAAAAGGGCTGGCAAATAAAGTTGTGAATCCGCCAGAAATCAAAAATGTGGAAGGATTGGCGACAGCTTTTGTAAAGTGTGCAAAGGAACATGAGTCTGCTGTTAATTTTGTTTTTGGCGATACATTTGTCGCAAGGAATAGTAAGACAGCGTTAGGTACTTGCCAAAAAGGATATAGAAGCGTAACCATAGACGGAGACGTTTTTGAACCAGGGGGAGGGTTGGAAAGTGGCTTTTTCCGTGCTCCTCTCGATTTCTCTACCATAATTCCCAGCGAAACAGCTATCAAAAGCCTAGATGAAGCTGTGATGGCCCTCAAAGAACATTTAGCAAGAAGAGGAAAAGACGTTTCGTTTTTCGAAGAAGAAATTAAACGAACTATAAGTGAGATGACACGGTTATCTGAAACTATTGTCACTCTTGATAATGAAATAGCTAGAGTGAAAAAAAGCATCAAAGTCACAAAGCGAAATGTTCGACGAATAGGCTTCTACATCCAAGGTTTGCAAAAGAAATTAGAAAAGGAAAATATGGAAATTGGGCTTCAAAAAGCTCAACGTCTTGCAATTCGAAAAGAGATGCGAGAACTACGTGGCAAATTAGCCGTTTTGAGACGCAAAACCGATCCAACGCACATTCAGAAATTGGAAATTAAAAGGGACAAATTAGCTGAGGATACCATCATGCTTAGACAAAATCTAGGCAGCGTCGAAACAGAACTATCAACCCTGCAATCGAAATATGTCAACGTTTTGAAGTTAGGTTATGAAAACGTAAAAGTCCAACTTAGAAAGGTGGAAAAACAGCTTACAGTTGTAGAGAAAGAAGTTGATGAGGCATTACAAGAGAGAGAGCAGCTAAAAGACGATCTTCTCAAGCTTGAAAAATCTCGAGAGGAGCTTTCTCGTACTGTCCTAAGCGCCAGAGTAGAAGCCAAGAAGTTTACCGTTCAAATCGACGACATCGACAAGGAACTCAAAAAAATAGATGCTGAATACGAACTTGCAGAACGCTTGTATAATCAACTTCAGCTCTCTTTGCAAACATCACAGCTAGAGATAGACAACTTTAAACGACAGTTAAAGGAATATGGCTATGAAAAAGCAATACTTATAACTCCTGAACAACTTGGAGAGGCAGAAACTTCTCTTAGGATGATGAAATTTGAACTGGAACGCTTAGGAGCAGTTAACCAACTTGCTCTATCTCATTATGCTGAACAAATATCACGATACAAAGAATTGTCGCTACGTATGAATGAGCTGGAACGCGAAAAACAAGCTATTATAACCTTCATGGATGAGGTTGAACGCAAAAAACGCACGGTTTTCATGGAAGCCTACGAAAAAATAAACAAAAACCTAGAAAAATATTTCTCAAAAGTAACAGATGGTGGTAATGCGGAGCTAAAGTTAGAGAATCCTGATGAACCTTTCGCAGGAGGCATTGACATGATTGTTCAGTTCCCTAACAAACCACCGATACTCGTAAGTGGAGCCAGCGGCGGAGAACGATCAGTTTCGGCAGTAGCATTTTTATTCTCCATACAAGAGTTTACACCAGCCGCATTCTACATTCTAGACGAAGTTGACGCCCACCTAGACGCCTTCCATGTCTCAAAACTCGGAGAACTTTTGATAGAAGAATCGGAAAAGTCTCAGTTCATAGCAGTCACATTAAAACCCGAAATGGTTAACAAAGCCCAAAAGGTTTACGGAGTTTACGAACGCAACGGAGTCTCCAACGTGGTTTCCACCATGTTCACGGAGGCTAAAGCCTAGTGGCTATGAGAAAACCCTTCTATCTACAACCTCCATGGAATATTCTTTTCGAAATTCACAAGTTAGAAAAGGTAAAGCCTTGGAACGTTAACATATCTTTCCTGCTCGCATCTTTTTTGGATGAAATGCAGAAACAAGGCGAAGTTGATTTCCGCGCGTCAGGCGTAGCTTTAGACTCTTCTGCGTTTATATATTTAATGAAATCGAAGCTTCTGCTAAAGCTTGAAGAACCACCCGCTCCACCTAAACTTCCACCAGACTTCATTCCACCACCAATTTTTCTTCCCCTGCGATACGAATTAACCTCTACTACAATTGAGCAACTACTTGATGCTCTAGATTCGGTTTTGAAAGGTGAAAAGCTGTTACCATTGAAACCCCGACTGGAACCCATTCTGCCGTCACCAATTGAAATTATGCCAGAGATTGACCGTTATTTGATGGAAATCGAAAGCCTAATGGAAAAACTGTACGGTCGAATGCTTCGCCTTGCCAAGGGAAAACAGTTCTTGAATTTTACAATGCTTGTATTTGGCAAGGACAGGCTTGAAGCAATCCGCACCTTTATTCTCCTTCTATTCCTAGCTCAAAAACAAAGAGTTTGGCTCTGGCAGAAAGAGGAGTTCGGTGAAATCTACATCTCTGTAAAGGGAGATGCAGTTGTTGAGGGAAATGGAGCGAGCATCGCCTGAAACACTGTCTCCAGAGATGGAGAAGCAGAGGCGGCGTCTGGCGTTGATGGAGGCGGCGTTATATGTCGCTGGAAGACCATTAGGCTTGAAAATTTTGGGTTCTATAATTAAGACACGTTCCAAAAATCTGATGCGACAGCTTGCACGTACCTTGAAACAAGAGTATGACAGCCGAGACACGAGTCTGGAGATATTAGAGCTGGAAGACGAAAGGTTTGTAATGCAATTAAAAGCAGAATACTCCCCACGGGTCCAAAGATTAGCTTTGCGCCCTCTTTTGACAGTTGGTCCACTAAAAACGCTTTCTTACATCGCTTACAGACAACCAGTACACCAAAGACAAGTGCTAAACGTCCGCGGTCACCACGTTTATGGTCATCTAAAGCAGCTAGAGGAATTAGGACTGATTACGCGGGAACGTGCAGGTCGAACAAAAGTTCTACGGACAACCCGGTTCTTCGCGGACTACTTTGGCTTGAGCCATGACCTACGCGCTATGAAGCGTCAACTAAAGAAAGTGTTTGGATTCACTGAATTTAAATCTGAAGGAAAAGAAGAGGAATAGCGCTAAGCTTATATGTCGAATTTCGGTAGTCTCATCAAGTTTCCACTGGAGATATAGCATTGTCAGTTTGGCACGGTAATTCACACAAAAAGAAACGTTCAGGAGGCCGTAAACGTGCTCATCGCAAAAAGCACAATTTCGAACAAGGCTCCTTCCCAACAGAGACTACTCTGGGTGAAAGAAAACTAAAAACAGTTCGCCGACGAGGCGGCAACCTAAAGACACGAGCCTTCAATGAAAAACAAGTAAGCATTTCCAATCCAGCAACAGGAAAAACAGAAAAAACAGAAATCTTGCGAGTGGTACGAAACCCTGCCAATGTAGATTATGACAGACGCGGTGTGATCACGAAAGGAACAATAATAGAGACAAAACTAGGACTTGTACGAGTGACTTCACGTCCCGGGCAACACGGCTTAATAAATGCTATTCTAATGCCAAAAGAAGCAAAAGGGTGAAGTAAGACCTCATTTCTTCGCTTGTTGCCGAATAGCCACTATTTCCTTAGCAATTTTCATCAAAATTTGCATTTTTGCTCCTTTTTTCTGCACCCATATTCGCCCAGTTTTTCGCCAAGGAGCTGCTGAATGAGCAGTATTCGCTTCGGCTTCTGGCTTCAATCGTAAATGCTCTGCCACCCTTTGAAGTTCTGCCAAGTTTGGGTTTGAAACCGCAACACTCTTAGGAACTTTTCGTCCTTCTTTCCTTGTCTTGGAAGAGTCGAAATATACTGGCCAAAGGATTATCTTCTTTTGTTTCCGCATGTTTTTTCCTCTTTAAAGCCCTAACATTTATTTTGTTCTTTGTATTTCTATTTTCTTGCCGGATGATGAAAAGGTATTTGGTTGACTCGATGATATTTCAGAGTTACACAGACGGCAATTGATGACAAACTTTATATTGGATGGCTGGCGTGCGCGCATTAATTTTAAAAGAGAAATACACGTTTGAAGAAGCTCACTGTTTAATGCAACAAAACCTCGACTGACCTCCTAACAAATCCAACATATTCCTCTACGATCATCTATAGCTTATTGATTCTTACGTCGCTGCCGGCATAGAAAAGTATCACAACATGTTTCCATATACTTACAAAATAGAAAAATCGTTGTGTACAGATTCTAACAACATTCAAGTATTCTCGGAACTCATGCGCGAGCAAAATTTTATTACTTTACAGATGTTAGAACATAGGTCGAGGAAAGATCTTGCATATTTCAGGAAAACTAGCTATGATATGGTTTGTCTTATTTATAGTTGGAATTATTTGGAAACTGGTTTCAGGGATTCCCTTGGGTATTTGGGTGACGCCTCCCGAGAGTCTAGTGATTGCTTGGTGGACTTTTACTATCCTTCATTGGGCGGGTTTATTCCTCTTAGTTATTTCGCTGGTCTACTATATTTGGAAAGGACGAAAAGCAGGATAGGTTATTTGCACACGCTGAAAGAAGCCCGTCTAGACCTTCTTTTGTATTGCCTTAGCTAGTATATAGAGAATTAATGTAAAGTGCAAACGTTTTGCGTTTTATTCGTCACGCATGGATTGTGTCACATGCAAATTTGGATGGTGAATGGAAGCATTTCTACAGGAGAGTTGGAGAAACTACAACTGCAGATCGTTTCCATTCACCATGGTCAATATTGTATCTGGTAGCCTATATTGGTTATTAATAAACAATCAATATCTCTGCGATACGCTGCAATTTCACCCTACACCACAAACCTCAGAGATGGCAGATTTGTAATTCGCAAACTATACTCTGCATCCATTAGTGGACCACACATAGTATGCATGTGTACATCCAAAACTTATCAAAATCTTAAATAGAACTTAATTATAGAAGAAAGTTCTGGATGATTGGCTGGGAAAGAAGTTTTCGTAACTTCTCCTTTCTCCTTTCTCTTGAGAGGGGTATAACCCTTCCCAGCCATGAGCTGTGTATACTCATTCACGCCGAGCTCATCAGATATTTATTGCGTTAGAATCTTATAGGGTTATTCGAAAAGATGATGTGCAACTTCGCTGATTTAAGCGCAGGGGATTCGTAGAGTTTTTAAACAAGAGATTATAAAAAGGATAGATGGGAAACTACAAGCTTACTTTTTTGGCTAATTTAGGTAGGTTTTCTGCATAAAGATGATAAGACGGGAAGCGAATAGGTATCTATGGAGGAGGGTTTATGAGCAGAATCATCCTGCAAAACATACTCTTTTCTATGGGCATCCAGCTGGACGAGTCAGAGATTGACGAGCTCTACCGCGAGCTTCTCGCTCGCTTCAACTTGATCGGTGCTTCCAACCACTGCGAAGCTCTTGAATCCGTCTGGAAGGATCCATATAACAGGCGGGAGATGGAGAAGTTCATAGAGGCTTGGCTGAGGACGAAGAGGAGAAAGAAACATAAACCCATTACCGGTCTAGTCTGAAAAGGCGAGAGTGTTCACCATTCATTTATTCGGGCGCACACAACCAACCACACTAAAGCAAGTATTGATGATAAAAAGTGCTGGAGATTAAGATTTATCGTAGTTGCTTGTTTGGAGGTGGCGGAGGTTTGGTTGGTGGGAAGAATAGGAGGAAATTGGCAAATCAATAGAGATGCTTTTATTTGATACGCAAGCTATTATGTTCTTTCATGTCTAAGCTTAACAGCACTGATTATACGGTTCTCTTTGAGCTAATCAGAAACTCGAAAATCAGCGACAGGAAGCTGGCTTCTAAATTAGGGGTTTCTCAGCCAACCATCACAAGGAGAAGAGCAAGGTTAGAAAGCAAAGGGCTAATTGATTACATGGTAGTCCCGAACTTTGAAAAATTTGGCATTGAAATTATAGCGTTTACTTTTGCCTCTTGGAAACCTGAAACACGCAGAGAATACAAGAAAAAACAAGATTCAAAAGAAATGATCAAGCGACACGATAGATTTCTTTCATCCCATGCGAACATTATTTTTGAAGCGGGAGGACGAGGATTTGGAAATGGAGCAGGTGGAGTATTCATGTCTCTCCACCGAAACTATACTGAATATTCAGACTTCCTGAAGGACCTTGAGATAGCGTGGGGAGAGTATATTACCAGGATCAATTCTTTTGTTGTAAGCACAAGAAGCGGACAAATCCGTAGACACTTCACCTTCAAGTACTTAAAAGATTACATAAAATAGTAGAGCTGAAGCGTGTTTTCAGCTAAACATGTTAAAAAAGAAAGGGATAAGAGGCGCAAAATCGCTTAGGCTTTTGTTTTTGCGATAAGCTATAGCAGACTTAATATTTCGAGTCTAACAGCACAATCAGAATGTACGTCTCCAACATGACTTCAAATCAGACATTGGGGTTCTGCAGAGTTAGAATACCGCACGTTTTAATGAATGAAACAGTTCCCATTACCGTTCTTGTCAATGGAACAGAACCTTACTATTGGAACTACACACTATACGATGATGGAAACAACAAATGGATATACTTCGAATATGAGCACTCAACGCTTGAAATAGTCATAACACCAGAGTTTCCATCACTCATTATTCTGTCATTGTTTATGATAGCTACACTATTAGCAACACTACTCTATAGAAAGAGCGGACTCAAGGTCAAAACGCGCGCACATCGTTAGAGAGACCACAACATTTGGTTTTCACGAAATATGTGAGGGGATAGGATTTGAACCCCAGACGAATGGAGATATCACCTGCACTTTCCTTCTTTTGTATGGGCGCGCCTATTTCAGGGTTTCTTGTTTTTCTGAGAGTGTGATTAGGTGGCCGCTGAATAAGGTGAGCCAAATTAGCGCGGGATATGCAATCATGCGTTCCATTCCTCCGGGACCTATGCCTAAGAAGAACTCGCTGGCTGGAGGTTCACTGCTGGTCAGGGAGCCCGTTGTCACTAGGCCACCTGCGAAAAGCGCCAACGCTCCAAGTGTTATCGCTCCCAATATCACACTAATCGCGGACAGAGGCGGTTTCGATACTTGGAAGGAGGCTATGGCTGATAGGCCGCCAAATCCGAAAGCCATCAAAGACACGATGCCATGAATCGTGGTAAACGCGCTCGTGAATATTCCAACGCCAATAGCGCCAATAGCCATTAGGATGAGTAGGACAGTTAGACTCCTAAAATCAACGGTGCGCGGTAGAAAGTATGCTCCAATGAGTGATAGCACCCCAAAGAGGAAAGCGGAAGAGTTGAAGGCCATTGAGGAAGGCCCGACACCAAGGTCGCTGATGTAATTGTCGGCAATACTATAGCCAGAATACGAAGCTTCTGCAACTACAAGACCCAAGATGAACTGAGCACTGGCCACCAAAAAGAGAACCCCAGCTATTCTGCCATT
>JGI2172J19969_10001485_pt1 | contig 10749 bp, 6 predicted proteins | sample DeeMarSWOR230_32_FD_19969 | JGI IMG/M metagenome (IMG submission 19969)
GCTAAATTATGAACCTGTTGACCGTGTTCCTGTGGATTTAGGCGGAACAGTAACCAGTGGGGCTCAGGTTAGTGTAGTCGCGAATNTGCGCCAGGCACTCGGTCTGGATAAGCTGGGTGAGCCNGTGAAGGTTGTTGACCCGTATCAGATGCTTGGGGAAGTTGCGGCTGATCTGCGGGATATGTTGGGGATTGACACGGTGAACCTGCTGGGGCCAAAATGTCACTTTGGCTTTGCGAATACGGACTGGAAGCCATGGAGAACGTTCGATGGCACTGATGTGCTGGTGCCGGGCGGTTTCAATATAGAGCCGGAACCTAACGGCGATATTCTCCAGTATCCGCAAGGGGATAAAACTGTGCCGGCTTCAGCTCGGATGCCCAAAGGCGGGTTCTATTTTGATGACATTATTCGCCAGGGGCCGATTGACGATGCCAGGCTCAACCCGGCGGATAATCTTGAGGAGTTTGTGCCCATCAGCGATGNAGATTTGAAGATTTATGAGCAGCGGGCAAAAGAGCTTTACGACAGTACCGACCTGGCGATTGCAGCAGGGTTTCCGGGAATGGCCTTTGGGGATATAGCGCTGGTGCCAGCGGCTGGTTTGAAGGACCCAAAAGGAATTCGGGACATTGAAGAATGGTATATCAGCACGGTTACGCGAAGAGAATATATTAAAGAAGTCTTTGCAGGTCAGGTTGAAATTGCAATTAAAAACCTAGAGCGGATTTATCAGGCCATCGGTAACAAAGTGCACATCGTGTTTGTGGATGGAGCAGACCTGGCGGCACAGAATACGCTATTCTGTGGCTTGGATACCTACAGGGAGCTTTATTTGCCATTCAGCAGGAAGATTAACGACTGGATTCATGCCCACACCGAATGGAAGACGATGAAACACTGCTGTGGNGGCTGTGAGCCGTTGATTGAGGGATTCATCGAGGCNGGCTTNGATATTCTNAATCCCATTCAAACCTCAGCTAAGGGTATGGCCCCACAACATTTAGTTGATAAATACGGAGGCAGGATAGTTTTCTGGGGNGGCGGTGTGGATACGCAACAAACCTTGCCTTTTGGTAAGCCCCAGCAGGTACGACGGCAAGTTACCGAGCGGGTGCAGATATTCAGCGCAAAGAGAGGTTTTGTATTCAGCGCTGTCCACAATATCCAGTGCAATACGCCGGTTGAAAACGTATTGGCGATGTTTAAGGCATTGGGTGGAAAGATGTAGAGGAAGGAAAATAATATGAAAAGTAAAAAACTATCGCACAGAATAAGCATAACATTATCGTTAATCGTTTTGATTTTGCTTTTTGGTTCTCATATCGTGTTCTGCGCAGGTAACTCAAACTCAAGGCGGATAATCAGCCTGGACGGGAGATGGGAAATCGCTGAAGGGAGTATGGATTCGGTTCTTGAAAGTTTTGAGCATAGGGTTCCTGTGCCGGGACTTGTCGATATGGCAGAGCCTGCTTTCGACGAAGTTGGGAAAAAGAGCGAAAAGCGACAGGCGTTCTGGTATCGGCGTACATTCACTGTCGAAGGGCAGATTCCGGACGTTGCGATTTTGAAGATTCACAAGGCAAAGTACGGTACGAAAGTGTTTCTCAACGGCAAACTGGTGGGCGAGCATCTACCTTGCTTTACTCCCGCTCTGCTTGACGTAAAGAAATTTCTTAAAGGCTCAGGTAAGCAAAATGAATTAATTATACGGGTGGGTGCCGACCGTGAAAGTTTGCCGCAAGATATGCCGACCGGCTGGGATTTTGAAAAATATCTGTATATCCCCGGTATATACGATTCGGTTGAGCTGATTCTAACCGGGGCGCCGTATATTTCTAATATCCAGGTGGTTCCGCAGCTTGAAGATAGTTCGGTTCGCATAAATTCGCTCATCCAGAATCCGACACTTAAAGACGAGGTCGAAATTGATATTAGAGTGCGCGAATTTAAGAGCCAAAGAACTCATTGTTTTACTGAGTCAACCCTGACAGGAGTCGAAGATGCTCTTGAATTTCCCTTCGATTTGGAGCTTCCTATGGGTGATTATAAACTCTGGTCGCCGGAGGAGCCGTTTCTGTATGAGGTGGAATTGGATATCGTCACGGATACTATAAAGACTCGATTTGGAATGAGGTCGTTTCATTTTGATAAGGAAAGTGGCCGGGCTGTTCTGAACGGCAAGCCCTATTTTATGCGGGGGACAAATGTCTGCGCTTACCGATTTTTTGAGGACGCCGAGCGGGGTGACAAGCCCTGGCGAAAAGAATGGGTACGCCGGCTTCATCGGAAATTCAAAAGTATGCACTGGAATTCGATTCGCTACTGTATCGGTTTTCCGCCGGAGATTTGGTACGAAATAGCTGATGAAGAGGGCTTTTTGATTCAGGATGAGTTTCCCATCTGGCTGCTCAGTAAAGCACCGGAAAATCCAATAAGCGAAAAAATCATTCCGGAATATACCGAGTGGATGCGTGAGCGATGGAACCATCCGTGCGTTGTTATCTGGGATGCACAGAATGAGAGCGTTACCGACCAGACCGGTAAGGCGCTGAGGGCTGTGCGGCATCTGGATTTGTCGAATCGTCCGTGGGATAACGGCTGGGCGGTGCCTGAGAGTGATGCCGATTACCTTGAATCCCATCCGTATCTGTTTAGCGGGATTCAATGGGGTAGAGGAGATTTTCACTTGTCAGATTTGGCCAATACTTCCGGCAGACCCCGTTTGAGAGATGCCCAGAAAGATTACAAGCTTCCAATTATAATCAATGAGTATGCCTGGTTGTGGCTTAATCGTGACGGTACGACAACATGCTTAACAAATAAGGTTTATGAAAATTTGCTCGGGCCAAATTCGACCGTCGCTCAGCGGCGTTTGCTTTATGCTCGTTATTTAGCTGCCCTTACCGAATTTTGGCGTTGTCATCGTGAATGTGCCGGTGTTCTTCATTTCTGCGGATTAGGGTATTCGCGGGCTGGCGATAAGCCCAGACCGGAAGGCGGTGCGACAAGCGATCATTTCATCGACCTGGAGAAACTCACGTTCGAGCCTTATTTCGAGAAGTATGTGCGCGATGCCTTTTCGCCGGTAGGGTTGATGATTGATTTTTGGGACGAGGAGCTTGCCGGCGGAATAGAGCGCCCGTTCAATGTCTTTGTGATAAATGACCTGCATCATAATTGGAAAGGGACAGTTCGTTTTCTCGTTATGCGTGGTGGGCAGGTTGTTACCGAACATTCTAAAGGTTGTGCTGTCAGTGGTCTTGGGCGAGAGATTTTGTCATTTGAACAAAGAATTCCGGCCAGAACAGGAGAATATCAGTTCGTTGCAGAGTTGGTTACAGCAGATGGTAATGTGGTTCGCAGTCTGCGAGACTTCAAGGTGGTGCCAGCGGGCAATAAATAGTTTTTGAATTTGTCAGTGTAACTTTGGAGGACTAAAAAATGGACACGAACAAGAACACACGTCGCGATTTTCCCGAAAGAGGCGGGGAGGGACCCCGCTTGGCGGGAACCCAAACAGACGTCCGTCAAACCCGTCGGAGTTTTCTTAAAGCTATGGGGTTATGCGCATCGGGTTTTGCTGTTTCAGGGTGCGCTACTGCAGTAAGACGAACAGCATATAGAGCACCTGGCGACAAACCTAATATCCTTTGGATTACGTGCGAGGACATCAATCCTTACTTAGGCTGCTATGGTGACAGTTACGCGATAACGCCGAATCTGGACAAGCTGGCCAGGAAAAGCGTGGTATATACGAAGGCATTTGCAACCGCTCCTGTATGTGCGCCGTCGCGTTCATGTTTGATAACAGGGGTTTATGCAACTTCTACGGGGACCCAGCATCTGCGTTCCGAGGTAAGATTGCCCGAACGAATCAAGTGTTTTCCGGAGTATCTTCGGTCAGCCGGATACTACTGTTCCAACAATTACAAAAAGGATTATAACTTCATCGATGTAAATGTCTGGGACGAGTCAAGCCAAACGGCCCATTGGCGCAAGCGTAAGCCGGGTCAGCCGTTTTTTAGTGTGTTCAACTTCACCTCTACACATCAGGGGCAGATTAACGGTTCCGACGAGGAGTTTTTTGATAAGTACACCTCGAAGCTTAAACCCGAAGAACGCCATGACGGCAAGAAAATTCCTCTACCGCCTTATTATCCCGACACTCCATTTGTGCGAAAAATCTGGTCCCGTTACTACAACCTGATTACTTTTCTGGACAAGCAGGTTGGGGATTTGCTCGGCCAGCTTGAAGTCGACGGTTTGGCTGATAATACAATAGTATTCTTTTTTTCAGACCACGGCATGGGTATTCCTCGATTCAAGAGAACCCTTTATGATTCCGGCCTTAATGTCCCGTTAATCATTCGTTTTCCTGAACGGTATCAGCACCTTTCTCCGCTTAGGGCGGGCAGGAAAACTGACCGATTGGTTAGTTTTGTTGATTTTGCACCGACGGTTTTGAGCTTAGCTGGATTGTCGATACCGGGTTATATGCAGGGGCATGCGTTTCTTGGTAGCTGGGCTGGGCCGCCGCGGGAATATGTTTTTGGGGCGGCCAGCCGGGTTGACGAGGCCTATGAGCTGTCGCGCTGCGTGCGAGATAAGCGCTACAAGTATATTCGCAATTATATGCCGCATTTGCCATACATTCAGCCGAGCGAATATCCGGACAGGGCTGAGATTATGAAGGAGCTGCGCAGAGCGGTCGCAGAAGAAAAGCTGTCAAGTATACAAAAATTACACTGGGCACCAACCAAGCCGATTGAGGAGCTTTATGACACATCGGCTGACCCACATGAAGTAAATAATCTGGCAGATTCGTCTTCGCTTAGGAGGATTCTTGGGAGACTGCGTAAAGTGCACCTTCAATGGATGGTCGAGACGAGAGATGTAGGATTGTTGTCGGAAGCTGAAATGCATATTCGTGCCGAAGGTTCAACGCCTTATGAGATGGCGCGACAAATTAGTAAATATCCTCAACAGCGTATTCTCGCTGCGGCCGATTTGGTTGGAAGAGGACCGGATAATATTTCGAAGCTAATCGGGTTGTTAAGTGATTCGGACAATGCGGTCCGCTATTGGGCCGTTATAGCTCTAAGTGTCATCGGTTCCGGTGCGCCGCCTGTCAACGAGGCGCTAACCGGGCGGCTGGAAGATTCGAGCCCAAACGTTCGGTTTGCGGCAGCCGGGACATTATGCAAGATGGGTCTTTGCGAAAATGCCTTGGGCGTGCTGGCCGAAGGCCTGGAAGATTGGCGGGAGGAAACGGTCCTGTATGCTGCTCGCGAGATACAGAGTATCGGCAATAAAGCCTGCCCGATTGTTCAGCAGATAAAAGAGGCCCAGGGACGATGCAAAAATCCGGATGGGACGTATAAAAATAATAATCACGCAACGTTTATCGACTGGGCCCTAAAATACGCTCTGGAGAATTGTGGAGAATAATCGAATTAGATAGATTTGTGCCGGAAGAGATTCTTTGGCTTCGCCTCAGAATGACGGGTTTGCTCGTCATGCTAAGCAAAGCGAAGCATCTGGCCTGAGAGTGAGAATAAGATTCTTCGCTGCACTATGTTTCGCTCAGAATGACAATTATTAAACAGATTCCTCGGCTGCGCTCGGAATGACGAATTGGTTTATGTTATTAAATGAGTAATATTATGGAAGGAACGCTTGCAGAAGAAAAAGGCAGCATTGTGTATGTGATGCTCGTATGTATGGTAGCTGCATTGGCGGGGCTTTTGTTCGGATATGACACCGGTGTTATATCCGGTGCCATCGGGCCTCTTGAGCAGCGCTTCGCCCTCAGCCCAAAAGGTGTCGGCTGGGTAGCTTCCTGTGCGCTGTTAGGCTGTATATTTGGTGCTGCCTCCGCCGGAACCATCAGCGACTGGATCGGCAGAAAAAAGGTTTTGATAATCTCCGCTGTGCTTTTTCTGGTCTCAGCCCTTGGCACCGCCCTGCCGAGAAACCTGACCGAGTTCATTATTTTCCGCTTCATAGGTGGCCTGGGAGTTGGAGCCGCTTCATTGACCTCGCCTATGTACATCGCGGAGATATCGCCGGCGAGGATTCGGGGCCGAATGGTCTCGGTCAATCAATTCGCCATTGTGTCGGGATTCCTGGTGGTTTATTTTGCCAATTACTTCATTGCACTGGGACGCGAAGAGGCTTGGATCGTGCAAAGCGGATGGCGATGGATGTTCGGTTCCGAATCAATTCCTGCATCACTTCTATTAGTGCTGGCATTTTTTGTCCCCGAAAGCCCCCGATGGCTTACCAAGCAAAGTCGCGAAGAAGAGTCCCTCAAGATATTGACGAAAGTAGATGGACATAAATCCGCACAATGGGAGCTTCTGGCCATAAAAGATGCTATCGCTCATGAAAGTGGCTCAATCGGCCAGTTGTTTCAGCCGGGGATGAAAATCGTTCTAGTTATAGGCATTGTGCTGGCAATCCTGCAGCAGGTAACCGGGATCAATGCGGTTCTTTACTATGCACCGGAGATTTTCAAGAATCTGGGCTCAAAGACACAGACCGCCCTTCTTCAGACGGTGGTAGTCGGTGCGGTCAATATCGGCTTTACCATTATCGCTATCTGGATGGTTGATCGTCTTGGTCGCAGGCCCTTGATGCTGATCGGAGCCACCGGAATGGGTCTGGCTTTGCTGTCTTTGGGATTTGCCTTTCACTTCAATCAGACGGGCTTATGGGTGCTCTTATTTATACTGGCCTACATCGGCTGTTTTGCGATGTCACTTGGGCCGATTACATGGGTAATTCTGTCGGAAATCTTTCCCACCGGTATACGTGGCCGGGCGATGGCCATAGCTACTGTCATACTTTGGATATCCTGCTTCGTAGTTTCCCAGACTTTTCCTATGATGGATAAAAACGAGTGGCTGGTGGAGAAGTTCCACCATGGATTTTCATTCTGGGTGTATGCAGCTTTCTGTGTTTTAGAAGTACTTTTCGTCTGGCTGCTTGTCCCAGAGACGAAGGGCAAAACGCTGGAAGAGATAGAGAAACGCTGGATGAATTTGTAAGTGGCCGCGAGAGAACGTTTTATGATATTTGTAGCGTTGTTGGGTTTAAGATGGATTTTCCGGAAAGGTTAACTATTCAAAGCCATACGATAACCATTGTGCCGCGATACGCTGAAACCGATAAAGGCGGAGTGGTTCACCACAGCGTCTATCCGGTTTGGTTTGAAATGGGACGCACGGAGCTTCTGCGGGCCAATGGGCTGGCCTACAAAGACCTCGAGGAGGCAGGTGTTTTATTTGTTGTTGCCGAGTTATGTATAAAATACCGCCGGCCTGCAATGTATGACGAGAAGCTGCAACTGGAAACATGTTGCTCGGCGGTTACTGCCGGCAAGGTTGAGCATAGTTACAAGCTAACACGCGGTGATAATGGGATAATCTTAGCTGAGGGTTCGAGCGTGCTGGCCTGCGTCAACGCCGAGGGCAATGTTCGCCGAGTACCTGAATTTATGTATCCCGAAGCCGGTTAGAAATTCTATAGAAGGTGATACTACACAAAATGCGGTGATTTTTGTCCGAGCGAGTCAGAAAAAGCAATTCATTTGTGGTTTTCAATTGACAATTGGCGATTGACAATTGACAATTCATTTATGTCTTCAGAAAAAAAGGAAAACTGCGGTCTTTTTGGAATTTTTGGTGACGCCGAAGCGATTCATAAAACCTATTTCGGCTTACATAGTCTTCAGCATCGCGGCCAGGAGTCGGCAGGAATTGCCTCCAGTGACGGTGAATTAATCCAGTGTTATACAGGTATGGGTATGGTCAGGAGGGTTTTCCGTACCGGCAGGGACGTTGTAAAAAGATTGTCTAATCCGATAGCAATCGGCCATGTTCGGTATTCAACAACAGGTTCCAGCAGGGCTATAAATTCTCAGCCGCTTTTGGCCGAGTACTCCCGCGGGCAAGTTGCGGTGGCGCATAACGGCAACCTTATAAATGCGACATTGCTGCGGGACGAATATGAGGCGTATGGCAGTATCTTTAATACCACAAATGATACTGAGATAATTACTCATTTGCTTGCCAAGCCTACCCACGTGAGCAATCCTGACCCATTGGCACATGTACTGAATCATCTTCAGGGGGCATATTGTCTGCTGTTTTTATTTGCCGACCGCATTGAAGCGGCGCGGGACCCTTACGGCATCAGGCCTTTGTGCATAGGGCAAACCGAAAAAGGCGCTTATGTAGTTGCCAGTGAGACGTGCGCCTTTGATGCCATCGACGCAAAGTTCGTACGGGAAGTTGAGCCTGGAGAGATCGTTCGGCTGGATAAAGACGGGCTGCACAGCAGATTTTTCGTAACACCGGGCACTGTTACGCCAGCTCATTGCATCTTTGAGCATATCTATTTTGCCAAACAAAACAGTACAATTTTTGGTGAAAATGTACACGAGTTCAGAAAAAAACTTGGAAGACAATTAGCAAAAGAACACCCTATCGATGCGGACGTGGTAATACCAATACCGGACTCAGGGACCTCAGCGGCAGTAGGATACGCAGAGCAGAGCAAAATACCTTTCGATATGGGAATGGTCAGGAGCCATTACATAGGCAGAACATTTATCTCGCCAGACCAGAAAGTGAGAGAATTAGAGGTTAAACTTAAACTGGCGGTGGTCAAAGAAGTTGTGAGTGGGAAACGCATCGTGATAGTTGACGACTCAATCGTTCGCGGCACTACCACAAGAGGCAAGATTAGGGCGTTGCGCCGGGCCGGTGCAAAACAAATTCACATGCGAGTGAGCTGTCCGCCAATCAGGTTTCCCTGTTTTTACGGCATTGATTTTCCGACCAAAGAAGAGCTGCTGGCAAATAATCGCGATTTGGAACAAATCAAAGAGTTCCTTGAAGTTGACAGTGTCGGTTATATGTCGCTGGAAGGAATGCTTCAGTGCGCAACATTACCGGAAGACCACTACTGTACCGCGTGCTGGAGCGGGAAGTACAAGATACCGATAGATATCGCGGTCAACAAATTTGCCCTTGAATACTATCAACGTCAAATGTTCGAGGACGAACAATAACCGCAATTCAGCGACAGGCCAAAGAAAATGAGTAAATATATTAGCTACGAACAGTCGGGTGTTAGTATCGATGCCGGTGACGAGATGGTTCAGCAAATCCACTCGGCGGTTGCCAGCACATTCGGGCCGCGGGTTATTCAATTGCATAATGCATTTGCGGGGATGTTTCGGCTCGACTATGACGAAAAACTGTTCAAAAAAAACTACAAGAATCCTGTCCTTGTGGCCTGCACAGACGGCGTGGGCAGCAAGGTCCAGTTAGCCGGCAAGATAAAGAAGTTCGATACCGTAGGCATCGACCTGGTTGCGATGAACGTTAATGATATGCTCGTGCAGGGCGCCGAGCCATTGTTTTTTCTCGATTATCTGGCGGTTCACAAGCTGGAGCCGAAGATTGTAGCTGAGCTTGTCAAAGGTATTGCGGCCGGCTGCCGAGAAGCCAACTGCGCACTAATAGGTGGGGAGACTGCTGAGATGCCGGATACCTATTCGGCAGGTGATTTCGATATGGCCGGGTTTGCCGTTGGGATTGTCGAACGGGAAAAAATAATTACAGGCCAAATAATAAGAAAAGGCGATGTGATTCTGGGTCTTGCTTCAAACGGACTTCACAGTAACGGCTATACGCTGGTTCGCAATATCTGTTTCAAAAAAGCGAAGCTCAAAATGACCGATTGTCTCGGTGAGCTCGACGGTGCTGTCCTGGGTGATGTGCTGCTGGAGCCGACGCGAATTTATGTTCGCTCGATAGTAAAATTGCTGTTGCAATACAAAGTCAAACGAGTCGTGCATGGAATGGCACATATTACCGGCGGCGGTCTGGTGGGAAATATTCCGCGAGTGCTGCCAAAAGACTGCAATGCAGCTATAAAAAAATCGAGCTGGCCAGTACCGAAGATATTTACGTTTTTGCGGAAGACAGGACCGGTCGAAGAAGAGGAAATGTTCAGAGTATTCAATATGGGGATAGGGTTTGTGCTGATAGTGGCTGAAGACTTCGCTAATTCAATAGCTAAAAAATTGACAAGGTTCGGCGAGCGGATCTATAAGATAGGCAGAATCACTACCGGCACAGGCAAAGTGGTCCTGAAATAAGTCGTCGTTCGTCGTCCGTGACTCGGTTCGTGAGTCAAGCGTCACAAAGCAGAAAATGCGAAATGCGAAATATACCAAGTTTGCCATAGCAGCGATGATGTATGCTGCCTTTGCCGGGTATCTTTATCATCCGTATCTTAAAAACTTCGACAGATGGCAATACCTTTTGATTGTGAATGCTCCTCTGGCCTCTCTGGGTTGTTACGTGCTCAGCAGGCGGTGGGTGGCTGGATTTGGCGAGTCGTTTTTTGCGGGAGCTATTTACGGCTTTGGACCATTTGCACTTGGGTTAGTAAAATTTCACCCTACGGCGGGTCTTTTAGTGGCGGCTATACCATGGCTGTTTTGTCCTGCTGCTTTTGGCCCCAAAACCAGGTGGAGGTGGTTAAGGATTCCGCTTGCCGTTTTTCCGTTTTTAGCAATAGTGGTTTTCTTCCAGGTATCCGTTCACTACCGATTGTTCCCTGTTTCAACACAGGCCAGATTACATCTTGCTGATTTGTTCGGCTTGTTAGCTCCGCTTGTCAAGGCCAAGCAAAACACAACTCTAATCGGCTTTTATCACATTCCAGTGG
>JGI2172J19969_10001486_pt1 | contig 10747 bp, 11 predicted proteins | sample DeeMarSWOR230_32_FD_19969 | JGI IMG/M metagenome (IMG submission 19969)
ATCGCTGGAGCAGTTTTGGGTCTGTCCTTGACTGTAAGTGGCTTATCTCTGATGGTTTTTGGCATAGCAACTGGGTTAAACTATTCCCGGAAAAGAAGCTGGTACATGCAAGAACTCCGCAAAGCGACCATTGCAGAGGAAGAGTCATTGATGCAGAAAAAACACGGTGAAAAGCCGAGGCGAAGAAAAACCTCAAAAGGTTAAGCTATTTACAACGATAATTGAGCGAAACTAGGATTATTCTTTTTAAAGAGTTAACAAGTTAAAGTATGGTTCTGTGAAAGGTTAAGGAGAATGGAATGAACAAAACCCACTTTCTATTAGTAATCATGGCTCTATGCATCATTCTAGTCCCAGTTATCGCATATATACTCGGCGGCTGGTACGCCTATTGGGGCCATGGCCTGCTCGCAATAATCTTTGCCGTTCTAGCCGTTTTCATAAAAACCCGCTATTACTGGGAGGAAGACTGAGATGACTCCTCCCATACCCGAAGCAGGACCCGAACTGATGTTTGGCGTCATTACCACTATATCTGCATTTCTTGTCATAAGCATCCTCCTAGGCTTTTTCATGAGGAAGAAAGCTAAAAGCTTCGAAGAATGGCTTGTAGGCCGTAGAGATATAGGGCCTTTAGTAACCGGCTTCGCTTTGGTTGCATCCTACCTAAGCGGCTGGGCAATCTTCGGAAATGCCGGTTTGGGCTATGCTTACGGTTGGTCAGGCAGCTGGCTCATCGGAACAACCTGCGTCGCAGGAACAGCTCTATGCCTAGTCATCGGCTACAGAATGCGAAAATACGTGGCACTTGGAGTTCGAACCGTGCCAGAAATGCTGAAGGTAAGATTTGAAAGTAGAATGGTGCAAGCCTTAGCTGGCTTAGCCATGATAATTCTCCTCATAGTTTACTCCGTGGGACAGTACAAAGCCATGGCAACAGTCTGGACGATAACAACCAACACATCTTTTTTCGGAAGCTTACTAGCAACGGCAATTCTGGTGCTCGTTTATTTGATTGTAGGTGGATACACGGGTACTCAATGGGTTTCATGTTTCCAAGGAATTCTGTTAACAATTGTTGGCTGGACATTGGGTATAACGGCGCTAATCTGGGCAGGTGGCCCAACAAATATTGCGGAAGCCATCGGAATGCAAATGTTCACTGCTCCGGGTGGCACACAAACACAAATCCCTTTGAAGAATTACACCTTATCCCTATCGGCCCCCGAAGGCTTGGCTTTTCCAGGTGTAGACTATGTTGGTGTTACGGCTGCAATGTTCATGTTTCTCTTTATGGCAACAGGCTTTCCACATAACATAGCTCGTTTCTTAGGCACCCGAAAAATCACTAAGCGAGAGTACTGGGTGATGTTGCTGATACTCCTTGTGGGTGGTTTAACCCCTCTATGGATTGGTGTGGTCGGATTTGCCGCAAGAACTGCTTGGGGTGATCTTCTCATGGCCACTAATCCGCCTATATATGGGGATTCTGCAGCGGTCTATGCAAGCATAAGTGCTGGCGGCATCACACTTGCATCCTTGTTTGCCGCAAGCGTCTTTGCAGCATCTGTTGCAACAATAGCAGGGATGGTTATGATCATGGCTACTAATATCACAAGAGACCTAGTTCACAACACCTATCCGAAGGCTTCTCCCAAGAAACTGTTGTGGCTCACAAAAATTATGCTTATCCCGTTTATTGCCATACCATTGTGGTGGACCTTCACTTCGCCTCCACCCATACTTTCAGAGTTCATGGCAGGCTCAGCCGTGGCTCAAGCTGGAATATTCTTTTTTGTTGTAGGCATCTCCATGTACTGGAAAAGGGCGACAAAATGGGGAGCCGTCGCCACCATAGTCTACGGTTTAATCCTCACGCTTCTCAATCCAAATGCTTATGGAAAACTTGTTGGCTTGTGCCATTGGGGATATTGGGCACTACTGCTAATGTTCGGCTCAGCCCTGATCTATTTCCTCGTAAGCCTAGCCACAAAGCCTCTCCCAGAAGAAAAACTGAAAAAACTGTTCCCAAAAATGAAAAGTTAAAGCGTTAAGTACTTTGAAACTGTTTCTTCCAATTTTCTGGCGAAAACAGTCTCTAGAAGCCCGTTTACATTTCCTATTGCTTCCTCAATTTTGTTGTCGAAAGGTATTTCTCCCCAAAAAGTTATGCCCTTGCCTTCAACTCGTTGCTGGATGAACAAAGAATCTTTTCTTTTCATGTTTTCGATTACACCGATTATTGGAATCTCCAACTCCGTTAACAGGCTTGCAAGTTTTCTGACGGTTTCGAAGGCTAGCTGTGAAGGAGTGGTGACTACAAGGAATTTTATCCTCTTCACAAGTCTTATAATGTCAAGAGTCGCATCGCTTATTCCAGGCGGCATGTCAACGACAAGAAAATCAAGCGTACCCCACCTTGTTATGGCCAGCAACTCTATCAAAGCATTTGAAACGCCTGCCCCCCTGAGCGGCAAAGCATGTTCACCGGAATAATAGATTATCGACATGTATTTCAAGCCGTGGACTTGCGGCGGGATTATACCTTTCTCTTCTCTCGGTCTCACACCTTCAACGCCTAAAATGATATGTGTAGATGGACTTGTGAAGTCCAAGTCGAAAAGACCGACTTTGTACCCTTTTTTGGCCAAGGTTAATGCTAACGTGGACGCGATTAGGCTCTTGCCAACCCCGCCTTTCCCACTTGAAACAGCAATAACGTTGCTTGTTTCCTTCAACCTTTCTTCTATTATGACCATTCTTGGATCAACCATGCTATTTCGCACCTTTTATGCTTTCAAGCCAGATTCCGCGCCCTTGCAGAATTTCAAAGTCTGGGCTGCCGCATTTTGGACACTTGATGTAAGTGTGGGCGATCTCTGGAACAAAATGTATGGCTTCAGCTGTGTTTTCATCAAGGTTTTCTCCCATGAAAATCCACTGGTGACTGCAGACCCTGCACTTCAGCTGTGCTTTTACAATTTCAATGCTAAATCTTGCGTTTTTGAATTTAGCGGTTTTAAGCTGTGATAGTGCAAATTCCAGTATATCCAGCTCTATCTGCTGTAATTCGCCAACCTTTATTTTTACTTCTGTAACTTCTTTTATTCCTTCTTTTTCGGCTATTTCAGAAGCCGTAGAGATTACTGCCTCGGCCAATGCCCATTCATGCATAGAAAAGCCTAATGTAAAGGCTAATTTAAGAATATTGCAGAATAAAGAATGACGTTCAGGATTCTCGCGAAAAATTCAGCTTTTTTTATGACTTCAATCTTTCTAATGCCCATCGCCCACCATAGCAATGAATCTTCCTTGATTTTGCAGCTTCCTTACCTCTTCAACTGTTTCGACTAAAAGAACCTCGGCCAAAACTTAATACGTGTTCAGTTGCGTGCGCGATGTATCTCAAAAATTTGAAGGGTAACTTCTTTCTCTCTAATTTAGGCCAGCTTCAGCCAAGCTAATGATTTCAGTACTTCGTATAAGTGCATTTGGTGAACGGCGTTTTCTTGGAAAAGAACGATGAATTGAGAAAAAAGGGTTTAATCGGAGAGGAATTTTTGGTTTAGACCTTCAGCCTATTTCAATGCATTCTCTACTTCTTCTCGTATTATGTAGCCTCCAACGTGAAGTATAGGTTCTTTCAATTCCGGGTCTACATTCATTGATGCTGTGCATGGGTAGCTGTGGTGGGCTTTTGCCATTGCATCATACAGGTTTTCCATTCTTGTTTCAACTCCGATAAGTTTTCTTGCTACATACCATGTGGAACCACATGGAGCGCTTCGCCTAACAATTACATGGTCTATAACCTCGTATCCATCTCTGTCCACGGTTGAAATCCCTAATGAGGGTCTTCCGACTTTCAGTTCGGTTACCAACCTTGAAATTGTCGGTTTGCCCTCTGCTGGTTCTAGCGAGCAGAAAGGCTTTGGAAAAGCGTTTTCCAAGTCCAATTCTTGACATTTTTCCTTCATTTGCCTTTTCAGGCCTGACGGAACTTCAACGAAGTCTTCTATTGGCACAATCAACCCTTCTATCCCAAATTTTTGCATATAATGCGGCAGCTCCAATAAAAGGTCTTTGTGTAGTCCTGAGGCTATACATAAATCAGCTTTCGGAAGCTTCCGTGGCATGCATTTTTCTGGAGTGTCTATAAAGGCTGGGAGTCTAGACGGCTCTGGCAGCTGTATCGCTGCCCGAACGTTACTAACATGGCTGTAAATGCTATATTTGCAGTAGTCGCAGTAGAGACCGCAGGATTGGCAGAAGCTCGGATCATTAATCAGATTTCTTATGACCCGTTCGGCATAATCTCGACTGTAAACGAAGACCAAAGTTAATCTCTCTTCGGTGCCAGTCGGCTTCAAATTCAACCACTCAACCCTAGTATTGCTTTTATAGTAAATACATCGAAGTTAAGAACCTTCGTTTACTTGGTTGTTCCGTCTCCGAATTTCGTGAACCTTTCCTCTCTTTAGCCCGCACTACACAGCTATCCTTTTCAAAAGAGAGCTGGCTCTTTAGCGGATGCGACAAATTGATTTTATCTTTGTATTTTTCGGCAACCTCGTCAGTCAGTGGATTAAACATAACATATTAAGGACAGCTATCATGCCAGAAGTCAACAACCGTAAAAATGTTAGAACATAAGACCTTTTACTTTCATTCACTCATATTTACTTCTATAATGCTTCTGCTGACTAATCATACCCTGCCAATGCTCGTTTTTAAGATATTTTGAAGAGTACACGTTCTGGGACGCCGTCTTTTTCGACAACGATGTATTTCAGCCCTTCGGTATCTCCGAGTTGGTCCATCCATTGGAGCGCCTCATGGGTTTTTTGCAGGATAAGCAGTTTTTGCTGGTGGCTTCTGACGACTTCCTCTATGGCTGTTAACTCATGAAAAGGGTTCGCATCCAAAACTATATTCAGGTTACCTATAGTGAGTTCACCTAGGCTTTCGGTTGCAGCCTTCTTGCCCGCCAATTTCATGACGACTTCCCGGATCTTCTTTGACTTTTCAGCCAAGGACCTAATATCGTCTAACCGGCGCAGGTAATCGCCCAACGTGCTTTTCGTCTCAGATATTTTATTATCTAGATTCTCAGCTATTTCTTCTGCTGAACTATATTCTTTTATCTCTACAACCATTTTTTACACTTCCGTACGACTGACGAAAATGGACTCTTAACCACTAATTCCTGAGTTTTCATAAAGAGTCTCCCGGTTTTTCATCTTACTTAATCGATTATTCACTTTTAGCTTTTCGGAATTTAGAAAATGGATTAAGAGTCCACACACACGAGTTTTAGTACAAGAATACTTGTATATTGTTACGATTTGGTTTCCAAGTCTTCAAGATTCAGTTCCTCTGGCTCATTGAGAAACATAGGAACAGCCTTCTAAACAAGGTTCTCTTTCGAACAAACCACAGCTCACCAAATTGAACAATACGCGTGAAATCAAAGGAAGATTGAAAAGTTCAGCTCGCCCTTAAACCGTTTGCTTGTTCTATCTCCTTTTTCATCTTCTTCAGTGCGGCGAGTATTTTTAACGGTTTGTTCTTTAGTGCTTGGCACGCTCTATTAACGTCTAATGAAGAGTCTCTTGGTCTTTTGGCTGTCCATGGAATCTCTTTTGAGGAAGCAGGCGATATTAGGTTCGTGTCAAAATTGAAGTTTTCAGCAAGGAATTTGGCGAATTCGTATCTGTTTAGGCGTGTAGCGCCAGCAAGATGAAAAATTCCATTTAGTTTTCGTTCTAAGACCTCAAGAAGCATGTTCGCTAGGTTAGTGTTTAATGTTGGTGAATTCCATTGGTCAGTTGCGATTTTCACGCTTTCTTTTCTTTCAAGTCTCTCCAGCAGCCACAACGCGAAGTTCACTTTTCCTGTTGCCGGAATTGATCCGTAGATGACACTGGATCTCGCAATGCAATGTTGATCTGTCAAGTTTTCAACAGATTCTTCACCTTTTAGTTTGGTTAGTCCGTAGTAGTTGATAGGGGCTGGTTTGTCATCTTCCTTGTACATTCCCTTTTCGCCATCGAAGACATAGTCTGTAGATATATAGACGAGAAAAGCTCGGTGTTTTTTGCATGATGCAGCTATGTTTTCTGTTCCTAGAACGTTTGTTCTCCAAGCCAGTTCTTTTTTCGATTCACATCTGTCCACATTGGTTAACGCTGCTGCATGCACTACAGCTTCAGGGTTCACTTTTTCAAATATTTTTTCAACCACGCCTCTATTTGAAACGTCGACTTGTACGGGTACTCCATAGAGAGGTTTATGTTGGCTGTATGCGGAGTAAACTTCATAATTCTTTTTTATGGCCAGTTCGCATAGTTTTGAGCCGAGTAAGCCACTTGCACCTGTAGCTAACAGTCTCACTTAGCATCCCTTAGTTTCCAAGGTGTGGGATGAAGGATTTTTTCAGTTGCCAACGGTTTCCACCACCACTCGTTATTCACATACCAGATAACAGTTGCTTCTAACGCCTTTTCAAAGCATAATTTTGGTTTCCAATCCAGCTTAGACCTGATTTTTGATGAATCTAGGCTGTATCTTATGTCGTGTCCCGGACGGTCTTCTACGAAAGTCATCAAATCGTCGGGTTTATTCAGCAGATCAAGTATTTTCTTCACAATTTCGATGTTAGGCAGCTCGTTCCCTGCTGAAATGTTGTAAATCTCTCCTGATTCTCCTTTTCTCAGCACGAAATCGATGGCTTCGCAATGGTCTTGCACGTGTATCCAGTCACGGATGTTTTTTCCCGAACCGTAAATTGGAACGGGCAGGTTTTTCAAGGCACTGATAATTGTTTTGGGAACGAGTTTTTCAGGGACTTGGTATGGTCCATAGTTGTTTGTGCATCTTGTGATGGAAACATCTAAACCGTATGTTTTATGATAGGCTATTGCAAACATGTCTGCCGCTGCCTTTGAAGCAGAATAGGGGTTAGACGGTTCAGGCGGGTCATTTTCTGTGAATGACCCCTCTTTTATTTCGCCGTAGATTTCGTCTGTGGATACTTGGACGAGTTTGACTTTGTCGTTATGTTTCCTGATAGCTTCCAGTAAGACGAATGTTCCTATCGCATTGTTTTGAATAAACGGTTCAGGATCAGTTATGCTTCTGTCTACATGTGTTTCAGCCGCTATGTTGACCGCAGCGTCTACCCGTTTGATTATTTTGTTTACAAGTTTTGAGTTGCGGATGTCCCCTTTGATGAATTCGTATCGCTTTTCATTTATTAGGTCTTCAAGGTTCGCTGGGTTGGCACCTATTCCTATCTTGTCTATGTTTACTATTTTATAGTTTGAATGTTTTGTGATAATGTATCTGCAGAAGTTGCTTCCTATGAATCCTAGTCCACCTGTTATGAGAATTTTCATGCAAGTTTCACTTATATGGTGCGTAGTTCCAGTCCCATGATTTGCCAACTCTTGGGCCGTCTTTTTTGTCGTTGATGGATTCTGGTATTAGTGTTCGGTCGTTCCATGGTCTACGTTCTTCATCAGGATCATTATAGTTGTATAGTTTTGTGGTGAAATAGAGAAGCCATGCTGTTTCGTTGCTTATCACTTTGAAGCCATGCCAGTAGTGCCCTGGAACCCTGACTATCTGCGGGTCTTGACCTATTGAGATTATTTCGTTCAACTCTTTTTTTTCTTCATCATAAACGCATATTTTCAAGGCGCCTTTAAGGACTATGAAGTAATCTGTTTGTCCCCTCAGGTGCCTGTGCCAAGCCCTGATGATGCCGGGATAGCTTATGGAAAAGTTAGCTTGGACGAAGCGGTCTTCTTTCAGGATTTCTTTCCAGTCTTGTCTCATAAGTTCCATGAATGAACCTCTTTCGTCATTGAATCGCTTTAACGGTTCGATAATTATTCCTTTTAACATGTTTTTCACTATCATAGTTCGACGTATGTTCTTTCGCCTAGGATGAATTTTTTACCGTGTGGTGCATTGTTGTTGGAGATTATTTTTGAGTGCGGTGCAATCAGGCTGTCTGTGATTCTGTCATTTACATCTATAATGCAGTTGTCCATAATTATTGAGTTTTCCATTTCGCCTCTTTTGATTGTGCAGTTGTTTCCTATGCTTGTGTAAGGACCTACATAGACATCGGCTTCTATTGTTGTGTTTTCTCCTATCATTGCTGGACCTCGGATCAGAGCTTTTTCCTTTATTAAAGTGTTTTTGCCTATCGCCACCCTGCCTTGTATTGACGCGTCGTCTTCGATCTTGCCGTTTATTTCTGGTCTTAGTCCATCTAGTACTAGTCTGTTTGCTTCTAGGATGTCTTCTGGTGTGCCTGTGTCTTTCCACCAGTCCTGAACGATTTGGTAGCCTACGTTGTAGCCCTTTTCCAGTAGCAGTTGGATTGCTTCTGTTATTTCGAGTTCTCCTCGCCATGACGGTCTTAGGTGTTTTATCATTTCGAAGATTACTGGTTTGAAGAAGTATATGCCGGTTAAAGCGTAGTTGCTGGGCGGTTGTTTGGGTTTTTCTATTAGCTGTAATAGTTTTCCGTTTTGGTCGAATTTAGCAACGCCGAATCGCTGTGGATTTTTCACTTCGCATAGAAGTACCATTGTGTCGTGATTTGAATCTTGGAATGTTCGGACGTAGTTTTTGATGCCTCCTCTTAGTAGGTTGTCTCCCAGGTAAACTATGAAGGATTGGTTATTCACGTATTCTTTACACAGGCTCACTGCGTGGGCTATTCCTTTCGGTTCATTCTGCTGTATGTAATGGATTTTTACATTGAATTTTTGACCATTTCCATAGTGTTCTTTCACTTTTTCCGGGTGAACATTTCCGAGGAGCACGGCAATTTCTGTTATACCCGAACTTCGGAGATCCTCTAGCACGTATTGTGATATTGGTTTATTTGCAACCGGGATCAACTGTTTTGGGCCTGTATGGGTCAATGGTCTAAGTTTAGTACCATAACCCCCATGTAGGATAACTCCTTTCAACGTTGGCACCATAACTCTTACTCATTAGTTGTTATGTCATTTAAATTTGCTATTGAAATTAACTGTTTTGCAGTGCGGCTGTGAAAGTTAGAGCGTGTTGCTTTGCGACGGAGAGAATGCAAGCTGTTCAGAAAGCCCAATAATCTCAGGCCTAAATTGGCCCATAGAGTAGGGTTTATGCCTAGAAGCCGGGGATGGGAATTGAACCCACATAGAGTGGAGATATCTCCCGCAAACTCCCCTCTTTTTGCGCGCGTTATAGTCCAAGTATTTTAGAATGTGTATCTTCTATTCTTTTTTTGAGCTTTGACTTCAGTTCCTTATCCGACCCGAATTCTATATGATCCAGATCACGAAGCGCGCGCTCGAAAAGAATGTTCACTGAAAATGTCGATTAACGTTCTCTGTGCACTATTCAGCAGAAATCATTCTATCTGAAACCTGAATTAATCGCGCGCGTGTTTGTTCAAGAGATAATTAACATGGCAACGACCCTGCTTATTACCGGTATGAGACCTAGAACCATCAGTTTTGAGAGGAAACTTATATCAATAGGCCATTCCTGAGCTGCTTTTACGTGTCTCTCTTTGACCTGCAAACTGAAAAGGCGAGCCATGATGGCGATGGTCTGGTGACTGGATTGTTTTGTAGGCTGCTTTGCCAAGATCTCATCTAATTGTTGTAGCAACTGCTCAGACTCTTCTGAGATTTTTGACAGTTCTTGCTTTTTCATTTTGAGAAGCGCCATATGGATATTATAGAAGGGAAACAAAATGCCGACTACGCCAATAGCGATGAAGAAAAGGTAAGGAGATACGACTATTTCAATGAGGGATAAGGCTGGAGCACTGGATAAAAAAGGGATATTCCCGATTGAAACTCCAATAAAATAAAACAAAGAAAATGATAAAGCAAGCATGCTCAATTCACGGAATCGAGTAATGGTTTCCGGCGATAGCTTCACATTCAATGACTGCCGCGATATAAGAAAGATTGTTAGCCAAATTGAAACAAGCATCCAGATGACGGTTGCACCAAGGAGCCAACCGAAAAAGCTGACGGAAAGATTCCAGACTACGTGAAGCTTGAAGCCTTCAGCCAATGCTTGTTGAAATTGGTCAGGTGCACCTGCTATAACTCCAAAACCGATAGCTATAAAGAGACATGGAAGAGAACTATAACTATACCGTTCTAGTCTGTCAGAAAACTTCTGGAATTGCAGGTCATCCAATCTCAACATTGGACGAAAATTCTGAATTACGTTGCTTAGGGTGAGTGGTACATAGTATGAACCAAAGAGTATAAGGAAGAATGTGCCAAAAATACTCAGATGACCATTTAGCGCTAATATGTAGTCTGTCATTAATCCGTCCAATGCATATGCTATAAGACCAGAAAGCCAAAGGCAGAAAAGAAAGCAGAATCTCGCCAGCATCTGTTGCCAGAAAATCTTCGCACCAATCGGAAAATAGCTGAACAATAGTTCGGTCCATAGCATTCTCCTTGGCAACGCAGACACCCAATACGCAACAGTTACTTTCTACAATTAATGTTTTGTCATCTAGTTAGCGCGCGCTCTAAGTGAGGTTGATTAGGAATATAAGAAAGAAAAAGACGGGTTTTTATCGGTCAGTTTTGTTTACTTCTATCTTGCTCTTGACCGCACTTTTGGTCCTAGCAGGGTCCAAAGCCATTCTACGAATTCTCTCAAGTTCTTAGTTTGTATATACACGTCACCAGGACCTCTAATCTCTGTA
>JGI2172J19969_10001488_pt1 | contig 10733 bp, 13 predicted proteins | sample DeeMarSWOR230_32_FD_19969 | JGI IMG/M metagenome (IMG submission 19969)
TGGACAGGCATTATCATCAGCTGACATTCCCACTGTCCAGCCGTACTTGCGGGCCATCGCCATACCGACGCAGACATTTGTCTTGAATCCCATGTCCTTGAAAGGACGGCGCGTCTTTTCTGGGAATTCATCAACGCTTTTAACCAGCTTAACGGCGAGAGGGAAGGTCAATAGCCTTACAAATCCGTTCAGTGCTTCCGCTTTCTTAGTCCAGTCCGTCACGGTGTCACCTCCAGCTATAGTCTATTGAGAGTAACAGTTTATAGTACACTGCTCGTAAGCGGCGCTTATGTTACTTTCAGGTAAGGCTCTAATACTTCAGGAATTAATACTGTACCGTCAGCTTGCTGATAGTTTTCCAGCACAGAGATAAGGACACGTGGTAGAGCCAATCCCGAGCCATTGAGCGTGTGAACAAACTCCGATTTGGCGCCAGGCTCAGGGCGATAGCGGATATTGGCTCGCCTCGCCTGAAAGTCACTGCAATTGCTGCAAGAACTGACCTCGAGCCACTCGGCACAGCCAGGAGCCCACATTTCGATATCATATGTTTTGCAGGCGGCAAAGCCGAGGTCTCCAGTACATAATTGCACCACGCGGTGAGGTATGTCCAGCTTCCGACATATGTCCTCAGCATCGGCTACCAATTTCTCCAGCTCTCGGTCAGAGCTTTCAGGGTCGGTAACCCTGTAGAGCTCCACCTTATCAAACTGGTGCCCCCGCTTGATGCCTCTGGTGTCAGTGCCGGCCGCCATCTTCTCGCGACGGAAACAAGGAGTATAGGCAACATAATGAAGGGGCAAGCTATCGACACTTAATATTTCATCACGGTGAAGGTTAGTTAACGGTACCTCGGCCGTGGGTATAAACCAGAAGTCGTCTTCTTCGTCATGATATAAATTATCGCCGAACTTAGGTAAATTTCCTGAGCCAACCATACAGTCTCGCTTCACCATAAAAGGAGGATAGATTTCTTTATAGCCATGCTCCTTTACATGGACATCGAGCATAAACGAGATAAGCGCTCGTTGAAGTTGTGCCCCCAGCCCTTTGAGAACATAAAACCTGGTCCCTGAGAGCTTCACGCCCTGCTGGAAATCTATTATGCCCAATTTTTCCCCCAGCTCCCAATGGGGCAAGGGCTCAAAGGATAACTCCCTTGGTTTGCCCCAGGTACGCACTACCACGTTATCACTCGCGCCTCTCCCTAAGGGCACGCTGGGGTGGGGGATGTTGGGTAACTCCAATAGCAGAGAATCAAGGCTAGCCTTAGCTTCTTTGGTCTGCTGTTGCAAGGAAGATATCTGCTCTCCCAATTGGCGCATCTGGGCAATGAGCTGAGGTGGTTTTTCCTTGCTTTTACTCAATTGTTTGCTGGCCTCGTTATGTTCGGCACGGAGTTCCTCGGTCTGACGGAGCAAGCTTCGATAACGGCCATCAATCTCCAGGATGTTATCGAGAGCAAAGCTATCGCCTCTTTTCTCCAGAGCCAGGCGAACAAGCTCAGGGTTTTCACGAATAAGTTTAATATCAAGCATATTTAGGTTCTAAATCCGAAATTCTAAATTTAAATCCCAAAACTCACTTTGTTTTGAATTTTGGTCAGTGGACGAGAAGAATTGAATTTTTCTTTCCTTTTGTTCAGGATTTCGAATTTCGTGCTTAGGATTTGCCATTTTTACTCTTTTGTCTTTAGCTGGGGAAAAAGTATCACCTCTCGAATAGATTGCTGATTTGCAAACAACATCACCAAGCGGTCAACGCCTATCCCCAGACCACCGGTGGGCGGCATCCCATACTCCAAAGCCTGCAGAAAATCTTCATCGGCGATTTCCACTTCCTCATCAGCAACCCGTTCTCTTAGCTGCTGGTGAAACCTTTCCCTTTGCTCCAGCGGGTCATTTAGCTCGGTGAAGGCATTGGCAACTTCTACGCCGTCCACAAAGCCCTCAAATCTCTCCACCAGATGGTCATCACCCCGCTTCCTCTTGGCCAGAGGTGACATTTCCACAGGGTAATCCAGAAGGAAGGTCGGCTGAATAAGTTTTGGCTCGACAAAGGTGGAAATCAATTCATCTATCAGCCTACCCTTCCCTTTCGTTGGATCAATATCCATTCCCAGCTCTACCATCCGTGTCCGCAGTGAAGCAGCATCAGGATAATCTCTAAAATCAATGCCACAATACCTTTTTATTGCCTCACGAAGGTAAAGTCTTTGCCATGGCAGACCGAGGTCAATGGTTTGGCCGTTACGAGTAATTTTAGTATTACCGAGAACCTCTTTGACTATATGAGAGAACATCTCCTCAACCAATCTCATTATGTCATTGTAATCGCTATAAGCTTGATAGCATTCAAGCAAGGTGAATTCCGGGTTATGTTTAATAGAAATGCCCTCATTGCGAAAGGTACGCCCTATCTCGTAAACTTTGTCAAAGCCGCCTACCACCAGTCTCTTGAGGTGGAGCTCTAGAGCAATTCGTAGATAGAGATCTTCATCAAGGGCATGGTGATGGGTGACGAAGGGGCGTGCGAGTGCTCCGCCAGCACGGGGCTGAAGCACAGGAGTTTCTACCTCCACAAATCCCTGCTTATCTAAAAAACTTCTTATGGCAGTGATAACCTTGCTGCGCAAAACAAAAATGCTTCTACTTTCTTCATTGGAAATAAGGTCTAGATATCTCTGCCGATAGCGTTTTTCTACGTCAGCCAGCCCATGCCACTTCTCTGGCAGCGGACGAAGGGATTTGCACAGCATAGCGAAATCGGATACCTCCAGAGTGATTTCTCCGGCTTTTGTCCGAAAGAGCTTGCCCCTTGCCCCAATAATATCGCCAATATCAATATCCTGAAGAAACTCGTACCTTTCCCGGCCCAGAAGGTCGTAGCGCAAAGAAAGCTGTATCTTCCCCGAGCTATCGCGAATATCAAGAAAGGACATCTTACCCATGGAACGCTTGGATATAATACGGCCAGCCAGTGATATGTCCTGAGAACTCTCCGCTTGTTGCTCAAAAAAAGTTATCGCTTCTCGAATAGTGTGGCTGGTATGATAAGAATGGGGATAAGGGTCTATGCCGCGAGCCCGAATTCTGCTCAGGCTATCCAACCGCTGTTCAGTTATGCGCTCTAGTCTTGAGGTCATCAGAAATCGAAAGCCAGAAATACCACCGAAACCGCAAAACTAACTCTATCCCCTCTTAAATCTCTCATATCTAAGCTGTGAGTCCAAAATTCTAAATTTAAGTACCAAGACCGCCCTTTGGGCAAAATCGATGGAACTTGCCTAATTTCCCCCTCCTTCTCCACTTTTGGCAAATTCATCTACTCCCAAAATCCCCTTAGCTTCCTCTGCCAGATGCTTGGGCACCATTACTTTCACCTCACCTAACCCATCAATTGTAAGCCCGTAAATGAGGCCAGCGCTCTCATAGCTTAGGAGAACTGGTATACCTTCGCTCTCCAGCCGTCCCTTAATTATTTGCGCCTCCATGTATTTGGCAGTGCACACAGTAATTAATGGTCCCTTTTTTGACATAGGTATCGCCTTCGTTTATTTTAGCAGAAACTCTTAGAGTATTGCTAAAAGGATTGACATTATATAAAATTTGCCCTGTTGCCTAAAAAGGCTTCATCAAAAATCTAAAGGAGGGAAGGTGATTTGTATGCGCTTGGAAGACATCTGCTACTAGAACTGAAAATCTGCAATGAGGAGGTACTAGATGATTTAAATTTTCTCAAAGAATGTCTTAACGAAGCTGCCATTCAATGTGGCGCTACCGTAGTGGGCGAGTCCTTTTATCACTTCTCCCCTTACGGAGTGAGCGGAGTGGTCAATATCGCTGAATCGCATATTGCCATTCATACCTGGCCTGAACACAGGTACGCTGCCGTAGACGTTTTCACCTGTGGGAACGATGTAGACCCGGAAAAGGCTGCAGGTTGATAATAAAGAGGCTGGGGGCCAAAAGCCACTCCTTAATCGAGCTTCGCAGGGGGATTATGGAGGATAGCCGGGTTGGATGCGTAAAATGAAAGATAGCGACCCAGATAAACATAGATGGTTCTCTGACTATATAAGTCCTGACCTCACTATGCTGCATAGCATTAAGGAAAGGATATATTCAGGGCGAACTAAGTTTCAATCCGTAGATATTATCAACACGGGCAGCTTCGGTGTCTGTCTCGTCCTCGATGGCAAGATTCAATCCAGCGAGGCCGATGAATTTATTTACCATGAAGCTCTGGTACACCCGGCTATGCTTACCCATCCCCGGCCAGAGAGCGTATTTATTGCCGGGGGAGGTGAGGGTGCCACCTTGAGGGAAGTCCTGGCACATAAGACGGTAAAAAAGGCTGTCATGGTGGACATCGATGAAGAGGTTGTTAGCCTGTGTCGCCGCTTATTGCCTTCCTGGCACCAGAATGCTTTCGATGACCCCCGGGCAGAACTTCATTTCGCTGACGCCAGAAAATACCTGGAGGAAAGTACCGACAAATTCGATGTCATCCTCATTGATCTGGTTGACCCTTTAGAGCAAGGGCCAGCGCACTTGCTATACACCCAGGAATTCTATCAAATAGTTAAACAAAAACTAGGGCCCGACGGCATTATGTCAGTGCAGGCTGAACCTGCCGAATGGAGGAACTTAGATAATTTCACAGCTATTACCAATACTTTAAGAAATGTCTTCCCGATAGCCCACCCTTACCAGGTCCACGTACCTTCCTTTCTGGGCTTATGGGGCTTTGTCGTGGCTTCTCAAAGTATTGACCCTTCTAAACTGACTACAGAGGAAATTGACGCCCGAATTTCAACAAGAATATTGAAAGAACCGAAATCCTATGATGGTCTTACCCATCAAGCTATGTTTACCATCGCTAAACACATTCGGCAACAATTAGCTGCAAGCAAAAGAATCATCACTGACAAACAACCTATCTCTGCCTATTGACCTGAATGTACAAATTACTTCCCAGCCTTTTCTAGCATCTCTTTTCTAATTCCACCCTACAGGGGAAAACAGCGCTGCGCTTTTCAACAGTGTAGAACAGATATCAGAAGACAAAATTATCAGAGCTGTGGCCATTCCAATTATGTTGTCTAAGGGCTAGCCTCTAAACGCCAGTGTTTATATTCTGGATTGTGGTTTGCTCGCGTTCAACTTCCAAGTTAAATTATTCGTTGACAATCAACTTGATTGTGGGCTTCAAGATATAGAATGAATTCGCTACAACCACAGCTTCACGAACATCAAAGTCAGCGGTAACCTCTACGGTTCCGTTAACAGGCACTTCGAACCGGCCTATCGCTTTATAGCCTGTCTCTCCACCGCTTGGGACGAAGAGAGGCTCGGTGGAGTTATTAGCAAATTCCACATAACAGCCCGGATTGACCGGGTGTGAACCCCTCTCTGGAATATCGAGTATAAAGCGAATTTGAGTGTAATTCCCAGCGGGTAATGTAAAATCACCTAATAAAGTGATATTTCCCCCGGTTAGCTTCAATAAGTCATATGTTTGATTGCCTGCATATTCTTCGCATGTTATCCATTCGCCATTTAGATGATATTGAATTTCCTGAATAGTGATATTAACAGCTGTTACATTTTCGGCGTCTAGCGGCGCATCCGAAAGATAGAGTGCCAAGGTTCCCGTTTCCAGCACTTGTTCCGATTCGTGAGAATCTTCAACTGTTACGTCTGTCACGTCAGATTGGTCATTAACTATTAGTTTGATTGTCGGATTCAAGATATAGCGAGAACCAGCCATATGTACAGCTCCAGGTTTACGAACATCAAAGTCCGCGGTGACTTCCACAGTCTCATCAGCAGTCACCTCAAATCGGCCTGTCGCTTTGTAGCCCGTCTGACCACCGCTTGGGACGAAGAGGGGCTCCGTGGAGTTATCGGCAAATTCAATATAGCAACCTGGATTGACTGGGCGTGGACCCTTCTCCGGAATGTCCAGCATAAAGCGAATTTGCGTGTAATTCCCGGCTGGTAATGTCAACTCACCTAATAAAGCGGAATTCCCCCCCGTTAGTTCCAGCAAGTTATATGTTTGAGGGCCTTCAAATTCTTCACACGTTATCCATCGACCATCTCGATGATATTGAATTTCATTAACAGTGATATAAACACCTATAACATTTTCAGCGTCCAGTGGTGCATCAGAAAGATAGAGCTTTAAGGTTCCCGTTCCTAATGGCTCCTCCGTCGGAATCCCATAAATTACTCCTAATACAGCAATCACCACTGCAATAATCGCCACTGCTGCTACAATAACCCTTGCCATACTAAACCTCGTTATGTATGATATTGGCTTCATCTGACTGTTATAACGAAACCATGGCCATTTTGTTACAGCTTGCCTGCCATGAATTTGGTCCATAAGCCAGACCCGAGCCTTTGTTTTAAAGGCAGCAGAAGGCTTGACATCCGGTGATTCTCGAATTTCAAGAGCAATCTTCAGTAGTGGTTCCAATTGCTCACGCATAGACGGATACTTGTCCAGGCAATCCTCGATGGTAGACCTGCCCCCCTTAATATCTTCAATACACTGGACGAGTATGTCCTCAAACTTCTTCAACTCTGTTTGCTCTCCTTTTTCGAATTTCAAGATTAATCCTCAGTAGCGGTTCCAATTGCTCGCGGATAGAAGGATACCTGTCCACACAATCCTCGATGCTAGTCTTGCCTGCCTCGATGTTTTCAATATACTTGACGAATATATCTTTAGACTTTCTCAACCTTTTCAACTCTGTTTCTGCTCCTTTTCCAGGATATTACGGAGTTTGACCAAGGCCCGGTGCAGGATGACCCTGACATTTCCCTCTTTTTTCTTGATGAGAGAGGCTATTTCAGCGAACTCGAACCCTTCTATAAAACGCAGAATGACCACCTGCTGCTCGTCGCTGCCTAGCTGTAAAATCGCCCTCCGTAAACGCTGCTGCTCGAAACTGGCTTCGGTTGCCTGCTCCGGGCTCGATGCTGAGCCGTTAGCCAGAACTTCAGCTTCGAGGTATGCCTTGTCTTTCCTAGTTCGGTAAAAATCTACCACCAGGTTGTGGCTGACGGTCATCAGCCAGGCAATGAATGGGCTTGCCGTTTTTTTGTATCTGTGGATGGCTTGCCAGGCCTTGAGGAAGACCTGTTGAGTCAGGTCCTCGGCGTCGTGTTCATTGCCTACCCGGTAATAGATGTGTCTATAAACCCTGTCGACATGCATATCATACAGCCTTCCGAAAGCCTCAGCATCATGACCGATAGCTCTCTGAACCAACGTAGCCTCATCTGCTGTTTGTCCTTCAGAATGGTCCTGGTTCACTCCTTTACCTCTTTTAACGAATAAGTCGCTGAAATGTTACAGAAGGCCTGTTATCCAAGAGCTTTCTATCAGAAGTCTGTAGATAACTATGCCGCGCCAGAGAGAGCACGATCAAGTTTGAAATTGTCGAATATGTACCATAGACGAGCACCCAGTCGGGACCGCCTGTAAAAATCCGGATAACCCCGACTGCTAACATCATCTTACTCTCTTCTGATACCAATGACATGAGCAGTCAAGGCTACGCATATTGTAACCAAGTATCTCAACTCTGCGGACTTTTTGTCTCTTCCGTGGCAGAACCTGCTTCCTCATTTCTTTTTGAAAGATACAGGTGGCTTGTGCTTGATTTGACCCGTGGCACTATTTTCCCACCACAATGAGGACAATCTAACTCAACAGCTTGCCTGGCAGTAAAGCCGATGCTGACAATTCCAATGACCATCAGCGCTATTCCTACACCCGTTACCACCCACCAGATTTCTTCCCTGAAGTCAGGCCTCCTCAGAAAAATGCCGAGGACTATTAGCGCAGCACCCAGAACCACCCACACCAGCACCGTTAGGGTATCGTACCTTTTGTAAGTCATTCTCCCACCTCCTGTCCTAGACTATTAATAAAGTAGCATCCACCGCCTACGCTGTCTAGTCCCCAACCCAATAGCACAATGAACTTTATGTCACAATACTTGTAAATCACTATAGTGATAGACCAAGGTTACACGGCCATCACAGTCGAGAATGCAGGGTAATATTCCCCTACTACGCGGTCTAAGGGCTAACTTCTAAAGCGCCAGTGTCTATATTCTGGATTGTGGTTCGTTCGCGTTCAACTTCTAAATCAAATTAGTCGCTGACTATCAGCTTGATTGTGGGCTTTAAGATGTAGTGAGAAGCTGCCAGATGGACAGCTTCACGAACATCAAAGTCCGCGGTAACCTTCACAGTCCCATTAACAGGCACTGTGAATTGGCCTACCGCTTTATACCCTGACTCTCCACCACTGGGGACGAAGAGGGGTTCGGTGGAGTTACCGTCAAATTCGATATAACAGCCTGGATTGGCCGGATTCTGACCCATTTCTGGAATATCCAGTATAAAGCGAATTTGAGTGTAATTCCCAGCGGGTAATGTAAAATCACCTAATAAAGTGATATTTCCCCCGGTTAACTCCAATAAGTCATATGTTTGATTGCCCGCATATTCTTCGCATGTTATCCATTCGCTATTTAGATGATATTGAATTTCCTGAATAGTGATATTGACAGCTGTAACGTTTTCGGTGTCTATCGGCGCATCGGAAAGATAGAGTTTTAAGGTTCCTGTTCCGGTTTCCGTTCCTGGCGATTGTTCTTGTCCACAACTTGCCCCTGATACAGCCAGCACTGCCAGGATAGTCACTAATAATAATTTCTTCATACTTGTCCTCCTTGGTAGCATCTTATTTCATATTATTTCAGCCTCCCCGTAAAGTCAAGATAACCATAGTACTATTTATGGTACCGTCATTGAAGCAATTGTCGATTTTTCGGTCACAATCGCCTTTGAAAGCTCAGATGCCCAAGACTGCTGACATCATTTGGCTTTCTTCTGCCGCCTATCCATTATTATGTCTTTTATCACGCCTTTAGCCAGGACTTGCCTAATATTGGACATATTGCGAACCAGCATGAAAAGGTCGATAACCAATATATAACGTACCAGCGTCAGCGAGCCTTCCAACAACCAGGCAAACAAAGGCAACAGGGCAAATCCAATGATTATAGCCCCGGTAAATTTACGGGTAGTAAAGAATGGAATAGCTACTACTGCCAGCGTAACAAGCATTGCCTTGGGTGCCAGCACAAAAAAGATACCTATAATGGTGGCTGAACCTCTACCACCCCGGAAACGTGCGAACACAGGGAAATTATGCCCCACCAGAGCCGCAAATCCAGCCCCAAAGACCCAGAGTTCTGAAATATCTAGAGCCTGGGCAATGAGTATAGCGCCCGCTCCCTTCGCGATATCAATGAGACCGACAAAAACACCTTCATGTGTACCAATTTCGCGCATAACATTAGCGCCACCCATGTTACCTGAACCCATGTTTCGAATATCTATGTCTTTCCTTATGCGCGACACGATGTAGGCCGTAGGAATGGAACCTAAAAGATACCCGATAATTATGCCTAGAATACCTGGGAGCATGTCTTCACCTCACAGGATGCCCTACACTCTCTGTATGGTGACATAGCATCCTCGGACTCAGTAAAATGAATTTTTAATCAAGTTTAAATCGGCTGTATTCTCCGTCATTTTCTATCGCTGCGAGATTAAGGATGTCAGCCTAAGCAATCCCTCCGTGTAGAGCATAGAAAGAAAAATGGAGTTGCCCCATTTTAGACATCATTTGCTTTCTTCTGTTGCCTATTATATATTATGTCGTTTGTTATGCCTTTAGCCAAGATCTGTTTAATAACGGATAGATTGCGGACCAGCACAAAAATATCGATAGCTAATACATAATACACTAGCATCAGAGAGCCTTCCAACAACCAGATAAACAAGGGCAAGATGGCAAATCCAAGGCAAGCAAGGGCAAATCCAATGATTATGGCCGCCGAAAGCTTACGGGTAGTAAAGAACGGAATGCCTACCATTACCAGCGTAACAAGTGTTGCCTTAGGGGCTAGCACAAGAAAGATACCTATACAGGTGGCTGAACCTCGGCCACCTCGGAAACCTGCGAACACTGGGAAATTGTGTCCCACAAGAGCCGCAAAACCAGCTCCAAAGACCCAGAGTCCCGGAATGTTTAGAGGTTGTGCAATGAGTATAGCGCCCGCCCCCTTCAAGATATCAATGAGACCGACAAAAATGCCCTCACGAGTACCAATTTCGCGCATAACGTTAGCGGCACCCATGTTACCTGTACCGACGGTCCGAATATCTATACCTTTCCTAATGCGAGACACGATGTAGGCTGTAGGAATGGAACCCAAAAGATATCCGATAATTATGCTTAGAATACCTAGTGGCATGTCATTACCCAGCTAGGTTGCAGATTGTTTGTCCCCAAGCACGCTAACAATGATGAGACCAGGACCAGTGTGAGTGCCGATAACAGGGCTTGTACGTGAGAGGTAAACAGGAACTTGAGGGTACTTTGAGTGAAACCTCTGGACCAAGCTGTTGGCCTCATGTGAATCAGTGGCATACTCCACAGCTAACCCTTCAACGTTGTCAAAGTTTGTGAAATAGTTGTACAGGTAGCCTATTGCTTTAGCCCGGGAGCGTTCACGAGCTACAGGATACGTCTCACCATTTTTAATGCCGATAATGGGGTTTACCTTGAGTAATGAACCAAGAAAGGCTTGTGCTTTGCCGATGCGCCCGCCGCGTTCCAGGTATTCAAGGGTATCG
>JGI2172J19969_10001495_pt1 | contig 10718 bp, 12 predicted proteins | sample DeeMarSWOR230_32_FD_19969 | JGI IMG/M metagenome (IMG submission 19969)
AAAGTGAGAACTTCTACACCCAAAGTGGAGTACAACCCCTGGGATGAGAGTATTGAACGTATTGACCAGGTGGCACAACGTACTCCTGTACAGGCAGACTACAAAGGCAGGTCAAACCCTCTGCCAGACTGGGGAAAAAATGAATGGAAGTTATTCCATGCTTTCAAACGTAATCTAAGGCAGAAGAGGACCCCTATTTTCCACAAAATCAAGGTAAAATCCAACGTCTACATTAGATGGATGAACACCTTGAAAGACTATTGCACGATTCATGCAGAATTTTACCCTCACGGACGTGAGAGGAGCATGAGGTATTGCTTTTTGATTTCTTCTGAAAGTGCTATTGAGTCGTATTTTTCAAATTTTCCAATAATGTGCCCTATTATAAGAGTTGAAGGAAAGAAAAATCGATTCTTGCTTTTCCCTGCAGTAGACTCTATAGAAGGAATTAAGAAATTGTATTTTGCCATCTGTAAAATGAAGACAAAAGGAATCATAGAAGAATTCAGTTATGCAGCAATTCTGGAAGATTTTTTTCATTCTTGCAAATAGAAAGCTTTCGGTTCTAATTACACGTTGATTTGCCGTGTGCTTCACAAGAGTACTGCTGAGAACAACAGAAAAATCTCTCCGTGAATCTTCACAAAAGTAATGCCACTTCCTTTTTTGAAAAGAATTGTTATCTAATATCCAGTCCAAACTCAGAAGTTGAACTGACTGCTGCCTGGTGGAAATCAGTTAAAAAACCTTTCTTCTGCAATTCAAAGATGAAGGAGAATAACAATTTTACTTCCAAAATATTGAGCACAGATAGTCTGGCAAAAAGGTAATCACCGACAGAGAAAAACACAGAAGTTGAAGGAAGCTGTCCCAGAATATCTGCTAACTGTTTCTGGTATTCGGATCGAAACAAAAAGTCAAGAAAGAGGTAGCTTTCAGTGCCATGAGGATAAAAAGCTGCCTGAATGTTGGCAAATTGAGATAGTCCTGGTATCCAATTTTGGTACAGTTCATACCTGATTTGACACTTTTTCAAGATGTTCTTTTTCTTTGTTCTCACATTATACTTCAGTCTATTATATAGGGTCCACTCTTCTGGTCTCCAGGAAATTGTTGGAATCTCTTCATATAAAAATGATTTCTCTTCAGGGAAATGCATCATACTACGCATTCTCTTTAAAGATTCCTCCCAATCTAACGAAGTGACTTTGGACAAATGAGTTGCTCCCTTTGCTTCCTTCAGCAAACACTGTTTGAATCCTTTTAATATAGAAAAGTCCATCATTTTTTCACAAATCAATAACACGTTCCATCCCCCTGATGTTAGACTCCTGGAGATGACGTGGGGAAAATCCTTGAGATATTGATACGTGAATAGAGGATTTTCAAATGTGAGAAAGTGAACATATTCATGGTAGTCTTTAGCAGGTTTCAGAAAAATCAGAGGTCCTTTTAGAATAGACAACTCATACATTTGCAGGATGTATGCAGACACAGTGCTGCGTGGTATTCCTGTGTTTTCTCCAATCTTTAAAGTGGAAATGAGAGGATACTCATAGAGTTGTTCATAAACCTTGTGGTACCTGGACAGTTTTTTTTCAAGTCTCTTCATGGCTTTTTGTTTCGTAAGACTCAATAAATATGTTTTCCTTAATTGTGATAGCACTATGAATGATTATGTATTGTGTCCCCTTTTATGGGGGGCATTTATGCTTTTTGCTGTTCCTTCCTCGTTCGTGTATAAATTGCTCCAAGATTGTTAGTGAGGTTTATCCGGCCGCTTCCATCTATGTTCATGATATAGATCTCTTCATTCCGTGATGAATGCAGATGGGAGTCGGGGGACCAGGCAGGGGCCGTATCTGAGGCAGGGTTACTGATCAGCCTCTCTGCATTATTCCCATTTACATCCATGATGTAAATGTCCCAGTTTCCCTCTCTTTCTGATGCAAAGGCAATCTTTTCTCCATCAGGAGACCAGAAAGGACTGGAGTTGTTGAAAAAATCATTGGTAATATTTGTTACATTACCTCCATCAGCATCCATGATATAGATTTACATTTTTCTATCCCTATCTGATATGAATGCAATTTTCCCATAATTATTGGAATAGATTAACAAAAAAGACAGATTGAGCAACAACAGTTCTATCAAGAAAATCACAAACAGGTATTTCTTTGTCTTCAACACCTTTTCCACCCTCTTAGCCATTTTTCTGATATTTCAGAAAATGGAATCCAATAAATCCTGTCTGGATCGTAGTACAAAGCCCCACCTATGATACTTCCTTTGAAATCTCCTGAAAATTCGACACCAAATGAATTAAGAGCTATCATGTATGAGCATTCCACACTTAAAATAAACTGATGCTCAAATTCTTGATCCCCAAATGTGATATATGTATACCCTGTGTGACCTCAAAGTGAGTTGAAAATCTGCGCAAATATTTTTCAATCTGTAAGCAAATTTTTCTTGAGTAGATTTTTCACAGAAGCCTACCAAAACTAACCGAGGTGATCAAATGAAGTTAAAAGGATGGCCATTCGAACCTGTAGGTGACCACGTTGAACCTATGGGTGGTGAAGGAGCAGGGCCAGGAAACCCCTACTAATCGTATCTCAAAGGCGTGAACACAGAAAAGGAATTAATTACCTTTTCTGACTTTAATTTTTCCATCATAGTTAGTAAAGCATTTATATTTCTGTGAAATATATTGCATCCTATCCCCTTTTCAAAAGGGTAAATATATGTGGTGCACGGCAAGAGGCGAAAAGCCTTAACTAAGGACTTTTCATATCTGGAATGAATGAGAAAAAAGGATTGATTATAGTATTTGTACCCTTTTGGGAAAAAATAGTAAGCAAACTCACAATTCGGTACAATATTATTAAAGAATCGCCTCTTAATTGTTGCTGAAGTCACCCCCGTCTTCTCAGCCACCCTTGTGTATTCTTTTCTTGCATTATCTTTCATTAAATCAAAAATCTGGGAATCCAAATCATCCCATTGCAATATACCATATACTGGTCTATCAAGATATCCTTTCCTGAAAGTAAGTTCACAGATTTTCTCTGAAGCATCACTGTTTATTATTCTCTATACCCTATGAAAAATCAGTCATCTCTTTACTCTCTTTGTTTCCTACCACCTCTGTATTCATGGAAGTGGGTGACCAGTTGCTGGCAGTGGTTAATGCAGTCAACTCTGGTATTATCAGGGCTCTAATCTGTTCCATCTATGATATGGCTGCAGTAAACATGATAAGGGAATTCAAAAAAGCACAGATTATCACTGAGTGGTACCATGGTGGGTCTAAAAATGCTATTTAGGTTAAGCACATCTCTGCATTCTAGCAGGCAGTATCACCAAGTAAGATACACCAATTCTTACATAGGTTTTCTTTCCTTTTTTTGTACTGTACTTGCCAATGCTTCATCTTCCACATCTTTGGGATCATCTCCTATAAAGTGCTTTCAGAGAGATTGCCCAATGCTTCATCTTCCACATCTTTGGGATCATCTCCTATTGCAGCAACCTTTGTGTCTACTACTGCCATATGTATCAACCAATTCTTCAAAGTGTTCGACTATCCATTGGTTATCTTCATTCATAGATTCGCCTTACGATTCTATATTTTTTTTCTTATTTAAGAATATCGGAGCAAGAAGTGAGCACCTTACTGCCTCACGGATGCCATAGCTGCCACTAAGTTCTCTAAAGTGCTTTCAGAGAGATTGCCTTCAGGTTCCATGGTCAACACTCCTTGGTACCCCCAGGTTCTAATGATGCCCAGTCCCTCGTAAAACTCAAATGGCGCTTGAGTCAATTTCCATTTATTATTGTGCAATTGCCCTCGCAAATGTACATTAACGATCTGATCCTTCACTGATTCAAACCTACCAAGTTCATCATACATGGCAGCCCACCGCATATCGAGTGTCACCCACTCAACCCCCTTCACCAAATCAAAAGGAGTAACTCTCTCTGCATGGGTTGGCACATTCTCCACAGCAGCTTTGACATCAGGGTACTGACATGAGATTTCCTCCAGTAACCCCTGCAGAAAGGTTATATCGAAATCCGATTTCCACGTGTCCCATAAATGGAATACACAGACACTGGCACCCACCTTCTCAGCAAGAAACAATGATTCGTGAATCAGAGTTTTCCCTCTGTTGATATCCTCTTTCTTATTGCTACATAAATAGATTCCAACATCTCTGTTCGCGTGAACAGACAGGATCGGCAATCCCTCAAGCAGAACTGCCACCTCTTCAACAGTATATTTCGAGCTCTTCTTCCAGGCAGTGTATCGTGTCCCTGTGACATCATCTTTAGGTGGGCTCTCTCTGTTCCATTCGCCCAGATTCTGAATCTCGAATCCATCCACTGAATCCTGCAACTGCCTCATCACTGTGATAGTACTGGGCAGATCATAATATGGTTTGTGAATTATTCGAGTTATAGGGGTAGCTGATATTGATACAGGATTTTGAGCTCTTTCAGGTTGCATGGTTATCTCCTCTTTGAAGATGGGAGACTTCATCAATGTCTGGCCCTTCCGTAGGAGGGAGGAATCTATAATTTACTGGATAAATAAATTCCGTAAAATGTCGTGAACCCATAGTTCTATCTACCTCTACAGTGACACTCTTTCCAAGAAGGCGTCTTGCATCCGGGACGTGAACCATACATTGTTACCACCTGAGATATCTTTATACTTTGTGCATTGCGGGCACTGCGAGAAAAAAATTGACACAACAATCTCATTTAAAGCTCTAGAAGGGCTGCACATCGTTTCAGTGCTTCTTTGTTTTCAGGCCACCTCAACAATGTTACTGCTTCATGGTATGTGCACCATTTGTAGTGATCATGCTCACCAGGATCTAATACAGGTTCAGTTTCAGCACCCACATACGCCAGAAATACATATTCTGTAATTTCTTTTATATCTGATGCGTACATGTATTTCCATTCATCTTTAACAGGAATAGAATAAGAATAATCAATTCTTTTAAGAGTTAACGGAACGAATCCTGTTTCCTCAAAGAGTTCACGCCGTGCTGCTTCATCCAGGGTTTCTCCTTCTTTAACAGCTCCTGTGATTCCCTGCCAGAACCCTTCCCGACGGGAGATTCGCCTCAGCACCAGGTACTGCCAGGAACTGCCTGCACGCCGTACTGGATATACCAGCACTTGAATAGGGAGCCTCATGTTCACAACCTCATGTTCAAGCCTTATTTTCACAACCTCTAAAAGATTATAGGTAATACAACAGACCAATACTAAAACCTTTTTAATCAATTCTTAGAACCTATGCAATGGAAAAGATAGACTTCACAGAGATGGACATATCACGGGCGATCCGGTACATTGCTTTCCCGCTGATCTTTGCCACCTTCTTCGAGACTTTGTACAATTTAGTGGATATGTTCTGGATTGGGAGACTGGGATACGAGCAGATTGCAGCAGTGGGGATATTTGGTATATTCTTTGAATTTGTCATCATATTCAATGATTTGATTGGCGTGGGAAGTGTGGCATTGATTGCCAGAAACTATGGAGCAAAAAACTTCAAAAGAGTAAATGAGGTGGTGAAGCAAACATTATTCCTAAAATTATTTATTGCAGTCATCTTTTGTTGTGTAGGAATTCTTTTCATCCAGAATATCCTGGTGCTTCTGGGAGCACAGGGAGACACGATTACCTACGGCATGCGGTACGGAAGGATAATCTCCTTTGGGTTCATATTCATGCTTTCTGGGTATTCCCTTTTCACAGCCATGCGGGGAGTTGGAGATTCCAGAACGCCCATGAAAATCATGATTGCATCCAACGTTTTGAACATGGTTTTGGACCCTGTTTTCATATTCTGGCTGGGATTGGGAATTGAAGGGGCTGCTGTGGCCACTGTTTTATCCCAAATTGTAGTTTTTGCTGCTGGCATCTTTTTGGTGACCACAAAAAGACACATTGTAGAAATTGATAGCAAAATTGAATTTGATTTTCATACTATGAAATCCATACTCACCATTGGCATTCCATCTGGAATAGAGAGCTTTGCCAGAAATATCACCAGCATGATCACCATCAGAATCATTGCTGGATTCAGCATGGCTGCACTGGCTGGATTTCACATCTTTTTCAGGTTATCGGGAATTTCATGGATGTTTATATGGGGGTTAGCGTTAGCTTGTGAATCATTGGTAGGACACAATTTAGGTGCTGGAAAACCGAGAAGAGCTGAAAAAACGGCACTAAGATCAGGGTACATGGGCACTTTCATAACAGCAGGGTTTGCAGTGATGTTCTTCATTTATGCGTCACATATGGTATCCATTTTTAACAGCGCAGAAGAAGTTATACAAGTAGGAACCTCCTGCATTAGAATAATTTCTCCTTTTCTTTTGTTTTTTGGTTTTCATGTTCCACTGAGTGGCGCATTCTTTGGTTCGGGAGATACAAAACCACCCATGGTCATCACCATTGTCACCAGCTTCTGCTTTCAGGTTCCAGCAATGGTTATCCTTTCTCACACTTTGGGAGTGCATGGTGTTTTCCTAGCATATGGGGTGGCCATGCTTGTAGGATTCTGCATCACATTCTTGTGGTTTTCCAGGGGAAAATGGAAAGAGAAAAAGGTGGAATAATCTCTTTTATTTCATCTCAAATAACTCAAGAGCTATTTATCCAACTCTCAATAATTCTAAAGTCAAAACCAAAGCAGTCCATTGGTAAAAAATAAATGATGAAAGTGGGGTGAGCTATTATCATACTCATTGAGCTTCTCTGTTGGAAGGAAACCCAAAAACTTAGATTTTGCTCTACACTCATCTGACATGATAGAAAACCTTTAAAACCAAGCTTCGCTACTTACAGCAAAGATTCACTGCATTAAATTGAAAATAAATGGCAGTAGCAAAATAATAAAAGAATTAAACCCTGGGTATCGAATCTTCTCTATGGATTCATTATTATTTTGAAGGGTTACTAAACGACTTCAAAAAATACTGTAGGTAGAATATATTCATTAGACTGTACCCAACAATGATTAACAGAATAAGTATTACAAATCTTGCATACACGGGTAACAAGAATGCAATAACGTAAACGATTGTAAAATAAGAGACATAAAATTTCAGCATCTTTTTTTTGATTTTATTGAACTTTTTTCTTCCATCAATGAATATCCGCGGTACAAAAGATAATGTTGCCCAAAAAGAGAACATGCCGACCTGGAAGATGAGCATTGTTCCTGGGTGAGCTTCAGGGTTGCTCCAGGGGGATAACCCTATTAAGAACCACTCAATCATTAATCCCATAATCCCGTAGGTAAAAAAATGAATTACATCTGCAATTTCTCTTCTCCAGAAATAATCAATAATCTTGCTTGAGAAATAAACTATAGTCAAGTAAAGGGGGAAAACTAGCACCATCACAATGAAAAATCCTGATAAATCCTCTTTTATTAGGGCAATAGTCAGAAATTCTTCAACACCTGCAAAGACTAACCCTATAAGAATGAACTTCAGGGTTTTATTCATGAGGTACATTCATTGGAAAAGTTATAACCTTTGTTATTTCGAACCACATTCAGCATAGTAGAAAACCCTTTAAATTCAGCTTCACTATCTACCGTAAAGATTCTTTGCATTAAACTGAGAACAAAGGACAAAAACGTAATGGTAAGAGATTTAAGCTTGGATATAAATCTTTTCTATTGATTTGACCGCAATATTCCCTTATACAGTACTACTAAGAAAAAGACAAAAAGTGCTGCTGCAGTGAAATTTCCTATTTTGGCTGGATCTGTTCTGGCCATCACTGCCACCACAGGGAGGAGACCAGTTGTAATTCCAGCTCCAGCTGCAAAGGAACGGGGTGAAGTCCATTGAACACCAGAAAATATTCTTCCATAGTCATAGTACACCAGAAGTGCCAGCCCCAAAATTAAGAACCAGGGAGCACCCACATTGCTGAAAGTGTAGAAAATGATGAATAGCACCATGGTAAAGAAAAATCCCAACACCCAAATCTTTACAGGAGAATAGTCTTTTGATTTTATTTTTGGTTTTAGTTCTGGTTCTTTTTCTGTATCAGAAATAATTTTTGTTCCTTTCAATCCCCATCTTAAAAATAACCCAAAAAGAACAATTCCCATCAGATAATGCCCTGCTCTAACCTTGTAGTCATAGTTAAAGGTAAAAAACATGATAGCAGCAGAAATGGCAAAAATACCAAAAAAGGGTATCAATTCTCTTTTCCTCAGCCACGGCTTTGTGGAGGCTACAGAATTCATCAAAAGAATGGGAGCTGCAATACTGACCACTGCATGATAGGCAATATTGGCAAAGGGCTGGAGCACACTGATACCGTACACTCGTAACACTTTGGAGGTGATTTCGCCACCCATCCAGGTGGGATCAAACCAGCTCTTCAGTATAATACCCTCTTCCAAGATACCAAAGGCTGCTCCTAACAGCAAAACAGACGCATATCCCAGATTCCTGTGAGCAGTAACCTCTCGAATCAACAAGCAACCCCCGCCATAAAATCCCAAGAATACCAGAAACACAAAGGGGCTGAAAAAGGTGAAAAATGGGGTTGAGCCTGAAAATAATTCAGCTATTAATGGCGACAAAAAGATCAACAAGATGAAAGCATTCTTCATGCACTGCTTTCTTTCTCACCTCTTAAGAAATTTTCCATCATAGTGAGGTGGCTGTTCATACTCCTTTGAACAGCCCCGCCTTTCCATATACAGATCTGTGACCTCCTGGTGTATTGTTTGATAACCAAAAGTTGAATTCTACAAATCCATGGCCACTGTGGTTCCCTTTTCTTTATTGGTCTTGCAGATCAGATTGACAATTTGCATCAGTTGCTGTGTCCAATTCGCTTCGATTTTTTTTAGATTGGGTGGAGCAGTTCTCCTATCTCTTGTGAAGCTTTCAATCCATTTCCAGTTAAGATAGCCACTGTTTTTCCTTCAGGTGAGAGCTTTTCCACAGCTGCCATCACCACAGCAGAGGTGGGTTCAATGAAAAGTCCCATGCGGAATGCTTTTTTTAGACCAGCGACAATTTCCTCTTCTGAAACCAGCACAATGTCCCCATGGGTTCTGACCACTGCTGCAATTTCTTTTAACCGCGGAGGGTGCTCCACCAGCAGCCCTTCTGCTATGGATTTTCCCGGCTTTGGAGTGTAGTCATGCAGTTCAGAGTAAATTGGAGTACAGAATTCTGTCTGAACACCTAGTAATCTGGGGATACAATCAATGATCCCTGATTCATACAGGTGGCGGAACCCTTTATACACAGCATAGTACAGAGAACCAGAACCCACAGGAAGAATAACTGTGGTTGGAACATCCCAGTCAAACTGTTCTGCTATCTCATAAGCTACAGTCTTCATACCTTCCAGAAAGTAGGGATTCCACTGATGAGATGCATAGAAAACTTTTTTTGCCCTTTTCAAAGCTGCTTTCCTGGTGTCCTCTCTAGTTCCTGGTACTCTACAAATTTCAGCACCAAACGCTTCAATCTGAGACAGCTTTCCCCTGGAGGCGTAATCAGGTACACATATTTCAGCAGTTATTCCTGCTCTGGCCGCATATGCAGCAACAGACGCTCCTGCATTCCCTGAAGAATCCTCCACAATATCAGTGACCCCTCTTTTTGAAAGCGCTGACATCATCACTGTGGTTCCCCTGTCCTTGAAGGAACCTGTGGGAAATAAAAAATCCAGTTTATAGTAGCAATTGTCAATGCACACCAGTGGTGTCATACCTTCATGAAAAGAGACCTTGCATTCTGTACCTAAATACAACTGGTATCGCCATAAGGAAGATACTGGCTTTACTTTCTCCACACGGAAGGGTTCCTCGCACTGAACCTCGAGAGGACTTCCACATTCACACTGCCAGGCTGTTCCTTCACATATTTTCCCACAATTGGAGCAGGCTATCATTACACATCCACATCTAACCCTAATTTTTCCTGAAAATCTTTATATCTATTTCGGACGGTCACCTCCGTCACTTTTGCAATTTCAGAGACTTCTCTCTGTGTCTTTCGTTCATCATGCTCAATACTGGATATGTACAAGGCAGCGGCTGCAGCGCCCATAGGTCCCTTTCCAGATGTTAATCCTTCTTCCATGGCCTTTTTCAATATCTCTACTGCTCTTCTCTGCACTTCTGGTGAAACTCCCAATTCTGAAGCGAACCGAGGAATATAGTCCAGGGGATTGGTGGGTGGAAGTTTGATCCCTAATTCCCTCATAATATACCGGTAGCTGCGCCCGATCTCCTTTTTTTCCACCCGGGCATATTCAGCCACCTCATCAAGCGTTCGGGGGACTTTGCACTTCCTGCATGATGCATACAGACATCCTGCAGTTATTCCCTCAATACTCCTTCCTCTCACCAGACCATCCTCAATAGCTCTCCTGTACAATACTGCTGCTGCTTCTCTGATATTCTTCGGTAACTGCATGTGAGAGGATAACCGGTTTAACTCGGTTAAGGCAAACGCTAAATTCCGGGACATAGCATCTGAAACTCTAATTCTCCTCTGCCATTTGCGCATTCGGTATATTTGCGCTCGTTTATTTGGTTTCAAATCTCTTCCGTGGATGTCTCGGTTCCTCCAGTCAATATCAGTGGACAATCCTTTGTCATGGATCATGAAAGTCATGGGAGCTCCGGTACGTTCTCT
>JGI2172J19969_10001497_pt1 | contig 10714 bp, 10 predicted proteins | sample DeeMarSWOR230_32_FD_19969 | JGI IMG/M metagenome (IMG submission 19969)
GCATAATTTATACATCCCATCTTAATAGTTCCAAATTTTCTTATAATTAATATGTTTTATTGATATAAATTTTTTGTAATAATACATGCAATAAAAGTTTATAAAAAAATAATATTAAAAAAAACAGAAAAACAATTGAATTAAATAAAAAAAAGAAAAATTTTAAAGTAATTTATAAACAACTATTTCTTTAGAATCACTATTTCCCTCATAATCAAATGCAACAACTTTTATTGTATGTTTACCAATTTTTTTCTCATCCCAAGTCCAAACAAAAGGTTCTGAATCCTTTTCTGCTTTTAATTTACCATCAATATAAAACTCTACCCTATCAACCTCGCTATGTCCATACCAATCTTCATGTGAATAAATTTCTATGTCAATGCTTCCAATAATTCTTGTTTTGTAATATGGTATTAATCTTTTATTGTTTATATAAAATGCTCGTAAGGGTTTTAAAAAATCAACTTCAATAGTTTGTTGCCCAATTGAAACATTATACCGCAAGGTTGAGTTTTCCTCAGCATCATGTCTGTATGGGTCATAGTATTCATATCCCATTTTACTGATATCAAGATACAATTCACCTGATGCAACATTTATACTATAAAAACCAGTTGAGTTAGAGTAAGTTTGATTTCGATATTCATGATTTAAAGATGCATCAACCCATTCAATTGTAACACGTGCATTATTAATTGGAGAACCTGTTTCTTTATCAGTAATATAACCGCATAAAACCGAGTTTTCTGGTGGTGAGGAAATTAAAGAAAAGTTAAACCATAATGTTTCAAAATCAGAAATAGCAATTTCTTCTACGTATTCCTGGAAATACCCGCTTGCTTCAACTTCTAAAGTTATTGAGCCTTCTGCAACATTCATTTGATAAAATCCTAAATAGTCTGATATTGTATTGTTTATATAGAATTGATTAAAGGAACCTTCCCAAAGTAGACTGATGTTTGCTCCATTTATTGGATTACCTGTATTATTGTCTTTTATATAACCACAAACTACAGAGTTTTCTAAAGGACGTGGGTACAAAGAAAAATTCACCCATAATGTCTCATTTTCTTCAATTTCTAAAAGTGATGATTGTCTGCCACAATATTCATCTGCAGAAACAATTATACGGCATCTGCAGGGTGGAACATTAATAATGTAAAAACCATTGTAACCAGTCGTTGTTTCATTTTCAAAAAATTCCCAGTTATAATCACGGCCTGAGACATAAACATGTGCGCCTTCTATTGTATCATTTGTATCAGCATCTTTTACAAATCCTTTTATAATTGAATTTTCAGCGTCATATTCAAAATATGTGTTTATACCTATATTTTTTTCTTCAGGTATTTTTTGTTCAATTTCAGTATCCTTTATTTCTTCGTTTAAATAAACCAATGGAAGTTCACCAGGATATCCATCGTAAATCGTCGGATGTTGACGATAGGTTCTAGGTTGCGAATAAAAAAATGCCTCCTCAGCAGTTACAATACCATCTGAATTGTTATCTGCATAACCTCTTAACCCATCAATTAAATAAGGAGCAAAACCACCGGAATAAGACATTTCATCTTCACTTGAAGCCATTAAAACAACTCTATTTTGACCACTTATCTCTTCGGCAAAACCTTTCATCCAATCTTGTGAAGACATAGTATTTTGTTTTTCTAAAAAAGAAAATATATTTCTACTAGTTCGATTCCAATCAGGCGGATCATTAAAACCACCTGCATAACAACTATCTACAATTAGACATACACCTTCTGACTCCAATTGATTCAACAAAATATTTACTTCATCATCCCAGATACCTAACTTGGGATAAGCAAAACTCCAATAAGAAGATAATATTTCATCGTTTTTATCTTCCTCATCAAATGGAGGTAAGTCAAAACCAATTGGTCCACCATGTGTGGTTAGATATACAACAGAAATATCATTTTCATCCTCCATTCTGTCTAACCACCTGAATCCAGAGATTATGTTTAAAACAGTGGCATCCTCAGCTTTTATTACTTTTATATGATCCTCAGTCCATATCTCAGATTTAAGAATCTCGTTATAAAAATCATCCGCTTCTAATAACATAAGAGGACGATTCTGTTGAGGATCGTCAGCATAAACCCCAACAGCAACAATTAAAGCCCAATACTCTATTTCTTGTGTTCCTTCATTTTGAGTTTCTTGATTTATATCTGTTGAATTAGGATTTGAACTTGATGCCACAATATTAACAGGTATTAAAAAAGTCCCGATAAATAGTGCAAATACAACAAAAACCTTAATCTTATTTATAAAATTTGTTTTCATATTTTACCCCCTGAATTTTATAATAAGATTACATTACATGTTTATATTATTTATTACCAATTTAATTACAAATTATTTTTTGGGGGAGGTAGCGGAGAAGTTATCATCGCCTTAAAAAAATAAACAGACTCTCTTTTGTACATCCCATCTCCGCTAAATATCTATATAAAAAATATTGTATAAGTATTTTTTGATTATAATAAATAATTTGAGGACTTTTTAATATTAAAAAAATCGATAGTATTAAATTTTAAAATTTTAGAAAATATTTATTCTTCTTTTTTTATCATAGTTTTAAAACATGGATAAAAATTCTCGATTTCCTCAAGTTGCCATAAAAGAAAACCAAGATCATCCTGCCCTAAAATGTTATTATTAATTTTTTCATTTTTTTGCATAAAATATCCCGTCTATTGATTTAATCTATTTATATTTCTTACTCATACTATTTAAATTTTCCTATCTATATTTTTTAAAAAAAATCATCTGTTAAATGTATTTTTTAAAACATAAAAATAAAAATATTGCAACAAAAAACAATAAAAATTCAAAACCAGGAGTTTTAATCTCAGGAAGCTTAGTATCTATCATAATATCCTGACTGTTTTTTAAAAAAACATTAGGCGAAATCACATTTTCATCTGAATTACTACTATAAATACCACACTCATTATTAAATTCTATATTGTTATTTGTAATGTTATTAAATTTTGAATTAGTTAAATAAATTCCATAACTATTATTTCCAATATAATTTTCAGTTACTAAGTTATAAAAAGAAAAGTCAAGTGAAACACATAGGTCGTTTTCTGTTAAATTATTTTTCTTTATAATATTAATATCAGACCATTGATTTAAAAAAATTGCTTTTCCATTATTAATTAATAAATTATTATAAACAGTATTATTACAAGACTCATAAAATACTATACCAAAGTTACTATGAGATTGAATAATATTATTAAAAATTTTATGATTAGATGTATTTACAAATCTTATACCTTCAGTGTTATTAGAAATATTGTTTCCTGAAAAATTATTAAATAAAAATTCTTGTCCTGATACAAAAATTCCAATTTTACCACCCAGGATATTAAATCCAGATATATTCACATATGATGATTTTATTAAAAATACATATAGATTATCAGTTCCATTTATAGTCACATTATTTTTTTTTAAACCAAAAAGGTTGATAGATTTGTTAACAACAATACTTTCATTGTATATCCCATCAAAAACAAATATTGTGTCATTTTCTTTTGAATTATCAATTGCATCTTGTATTTTTGAATAATTTTTATCACCAGTTCCACCAACAAATATAGTATTTGTTTCAGAAGCTTTGCTTGTTTTAATTATTGAAAAATTGTTAGATGAATATAAAAACAGGATTATGATTATAAAATATATTCGACTATATTTAAAAATATTTTTTTTAACTTCCATTAATTAATGAATTATTGATTATAACTTATACTTTTCTTAAAAATATCAGATGAAAAATATTTTAGCAGGAAATTCCTGCTAATAATCAAATTGTGATATAATACTAGCCTTCCTCAACTGTAATTAATAACATACTAGAATCAACTAGTCCCCAAAAATCTATTACTGTTAGAGTAACATTATAACTTCCTGTTGCTGCAAATGTGTAAACAACTGGTCCAGCTGTTTCATTGTCAGTTATACCATCATCATCAAAGTCCCAGGCATATGTTAAATCATCCTTATTTATATCTGATGATGCATCTGTGAATGTTACTGTTAAATTTACTGCTGACCAAGTAAATCTTGCTAATGGTGCAATGTTTCCAACTATGATGGTTTCTGTTTTTGTTGTTTCATCCTTTGTATCATTTACAGTTAATGTAATTGTATATGATCCATTAATAGCATAATCATGAACAGGATCTTCTGATGTAGATGTTTCTCCATCATCAAAATCCCATGAATATGTTAAAACATCATTGTCTTTATCAGTTGCTGTTGCGTTAAAAGTTACTATGCCACCATCAAATTTTGTATTATGCTCAATATCATAGGTAAAACTAGCTACAGGGGCTTTGTTTGTTGGTGTTGGTTCTTCCTCTTGTACACATCCGCTTATTATTCCTATTAGTATTGTTGTACTTACTAGTAGAATTATTATGTTTTTTTTCAAATTTCACTCCTTCCACTAATTTTATTTTGTCTTTTTCCTTTTTATTATTTATATTATTTTTTTGATTAATATGATAAAAACATATATATGTTTTTTTAATTTTTATTACAATAATGAAGAAAATGTTATTATTATATCTTTTAAATATACAAAATTTTTAAGGAATAATTTTATAATTACCATCTGTATTACTGGCTTGGATGCATTATTATTTATCTAATTAAGGAGGTATAAATTTGGCTGGAATAACGGCATATGATTTAGCAAAAAAACAAAAAGAAATCTCTGTAGCTGAGTTTTTCGAAAGAAACAAACATATCTTAGGGTTTGGTAACACAACAAGAGCTCTTGTAACTAGTGTAAAAGAAGGTGTTGATAATGCTCTTGATGCTTGTGAAGAAGTAGGTATTTTACCTGATATAATTGTTGAGATTAAAAATCATGATGAAAGTGAATGTATAATTACAATAGAGGATAATGGACCAGGTGTTGTGAAACAACAGATTCCTCATATTTTTGGAAGACTACTATACGGTTCTAGGTTTCATGTCGTTAGACAAAGCCGTGGACAACAGGGAATAGGTATATCAGCAGTTGTTTTGTATGGTCAACTTACAACTGGTAAACATGCTAAAATTATTTCAAAAGTAGAAGAAGGTAAACCTGCTGTTATAACGGAATTAGTAATTGATACTAATAAAAATCGTGCTGAGGTTATAAACCAAGATATAACACATTGGGAAAAACCATCTGGAACTAGAGTAGAAATATGTATTATGGCTGATTATAAACGTGGTAAACGTTTTATTTATGATTATCTTCAGGGTACATCTATTGTCAATCCACATGCATGTATAGTTTTTAAGGACGCAGAAGGAAACGAACATGTATTTGAGCGGACAGCAGATATATTACCAAAAAAAAGTATTGAGATAAATCCACATCCATATGGTGTAGAGCTAGGAACACTTATTAAAATAGCTAAGAACAGTAAAAGTAGAAAGCTTTCTTCTTTTTTAAAAACAGAATTTAGCAGCATGGGTGATAGAACAACTAATTCAGTTTGTGAAGAAGCGCATTTAGATAAAGAGCTTAATCCAAAAGAAATGTCAAGAGAACAATTTTTAAAATTACATAAAGCCTTTAAAAAAGTAAAAATAATGGCTCCATCAACAGATTGTCTTTCACCAATTGGTGAGACATTGATAAGACGCAGTTTAAAGTCTGAAACAATGGAGATTTCACCAGAGTTTATCATTACTGCATCAAGACCTGCAGGTGTTTATTCGGGTAATCCGTTTCAAGTAGAAACAGGTCTAGTTTATGGGGGCAATCTTCCTAAAGATAAACAAATTAAGATTTTACGTTTTGCAAATCGTATCCCACTATTATACCAACAAGGAGATTGTTTAATCACTGATGCAATATCCAATATAGATTGGAGAAGATATGGACTTGATCAACCATCTGGTAAAGGATTACCAATAGGTCCAGCGATAATCTTAGTTCATGTATCTTCAACACAGATTCCATATACTTCAGAAAGCAAAGAAGCAATAGCAGATATTCCAGAAATGCAGAGTGAAATCGAGCTTGCAGTTAGAGAATGTGCAAGAAAAGTTCAGCATCATATTAATAAAAAAGTAAAACGAGTAAAAACAAGAGAAAAATTTGACCTAATAACAAAAATCCTGCCAGAGATTGCTAAAAAATCATCAAGCATGATAAATAAACCTGTTCCTTCTCTTGAAGGTGTAATTACCAAGATAATGGATGTTGTCTGGATAGAGGATTTAGTTGAATATGAAAAGGTTCCAATACAAACAAAGCTTGTTAATAATCCACAAGAAAAGGAAGTCAGTGGAAAAGGAATTATCACTAAAAGTACCATAATGGTTGTTAACTATAAACGCACTCCTCAAAAATTCAATTTATATGCTCTTATACCAAATGATGCTGTGGTTGGTTTAGTTAAACCTAAGGCAACAAAAATTACAAGTAATTACATAAAATGGAATCTTGATAGTATTACACCTGCAAACAAAGTTGATATATATTTTGAGCTGGCAGGACTTCAAAAAGGAGATTTAGAAGAAAATGATTTGTTTGTAGAAAATATTAATCCTGCATATGTAATTGGTGCAGATAAATGGGAAGGTGAGTAGAATTATGGTTGATAAGGATTATTCAGATGTGATTAATCGAATTGATTTAATTGCTTCAAAAATTTATGATGATTTACAAAAAACAAATATACCATTTCTTAAACTTTCAACTCGTACTAAATCAAATATAAAATTTGATGATAAACTAAATGTTTGGAAATATGGTAAAAACACTACCGAAAGATCCGCTAAATCATTAGATGGAGCTTATATGCTACTTCGTACAATGTATGTTGTTGATTTTATAAAGGAGATGATAAAGTCAGCTAAATCATCCACTTTAAGAGAAATGTACTACATATCCGAAGGTTGGAATCTAGGCAAGTTCAGCTCACAACAGGAATCAGATTCACTTGCAGAAGACCTTGAGGTAATAACAGGTTGTATGAGGGAGGACTTTAAACTCAGACCTGAGGAAGATGGTGCCAGAGTAATTGGTGATCTTACACTGGAAGAAATGACACGTAATAATACAAAGAAAAAAATTCATTGTCAAGATGATGTTGGTGATGCAGGTTACTCTATTCCTTATAATGTTGAACCTGAAAAAATAACGTTTAAGACTACTGATGCAAAATTTATACTTGCTATTGAAACTGGTGGTATGTTTGACAGGTTAGTTGAAAACGGTTTTGACACATTATATAAAGCAATTATTGTTCATTTAAAAGGGCAACCTGCTAGATCTACACGCCGGTTTATTAAAAGACTAAGTGAAGAAAAAAAACTCCCTGTTTTTGCATTTACTGATTGCGATCCATGGAGTTTCAGAATATTTGCAAGTCTTGCATATGGAGCGATAAAAACAGCACATATTTCAGAATATCTAGCTACACCTTCTGCTCAATACCTTGGTGTAACGCCTTCTGATATTGAAAATTATAAACTACCAACTGATAAATTAACAAAGGAGGATATATACGCGTTAAAAAGTGAACTTACCGATCCACGCTTTCAGGATTCTTTTTGGAAGAATGAAATAAAACTCCAACTTGAGATGGGAAAAAAATCAGAACAACAGGCATTAGCTAAATATGGTTTGGATTATGTAACTGATACATACTTACCTGAAAAACTGGCAGAGCTAGGAGTGAATAAAAAATAATTCTAAATTTCTTTATTACCCCAAAGCTCATCTGGTGGAACAATCAAGGACCGTAATCTTAAAATATTTTTTTTATCGATTTCTATGTATGTTTTACTAAAAACTCCTCCTTCTGATCCTTTAGGAAATGTAAAAATGTATACCTTTTTACCATCGATAAATTCAGGTTTTGGTGTTTCAAGTTCTATTCTTTTAGATACATTTGAAGAAAAATTATAATAAAAAAACAGAACAAGTAAAATAAAAATTACACAAAGTATAGATATTACAATTATCCATGCATCTAAAGAAAGTAATGCCCAGTTAGGTCCATATCCAAAAATGTAAACACCTAAAAAAACGATAGAAAGCAAGATAATTAATAAAATAATTACTAGAATAAATAATTTTGACCAAAAAGAATATTTTCTTAGAAGTTTTAACTCCGTACTGCGCATTTCAGTTTGTATCGGTGGTTTTGACATAATTGTTCTTGTATTGTGTATTGTACTTTAAAATTTTCTATATAAAATTACTTAAAAGAATTTACCAATTTTTCAAGAGATTTACCTCTATGAGAAAAACGATTTTTTTCCTCAGTTTCCATCTGGGCAAACGTTTTTACTTCACCATCAGGTATAAAAATAGGATCAAAACCAAATCCTTGATCTCCTAAAATTTTTTCAGAAATTATGCCTTTACATTCACCAGTAAAAATTAAAGGTTTTTTATTAGGTTCTGCAAATGCTATAACAGATTTGAAACATGCTTTTCTTTTATTATAATCAAGGCTTTTTAAAAGTTTTAAAATACCAGAGCAACCTATTGTGTAATAAACATAAGCTGAGTAAACACCAGGAAAACCATTTAAAGCATCAATAAAAAGACCAGCATCTTCAAGAAAAAAAGAATGATTAAATCGTTTTTGAACTTCCTCTGCTCCAAAAAAAGCAACATCCTCTAAATTATCTGCTTGAATTTCAGGGTAACCGAGATTTTTTTGAACTACATCAATGCTAAATGTTGAAAATTTTGCTTTTGCTTCAAGAGCTTTACCTTTATTACTAGTAATAAAATAAATAGTTTTTTTCATCTGTATCTACCCCTTTTTACAATATCCTGGATTTTTTTAATAATTTGGTTTGCATCCTGTTTTAATTCTTTTTTGTAACCTTCTAAAACATATTTAAAACAGTTTGAATATTTTGAATGCGTTGATTCTATTGCTTCCATAAGAACATGTAAATCAACACCTTTTGCCTCGACTTCAGAATTTATTTCACCAAGTCCAAAATCAAAAAAATGAATTTTATCATCAAGAAGTATCATATTTGAGGTTGTAATATCTCCATGTATAATGTTATTATTGTGAAATTTAGCAATACTTTCTCCGATTTTTTTACAAATATACATTCTTTCTTTTTCATCTATAAAATTTAAAATATCCTTGATTCTTTTTCCTTTTAGATATTCCATTGTTATAATTCCATTTTGTAAATCAACATCATAGATAATTGGTATTGAAACACCGGCTTGTCGTGCCTCAGTCATAAGTTTTGTTTCTTCTTTGGTCCTAGTTGAAATTAGGCTATTGTCTATTTGTTTTATTCTATATCCTTTTTTTATTCTTCTTTTTTTAACAACATCAAAATTCATATATTTTGAAACACAAATTTTTGCTTCAGCACCTTGATAAATTATTTTTTCAATCACGCCAGGTCACATCCACCATATCTGTTCTAAAACGTTGATCGATAAAACTGTTTTCCACTTTCATTCTTATTCCACTATTATTCATAAGTACTCCAAGCCATGCTATCATAGCACCATTGTCAATGCAAAGATCTTGAGCAGGAACAAAAAATGAAGCGTCTCTTTCATTTGCCATAATCTTTACCATTTCACGTAATCTTTTATTAGCAGCAACTCCTCCACCTAATAAAACCTCACGTTTTTCAGTATGAGCCATTGCTCTTTCAGTAACCTCAGTCAAAGCAGCAAACGTTGTTTCTTGAATAGAATAACAGATATCCTCTAGTTTTTCTTTATTATTATAATACTGCTCAGCAGCTGTTAAAAGACCAGAAAAAGCAATGTCCATTCCTTTAATTGAGTAGGGTAAATTAAAATATTTTTTACCTTTTAAAGCTAGTTTTTCAATAGCTGGTCCACAAGGAAAATCAAGACCTACTGTCCGTCCGAATTTATCAATACAATTACCTATTCCTATATCAAGGGTTTCACCAAAAACTCGGTATCTGCCTTCTGCAAAAGCAATAACTTGAGTGTTTGCTCCAGATGTGTATAACAAAACTGGATCAATGCAATCATCCAAAGTTCCACGACCAATTTCTAGATGAGCAACACAATGATTAACACCGATAATTGGTTTATTTATTGACAAAGACAATGCGCGAGCTGCAGTTGCTGCTGTTCTTAAACAAGGACCAAGACCTGGCCCTTTTGAAAAAGCAACAAGATCAACTTCAGAAAAATCAACACCTGCTTTATCAACAGATTGTTTAATTATATCTGCAACATATAATGCATGATGATTTGCAGCCTCACGTGGATGAATACCACCTTGTTCAGGTCTGTAAATCTTAATAATATTGGAAAGTACTTTACATTTTTTATTTCTTTCTTTTACTATTCCTACACTGATTGTATGTGCGGTTCCTTCTATTCCTAGACAAATCATAATAAAATGGTTGAAAGAAAGAGTAATATTTAATAGATTTGGATTGAAAATTTTTTTATCTAATAAAAAATTTATGTTATTTACTTATTCCAATTTCTACTTTAATTTCATCAATATCCCATTTTTTAACAAGAATTCCAATGGGTTTATCCTTAAAGGAAATTATGCTTGACCTTGTTTCACCTTTTATATAATCCTCCCATTTTAAAAGGAAGTCTTTTTTGTGTGCATCAACCTTTATCTCTGTAATTATTTTATCCTCAACATCTAAATCTAGTTCTTTTCTC
>JGI2172J19969_10001498_pt1 | contig 10711 bp, 12 predicted proteins | sample DeeMarSWOR230_32_FD_19969 | JGI IMG/M metagenome (IMG submission 19969)
CCCCGCCTCTCCAGCACCTTACGCTCAGAGGCACCGGTCTTTTCCGAAAACTGGGGAGACTCTGATGGCGTATTAGATGTGGTAGCTCTATTAAAGTATTAGACGTGGTAGATCGTTCTAAATTGTTTGTCGAGATTTTTCGGCTCCGATTACGATTGTTCTCGCTTATTGAGAAATATCCAGCTTAACTAAGGGACTCGGGGGCGACGAACCCCTTTTTACTTGCCACCGCTTCTTCGTTGGTATCCAAAGTTCCAGGAGCACTAGAGCCCGTCCCCATGTTAAGAAGCAAAGAACCCGGTCTTTGAAAGCCGCTCTTTCAGATCTGCCTTTTCCTCTGAGGTCAGAGGTCGCAGTGGACGCCTTGGGTCGCCTCCCTTGAAACCAGCCATGTTCATAGCGGTCTTGACGCCTGCGACACCATAGGTGCCCGATACCATTTGGTTAACTGTAATAAGTTGATGTTGTTTTTCCCAGGCCTCGTGGATGTCTCCCTTCTGATACAGCTGATAAACCTCAACACACGCCTCCGGGATCACATTTGCGAGCGACAGAACCCCTCCGCTTCCTCCTTTTTCCAAAAGATCAAGAAAAAAATTTGCGGATCCTGCCAGAACATAAAAACCCCTTTGTGCCACCTGAATGTACTGTTCAAAGTTCCCTTTGGAGCTGTCCTTCATGCCCACCACGTTTGGGTGGCCTGAAATTTCCCGAATCACGTTCGGGCTAGCCGTGACACCGGCCGATACCGATGGGTTATTGTAGAGCATGACCGGCACCGGGGAGACTTCAGCCACCGCTTTGACATGACCGATCAGAGCAATATCATCCATTCTCTTGGCGAAAAAATGGGGTGGCAATAAGGTCGCCATGTGGACCCCCATTTCTGCTGCTTTCAGAGTCAGATTGATGGTCTCCTTGGTACTCTCCGTCCCGGTTCCAGCGATGATGGTCTTTTCTAAGGCCGCAGTTGCTAAAACAGTTTCAAGAACCTTAAATCGTTCTTCCACGGAGAGGGCGCGAAACTCTCCATTGGTCCCCAAAACCAGGTAACCGCGAAGTCCCGTGGTATTTAACCTCTTTACATTCTCCGCCAAGTCATCAAAAAGAATCTCATCGTTTTCGAACGGGGTCACCAGGGGAGCAAAAACCCCCGACAGTTTGGCTTTGATTTCATCCATCGGTTGAAGCCTCCTTCACCTGAATTCTCGTCTTCAGACTCTCTCTATTGAATACGAATTCGGGTTCCCTCCCCGACAGAACCTCCAGAGTCTGACGCACCGCTTCGGTGGCCATTTTGGCCGCGCATTCCTTTGTCAGCGCCGAGGAATGGGGGGTGACCACTACGTTGGGCAGGTTTAGGAGAAGATTATCTTTTGAAGGAGGTTCTTCAGCAAACACGTCTATCCCCGCACCGGCAAGTCTTCTTTCACGGAGAGCCTCAGCAAGGGCCTCTTCGTCTATGATTCCACCTCTTGAGGTATTGATCAGAATGGCATCCGGCTTCATGCGAACCAAAAGCGATTTTCCCACAAGGCCCCGTGTTTCTTCATTTAAGGGAACGTGGATCGAAACCGCATGGGAAGATGAGAAAAGCTCCGTCATGCTTTTAACGGGGTGGGCTCCTCCTGCTGCGATTTGCGAAGGGCTCAGATACGGATCAAAGGCCTGAACCTCCATTTGGAGCCCCAAACAGGCCTTTTTTGCGACCTCCCGTCCAATCTTGCCAAATCCCAGGAGCCCAAGAACTTTTCCAGCCAGGTCCACGGGTAAGTATTCATATCGTATCCCAAAGTTCTCCTTTCGTACCTCCCTGTCTAAAAGGGGAATCTGCTTTGCCAGAATGAGAAGGAAGGCGAGCACCTGTTCCGCCACGGGAACCGTGTTAACATGAGGGTTATGACAAACGTAGATTCCCTTCTCGGTTGCAGCGTCCACATCCACATTATCCACACCTGCACCAGTACGGGCGATCACCTGGAGCTTCCCTCCTGCCTGAATAAGGTCACGGGTCATTTTGGCCCTGGTGCGGAGGATAATGGCATCAACCTCAGGCATGAGGGGTTTAAGAATCTCAGCGGAAAAATCCGGCGCCTCAACGATGCGAACTTTTCCCTCCAACATCTTCCGTCCTTCCGGGTAAATAGGCTCGGGCAAAAGAACAGTATGCATTATCGTTTCCCCTCCTTCCCTATCCGCAGCGTAAAATATCGATGCAATGTCCTATTCACTCAACCCCTTCGACTCAAATTATTTCCGTATTCTTTACGCCTGTGAAAGACCTCAAACATATCACTTCTCACTATCGAAGGTATCGACCCCCGTTGACATCCGAGGTAACCCCCGGGGGATTGGAGAAATTCTTGATTCTCCCCATATCGCTCCATCCTTCCCCTCTAAACCTCCATCCAGTGCATTCTCGCCGAGATGGGGTACTCGATGGGTGACCCGCCTCTTCAGGAATTTGCCCTCAGGAACAACGGTGTTCTCCAAAAACCCCGGAAACTCCAGAACAAGATTATATTGAAAACTCCCTGTAGCCAGGGCAAAAGGGGTTGCAATATACATCATCATATAGTAAAAAAGCTGCAATGATCAAGACACTCGCACCCCATCCATTACCCATTGGGTATGTCAGGAAAGGACTGTGGCACTATGAAGACGGGGATGCTCTCTTCATCCATCCGGATCGGAAATAGATGGGCGCCGAATCGTATCGTCAACCAACCCATGAAATGCAACGACGGAGATGCCTCTGGTAGCCCCACGGAACTCACCTTTCACCGATACCGAAACCTGGCCAAAGGGCAAGCAGGGATAATTTTCGTCCAATCGCTCACCATCTCCTATGAGAGTCGGGCTAGGAAACACCAGTTGAAGATCTCGGAGGACACGGCAAAGGGACTGGAACGATTGGTCAAGGAAATGCGAGAAATGAATGACCAGTCGTTGATCCTCTTTCAGATCAACCACTCAGCAAGGCTCAGCCAGGCGGCCTTTTCCAAGGTGGTCTCCGTCTATCCAACAGGAGACCCAAGCATCCACTTGCTGACTGATGAAGAGATTGATGATATCGGCTCCAGGTTCATGAAAGCTGCTGTAATCGCGAAAAAAGTGGGAGCGGACCGCATCGACTATAAGCAATGTCATGGCTACCTCTGTGGGGAAATGATCCGGCCGGCCAATACGAGGTCAGACCGCTATGGTGGCACCTTCGAGAACCGGACGAGGTTCTTCAGGGAAACGACCGAAAAGACAAAGAGAAGGTGGTGGGAAATGAATTTTTTCTCGTAGGAGCGCGTTTTTCGGCCTATGAAGGAATGCCGGGAGGGTTCGGTACATCACCCCCCAAGAGGTCATCGAGGACTTCTCCGAACCTCTTACCTTCGCGAAAATGGTGGAAGAGATGAGAATGGACTATATCAATGTCTCGGCGGGGATACCGCCCGTTAACCCTGAAATCGTGAGGCCGACAAAGAATTATCCGGAGGAAATCTACAGACACTTTGGCTGGACTAAGGCGGTAAAGAACGCGGCGAGGATTCCGGTGATTGGATCGGGTTACAGCTGCCTGAGGGACGGAAAGAACGATTTGAAAGAACCCGACCCAGCGAGGAAAAGCTTCACCTACTGGGCGGAGAAAAATCTGAGAGATGGCCATGTCGATCTGGTGGGAATAGGAAAGCAATCCCTTGCCGACCCGTTTTTTGCCAGAAAGATATTGAGAGGGGAAGTCCATTCGATACATTTTTGCAGGGCCTGCGGCGGCTGTAGTATTCTCTTACGGTCACAAAAACAGGTCGGATGCACGGTCCGTGATGAGTACTACCGAGAGGCCCCCCGACGGGTGAGGAAAGAAGCCAAGGGTTGAGGCCCGGGCACACGAAATGAAGAAAAAGATTCCCCCAGAAAGGAAGAAAGGAGGAGTGAGATGGCAAGATTTACCCGTGTGGAAGTAATCAACGCCATGTATGATCTCGGGCTCGTCCCGGTCTTTTATCATGGGGACTTGGAGACGGCGAAAAAAACCATTAAAGCCTGCGCAGACGGAGGGGCCAGAGTGTTTGAATTTACTAATCGCGGAGATCGTGCCTATCAGATCTTCACCCAATTGGCCGGCGATTTTGCAGAGGAACGACCCGAGGTGATCTTGGGAGTCGGTTCCGTTTTGGATCCATCTACCGCCTCGCTCTACATCGACAGTGGGGCCAATTTCGTCGTCGGTCCCATCCTCAATGAAGAAGTGGCGAAGGTGTGCAACCGACGGAAAATCGCATACTCACCGGGATGCGGATCAGCTTCAGAGATTTCAAAGGCAGAAGCACTTGGGGTCGAGATTGTAAAGATCTTTCCCGGCGGTCAGGTAGGAGGACCAGCTTTCGTGAAGGCCGTGCTAGCTCCCATGCCCTGGACACGTATCATGCCCACGGGGGGAGTAGATTCCACCATGGAATCGATACAGAACTGGATCCAAGCCGGCGCTGCGTGCCTCGGCATGGGGTCCAAGCTCATTACCAGGGATATGGTTGCCAAAGGTGATTGGGCCGGTATAACAAAAAAGGTGGAAGAATGCCTGTGGTTTATCAAGGACGCGCGCGGGGAATCTCCCTTTTCCGGCATTGAACATATTGGGCTCTATCCAGAGTCAGCTGACGAAGCCAAGAAAGTGGCTGATTGGTATGCGGAAACCTTCGGTTTCGGACTCACCGAGGAAGATACCTCTGTATTTGCTCGTTCTTATGGACCTGGGTGGATCGAGATCATGAAAAAGGCAGAACGAGAGAAGGCCCACATAGCCATAAGGGTTCACAACTTCGATGCAGCGTGTAAGGTCCTCAGGGAGAAAGGCGTTGAGCTCGAGGAGCCGAAAATAATCGGTAACGCAAAACTCGTTTTTCTCAAGGGAAGGGATCCAGCAGGATACAGGGTGCATGTGATCTCAAGAACGTGATTTCACATTTTCCGTTCGCACCAAGTGGACCACCATTCATTTCATCGGCTATCCTTAGGGATTGTAAATTTCGCCGTTTCGAAAGGCCCTCCACTTGGTTTCAAACCACGCCTCCGTGTAGGGTACGGGACGGCATTTCACCCAATGGCTTTCCACCCTTCGGTCGCCTTTAGCGACCGTTTCCAGCACCCTCTCCCGGAATGCCGGGTCTTCTGGAGCGAATCGCCACGTATCCGCACGACTTTCATGGGGCAACACTCCATCTTTATCGAGGACCATCGCGGATCCCCTGCTGCCCATCCCGCTCTTGTGATACATTCGCCGAGCGGAAAAGCTTCCGCGACCCTTTGGAGAAGGCGTTGGACAGAAGTCGGAATCGCGGAAGAGGCCGATCTCTGCGCCTTCGTCTTTCCAGAATTTATCCCAAATGAAAAAGTCTTGCTTGATTCTCATACATGAGGGCCTTTACGGCTCTTGTTCCACCGGACTTTGACATCTGCCCATCCGAAACCAATTTGCCAATCGCCCTGCATATTACCCTATCGAAGACTTCAAATCGGCTGCCTTCCGATAGGATTTTTCTCCCGTCGCAAACAGGACCACCGCTTGATGTGAACAAAGACGCACTAACAGTATTGATCAAGTACTGTTCCATTACGGAGGGCGTGTCGTTGTGCCACCATGGAAACCCCGCATGCACGTTAGGAAATGCCCTTTCAAGCATCAGGTTAACATGGGCATATGTTTGGTTCATAGGATAGAGTATGAGGTGGGATTGATTTTGAGCCTCACCACTGAAGAATTTCGAAAGGAGCGGAGTGAGGTTTTCAACAACATTTACCATATCCAGGGAGATATCTCCGCCAACATCCATCCCCCATTTCTTGAACAGATATTGGTTGGCATTCCTCAAAGCACCATAGTGAATCTGGGTCACCATTCCTCTTTCCTGGTTCATCTCGCACAGTTTGTGCATCAAATAGGAGATAAACTCCCCCGTTTCCCTGGACCTGGTCCCGTATTTTGTCTTTTTCTCATATGCGTCGTAGAAGATTTCCTCCGCTCTCTTCCGTGTCACCTCTAACCCATACGGTTCCAATAAACCATGGTCGCTAGACCTTGCCCCCCTTTCCGCAAAATATTCATGCCTATCTTTTAAGGCCTCTACAAGGCCTCTGAGTGTCGTATCTCTCCCGGTCGATTGGCATATTCTTTCGACCTTTGAACGCCAATTATCACTAAAGATGTTGTAATAAGCATCTGGCCTAAAAGTAGGTAGAAATGTGATTCCGCCTATTTTTTTTGCCATTTCGTGATACCGTAAATCATCTAAGGGATCATCTGTGGTACAGATAACCCTTGTCCGGATCCTTCTCAGTATGGTCTGCGGCAGCATTTCCTTCCCTTTTAACCGTTCATTGGCCAGTGTCCATATTCTGTCGCCTGTATCCCCATTGAGTAACAGTCTGATATCGAACATTCTTCGCAGGTCTAAATGCAACCATTGATGAACATGATTCCCTTCAAGTTCAGGAAAGACTTTGCTCAGTGCCATCCACTTTTCGTAATCGGAAATCTCGGGATCCCGAGCAAAGGCCTGAGAAAACCCGGGGATTTTTGCAGCGAGTTGGATGATGTAGTGATCGTTGTTTGAATACTCCTCCCGGGGTTCGAGCACTTCCGCTCTCCAAATACTGGGAAAAGGAGGGTTTTCGACAATCTGCCTCAAATTATGGTGCGTATGTGTGTCAACGATTCCTACCTCTTCCCTAAAAGGAACCGCAACTTCATGGTGCAATTTTATTGCTTCCCTTGTATCCAAAAGCCAATTCGCTCCGAGAAACTTTTCTTCTTTCGGCATTTTTCCTCTCCTTCAATAGGGATACGTTTAGGGGGACACGACAAGCAGAAATTGGACCGATATCAATTTGAAGGACATCCTAGGCAGTCGGGGCTCATTTCAAGCCCGCGAGGAGGGCCCCCACGTTTTCCCCCAGAACCCCATGATTATAGCCGCCCTCCAAGAGCCCGTACCGTCTTCCCTTACAGTTCCGAAGGGAATACGCTTTAACCAGCTCTCCGATCCTCTGATAGTCCTGGGTCCTTAACATCCGTCCCCAGTCGTTTTCGTGGCGGTCAAAACCCGCAGAGACAGAGACAATGTCGTAATTCTCCGCACCCTCAAGGTCTCTAATGAGGGTTTCCATGAATTCCTCCCGATGATATCCCTCCGGGTGAAAGTAGGTGACCTCGGGAGAACCGCTGAAGATATTTGCTGTCCCGTCCCCATAGTGAAGGTCAATATCCAGTACCACTGCCCTTTTAATCTTTTCCTCTTTCAGGAGCCTTTTGATGGAGATACACATATTATTGAAATAACAGAACCCCCAGCAGGAATCTGAGCTGGCGTGGTGACCGGGGGGTCTGATGAGCCCAAAGGAGGGCTCTCCGTCGTAGGCGATTTGCGCCGCTTGAATTGCCCCTCCCACAGCCAACTTTCCAACGGTATAGGCGAACGGGTTGTGCTGTTTCACATATTCGATATGGCCCTTTTTGTGGCAGAGCTCCAGGTCCGCATCCGTGGCGGAATTTGGCTCTTCAAATTCAAAGGCTCCCTCGAGGGCTTTGCAGATGGCCTCCATTCTGCCTGGCTCGGCCGCGGGATCATGCGCATACACCTCAGTGTACTTCTTGTGGAATATCACCTTCATGGATATGCTCCTCCACCCAATTGACACCCGTGCCTTATTAAGGGAAAGACCATAAAAGCCCGAAGAAGTCAAGGCAGGAGCAAAGTCAAAATCCACCGTCTAATTCCCACCTGCTCCTGACTGAAAAATGCCCCTTCCGCTCCCTGAACGAAATTTCTGACCCGTTCTATGGCTCGGTCGTTCGAATCTCCAAACTCGGCCTGGTGGCCTCAGACAGCGGGCACAAGTGGCGCATAAGCGCTCAATTCGCCCCTTCGGGGACACTCTCTCGTCAAGACACGGGGTGGCCCCCCAAAAATTTCGTAATGTCCGCTCCACGGGCATCTTTCAGTGTGCAGTCCGTGGTTGATTTATCAATAGATCCCCAGGCTTGTGGGTGAAGCGATAAGCGAGGATTTTCATTTATATTTTCAGCCCTTTCAAATTTAGGCGGTGAATTTTGATAAGAATCGATTGCCCCCCTTAGGTGCCACGGTGGAAGCAACAAAAAAGTACTCAAAAAACTCAATGAACTCAAGAAACCAAATAAACCAGATCAACCAGATAAACGCTCCTAACCATCTAAACGATCCAACCAAATAAACGGAATAAACCAGACAAATCGAATAAACGAGATAAACCCAAGTGTCTCTCTTGACATCCTGTATGTGAACCGTTATAAAGGGTCCCTCACCCTACAAGTCAAACCAGGTGCTGAAAAAGGGGAATCACCTCCGTTTCGCCTGAGAACCCCATACAGCAGAATGGTGACTCATCTATGGCGGTAATCTTTTACGGTTGGTGGATAGTATTTGCTTCTTTTCTCATAGCCTTCTATGTCGGTGGCGCTTGTTTCTTCGGCTTTACCGCCTTTTTTGAACCCATAGTCGAGGAGTTTGGCTGGAGCTACACCCAGGTCTCAATTGCCTTTTCCCTCCGCGGGTTGGAAATGGGGATTCTTGCTCCTCTCGTCGGATTTCTCGTTGACCGCTTCGGCCCGAGAAAGCTAGCATTTTCAGGGATACTTATCGTAGGCTCCGCACTTATCTTCCTCGGTCTGACTAACTCCCTTCTTATATTTTACGGCGCTTCTGTTCTCCTCGCCCTGGGAACGAGCACATGTTCCTCGACAGTCCTGATGACAGCAGTATCCCATTGGTTCAGGAGGAATGTGGGAAAGGCAATGGGGCTTGTATCCTGTGGATTCGGCGCAGGCGGAATACTCATCCCGCTCATAGTCTGGCTCATTGGCCTCTATCAGTGGCGAACAACATTGATCATCCTTGGATTGGGAATGTGGGCACTGGGGATTCCTTTATCATTCGTCATCCGTCATAGGCCGGAACACCATGGCTACTTGCCTGACGGGGAGATCCCAACCGAAATCGGCTCCAGTTATGGAGGCCGGGAGAAAGAAGGGGAAAGTAACGTTAAAGAAGCTCTTAAAAGTAGAAACTTCTGGAAGATAGGTGTTGCCGAGGCAATACGGATGATGATCAGCATGGCAGTCGTGACTCACGTCATGCCTTACCTGAGCAGCATAGGAATGGCACGATCGAGGGCTGCATTTGTGGCGACCTTCATTCCCTTGTTTAGTATTATTGGAAGGTTTGGCTTTGGCTGGCTAAGCGATATCTTCGATAAAAGGTATGTCCTCGCCGGGGCATATTGCCTCTTCGGCATGGGAATTCTTGCCTTCTCTTATATTCACGTGATGTGGCTTATTTTCCCCTTCCTGCTCCTTTTATCCCCGGCAATGGGGGGAGCTGTATCCTTACGGGGGGTCATCGTGAGGGAGTACTTTGGTAGGGCCTCCTTTGGAAGGGTAATTGGGATGATGCTGGGCATGGGAGCAATGGGCGGAGTTATTGGGCCCTCTGCTGCCGGGTGGACATTTGATAATCTGGGAGCCTATCGGCCCGTATGGCTTTTCTTCACTGGGACTGCTGTGATTTCTGTCGTATTGATACTGCGACTTAAAACTCCCGGCCAGATGAGCGAAGAATAAAAAAGTGCTAAAACTCATTCCAAAACCTCCTCAAACATCGATTCTGCCATCAGCTTGATCATCTCCATCCCCTTTATCTCTCCGTCGAATTCCGGTACGAGGGAAAGGACCTTTCGGCCGAACTGTTTATCCCTTCGACTAAATCCTCCCTCCTCGCCCGGAGGCCTTTGACGTCCCTCCATAGTTTGTAGTACATAGAAGGATGAAACGATTTTTGCCCATGCAATGGGAAGAGGCATATCTCAGATGGTTAAGGGCCATATCTATGAACACTTAGTAACACCCCGTGACGTAACGGATCAGTCGATTGCTTACGATGAGTCTTACATCGAATGGGCTTGCACAGCAAGGGAGCGTATGATCGCCGAACACTTGGAGACACGGCTTCGATTCCTCTTCGGTGAGACCTATTTATGGTACATCACTCCTGCCTTTTTCGACAATCAAGTGGAGATTCGAGTGACAGTGGGTGATTACAACATTGAGAAGGGGCGGGTTAAGCTGGACTTCCATTTCAGTAACAAGACCAGCGGGCAGATGTTGGCAGAGGGATACCAAGTCATCCTTTTCTACGACTTCGAAAGCGGCAAGAGGATTCCAATTCCGGATCATTTCCTTAAATTGGCTGACATAGGAACTGTTGAGAAATTGTGAGGCCTCTGGGTTACGGGGCGGTTGAAAAGATGAAGCACAGGCTGGGGGGCATTCACAAAAGTTTCTGCTAGGGGTTACTGGCGGCTCTCGATGGGTGTATAAATGCAGGCCTCGGGGCCGCAATACGTGCCAATATAATCCGCCTTGGGCCGGTAGAGGTTCGCCTTTGGTTGGGCTCCCGCATACTTTTCCTCGATGATATGGGCGCTCCATCCAGATATCCGGGAGATGGCAAAAACAGGGGTAAAGAGATCACGATCAATCCCCATCATGTGGTAAACGGATGCACTATAAAGATCCACATTGGGATAGATCTCCTTTCCTTTCCTCTTTTTGAACTCCTCTTTGGTGCCCATCTCAATAAGTCGGGTCATCTCATACCATTTGGACTCTCTTACCCGTTCCCCA
>JGI2172J19969_10001500_pt1 | contig 10710 bp, 6 predicted proteins | sample DeeMarSWOR230_32_FD_19969 | JGI IMG/M metagenome (IMG submission 19969)
CCCGTCCAGCCCCGCTCAAAGGCAATGGCCGCCGTTTTCAGGAGCTCATCTTCCGGGGTGTTCTTGTTGATAACCCGGCGCAGTCGCTCGCTGCCGGCCTCCGGGGCAAAGGTCAGCCCCGTCCGGCTGCGGTCGGGGAGCTTGCCCATCAAACTTACGGAGAAACGGCTGATGCGCAGGCTGGGCAGCGACAGAGCTAGGTTCGGGAACTGAGTCGCCAGGCTGGCGACCAGCTCTTCAATACCGGCGTAGTCGCTGGTGCTCAGTGAGACCAGAGATAACACGTCGTAACCGCAGTGAGCGATGATTTCCCCCGCTGCCTTCAGCACCTCCTCCTGCGGGCGCTCCCGCACCGGACGGTAGATAATTCCCGCCTGGCAGAAACGGCAGCCGCGCGTGCATCCCCGCTGTATCTCGATGGCGCCGCGGTCGTGCACCACCTCTATATAGGGGACGACCTGACTTGTTACCGGCGGCGGCAGCTTGGCCACAAGGCGCCGCTGGATGCGGGGTTTTGCCTCCGGCACGGTTGGCGCAAGGCTCTTCAAGCAGCCGTCAGCCTGGTATTCGGCGTGATACAGGCCGGGAACGTAGATGCCAGGAATGGTAGCCGCCTTTTGCAGGAAATCGCTCTTGCTGGCACCTCCCGCTTTCTGCCACTCGCGGTAGCTATCCAGCAGCTCGAGGACTGCCTCCTCACCATCTCCGATGACAAACAGGTCGATGAAGTCCGCCATCGGCTCCGGATTCAGCACAGTGCTGCCCCCGGCGATGACCAGAGGGTGGTTTTCATTCCTCTCCGCAGCCAGGACCGGTACCTGCGCCAGGTCAAGCATATTCAATACGTTGGTGTAGGTGAGCTCATAACCCAGGGAGAAGCCGATGATATCAAAGTCCTTCAGCGGGCGCCTGGACTCAAGGCTGAAGAGAGGTATACCTCTCGCCCTCATTGCCGCCTCCATATCGGCCCAGGGCGCGAAGACCCGCTCGGCGAGGACGTCCGGCTGGTGGTTGAAGAGGTCGTAGAGGATGGGCAGGGCGATATTGGACATGCCGATTTCATATATGTCGGGATAGCTGAGGGCGATTTTTATCGGCGTGCTGCCCCAGTCCTTGACGATGCTGTTCCACTCGCCGCCGTTGTAGCGCCCCGGCCTGGTTACTTTGAGCAGAATATCATCCAGATTGGTCAAACCGTTCCTCCGCTCGATCAACAATATACGACTTTATCTTAACAGAGGGGATAAAATCAATAAAGAGAGGGGAAAGCAGGCAGGCTGGTCTATTTCTTACCTAACCCCTGTGTCCCCTCTCCAAACAGTGAGGTCAGATAATACCCCTAGGAACTTTGTTTGGAGAGGGGAGGTAAAGCAAGAGGGGCGTAAGCCCCTCTTAAACTCCCTTATATCTTTTAATTAAATGTTATAGTCAAAAATCACTTTTTATATTAATATTTTCATATGCTTTGAAGATGTCTTTTGTAATAATATAAAAAAGTTTTATTAGAGGTGAAATATGGATTCTAAAGACCGTGTAAAAATATGGAACACTTTCTTGAAGTTTGCTCGTGATAGTGCTTCAGCGTTGAAACAATATGAATCCTCAAGTTGGCAAGACCCCGGTTACAGCTGGGATACGCCGAAGGCTGGAGGTACTCTTGTAGAAAAAGACATGCTTAAACTCTCACTTCTATCTTGGTGTATACTGGCTGCCCAAGCAAGGTCTTCCCATCTTATACAAGAATGTAAAGAAGAGAATTTCATAGATGATAATCAAGCAGAAAGCTTCAGTCAGCTTAATTTTAAGCAGCAATGGCTTATACTACCAGTAATAAAAATGAAACCGCACGTCAAATCTTTAATAGACTTTAAACAATATCCACATAGGGTCATCAAAGAACTTCATAAACTACGTGATAATCTATTTCATGTAAATCACGATAAACTTAAAAAACAGCTGGATAATATAAAATCTGATGAATTATTGGATTATTTTGTTAATTTTATAGAGGCTATGGAAAACATGAATGTTTTACTAGAACGAGGAGGTTTAAAAAAAGCCCGACCAGAAGTCCTAGGGATTGCCGACGCTTTCCGCAAGCAATAATGAAATTAATTTGCTAACCCTTTTTGCTAACGAACTCCTACGTATCAAGCAGTATTAAAAATTACTATTAAGTCTACGCCTGCTAGGGGTTTACTTACACCTCTCTGAACTCGCCTTCCACGGTGCCTTCGTCGCCACCTTCACCGCCTTCTCCGCCACCTTCACCTTCCGGTGGGGCCTCGCCGCCGGGTGGCGGGGGCTGCTGCTGGTATACTGCGGAACCGACTTTCTGCATCACCTCATTCAGCTCCTGGCTCGCCTTTTTGATGGCCTCGATATCGGAGCCCTGCAGCGCTGAGCGCACTGCAGAGACCTTGCCCTCCACCTCCTGGTTCAGCTCGGCGGGTATCTTGTCCTTGTGGTCGCGGAGGGTCTTCTCGGCGGTATAGGCGAGGGTATCGGCCATATTGCGCGCCTCCACTTCCTCACGTCGCTTGCTATCCTCCGCGGCATGCGTTTCCGCATCTTTCTGCATCTTTTCTATTTCTTCCTTGCTCAGGCCGCTTGAGGCGGTGATGGTTATCTTCTGCTCGCGTCCGGTGCCCTTGTCCACGGCCTTGACATTGAGGATGCCATTGGCATCGATGTCGAAGGTGACCTCAATCTGGGGCACGCCGCGCGGCGCGGGCAGGATGCCGTCAAGGATGAATCGGCCCAGGGTGCGGTTGTCGGGGGCCATGGGCCGTTCGCCCTGGAGAACGTGAATTTCCACGCTCGGCTGGTTGTCGGCGGCGGTGCTGAAAATCTGGCTCTTGGAGGTGGGTATGGTGGTGTTGCGCGGGATAAGCGGTGTAGCCACCGCGCCCAGTGTCTCGATGCCCAGGGTAAGTGGGGTAACATCGAGCAGCAGGACTTCTTTCACCTCACCCTTGAGCACGCCGGCCTGAATAGCGGCGCCGACGGCCACCACCTCATCAGGGTTTACGCCTTTATGCGGCTCCTTGTTGAAGAACTGCTTCACCTTATCCTGCACCAGTGGCATTCTGGTCTGTCCGCCGACGAGAATGACTTCATTGATCTGACCGGCGGTCTTTCCAGCGTCTCCCATTGCCTGCTTGCATGGTCCAAGGGTCTTCTCCACCAGGTCCATAACCAGCTGCTCCAGCTTGGCTCGCGTGAGAGTGTAGTTTAAGTGCTTCGGGCCGCTGGCATCAGCGGTGATGAAAGGCAGGTTGATTTCCGTCTGCTGGACGGTAGAGAGCTCAATTTTCGCCCTCTCCGCGGCTTCCTTCAGTCGCTGTAATGCCATCTTGTCCTGCCGGAGGTCAATTCCCTGGTCGCGCTTGAACTCATCGCAGAGCCAGTCCATGATTCTCTGGTCGAAGTCATCACCTCCGAGGTGCGTATCGCCGGCGGTTGATTTCACCTGGAAGGTGCCCTCGCCTATCTCAAGGATGGAGATATCAAAGGTGCCACCGCCCAGGTCATAGACAGCAATGGACTCCTCTCCCTTTTTATCCAGCCCGTAGGCAAGGGAGGCCGCGGTGGGCTCATTTATGATGCGCAGCACGTTCAGGCCGGCGATGGTGCCGGCATCCTTGGTGGCCTGTCGCTGCGCGTCGTTGAAGTAAGCGGGCACGGTTATCACGGCATCGGTCACCTGCTCCCCGAGGTAGGCCTCGGCATCCACTTTCAATTTCTGTAGAATCATGGCGGAGATCTCTTCGGGCCGGTACTCTTTATCACCCATAACCACCCGCACCTCATTATTTTGGCCTTTGCTTACTTTGTAGGTCTTGCGCTTGGCGTCCTCTTCCACGGGGAGCTCACGCCCCGGGGGCTCACCCCACTTTCTCCCCATAAACCGCTTGATGCTATAAATGGTGTTATCCGGGTTGACGATGGCCTGGCGCTTGGCAATCTGTCCGACCAGCCGTTCTCCGTTCTTGCTTACCGCCACCACTGACGGTATAAGGTCACTGCCCTCGGCCGATTGTATAACCACCGGCTCGCCGCCCTGCATCACTGCCACTTCGCTCATCGTTGTTCCCAGGTCAATGCCAACAGCTCTTCCCATTTACTCTTCCTCCTTTTCCGTATCTTCTCCATTGCCCACCACAACCATGGTCGGGCGAATGACTTTGTCATGTAACTGATAACCCTTACGTATTTCCTCGATAACGATTCCTTCCTTGCCTTTGGCCTGTCTCACCGCTTCATGCCGGCTGGGGTCAAATGGCTTTCCCAGCGCTTCGATCTCGGTCAACCCCTGAGACTCCAGGGTGGCCTTGAATTTGCGGTAAATAAGGTTGATGCCATCTACCCAGGCGATGCTGGCCAGCTTTGCTGGCACATGTTCTAGCGCCCTTTCCAGGTCGTCAAGGACGGGAAGGATTTCAAGCATGAGATTGGCATTGGCGAATCGGGCGTACTCTGCTCTATCTTGCTCACTACGCCGCTTGAAATTCATGAAGTCGGCCTGCGCCCGCTGCCAGCCGGCCAGGTTGGCCTCCGCCTTTGACTGTTCCTCGGCCAGAGCCTGCCTCAGGCTCTCTATATCTTCAGTTTCCGCGGTATCCGGCGCCGCATCCCTGTTCTGGTTTTCTTCTGCTTCCGATGACATCATAATTTATCTTACGTTACCTTCTGGAATTTGCCTATGACTTAAGTCACGAATTCATTCCCGTGCTTCAGTAGAGGCCAGACATCAACTCGCTCAGTATCTTGGACAGATAATTTACCGTGGGAATGGTGTGTGCGTAAGGCATACGGGTAGGTCCAAGAACGCCGACCGTGCCCACCACCTCGTTGAGGATGCCATACCGGCTGATAACGATACTGTATTCGTGAAGGGCTTCATTCCTGTTTTCCGTACCGATGATAACCGTTACCTTCTGACTTGCCACTTCTTTGGGAAGTATTGTCTTTATCAGATGGCGCTTTTCCACCAGTTCCATAAGGCTGCGCACTCTTTCGCTTTGTGAGAACTCGGGCTGGCTGAGCATGAAATGAAATCCATCGAGATACGGCTCTTCATACTCCTGCTCATCCTCTTGCTGCATGATATTGCTCAAAATTTGCTTTATCTGTTCTTCAGCAGGGGAAAGTCCGATTTCTTTCTCGGCAATCTGTTCCCGGTTCATTCCGGAAAAGGCAGCATTGAGTTTGTTGGACATCACGGTCAGGCTTGACTGCGGAATCGCTTCATCGAAGGTGATTAATTGCTCTTTAACCCGGGCACCGTGAAGGANAAGAACGATAAGCGCCAGGGTATCCTGTAAGGACAGCAATTCCATATGCTTGAAGCGGCAACCCGCTGGCTTGGGAGTGGTCACCATCGCTATATTCTGTGCCTGCTGGGCAAGCAGCGTAGCCGCCAGGCTCAACCATTTCTCCAGGTCACGCTCAACCTGATGAAAGACGTGGCTGAATAAACGCTGCTCTGATTCAGAAAGCGAGATATCTTTGAGAGACTCTACATGGAAGCGATAACCTTTATTCGAAGGCACCCCGCCGGCGGAATGATGAGCTCGGAGAATATATCCCTCCTGTTCCAGTCGCGCCATCTCATTGCGGATGGTGGCGGAACTGACTCCCAGCGCCGATTCCTGAGCAATGCTCTGGGAAGGAACCGGCACTGCCCGGTCAATATACTTTGACACTATCAGGTTCAGTATGGTTTCTGCTCGCGGTGATATCATTTTGACTCCAATTAGCACTCTAAGTCCGAGAGTGCTAATCAGTAATAATTTAGCATCTCAACCCCGGGTTGTCAAGATGGGTTAGCGGGTATGGTGCTGGATGCTTTCTTGATTATTGGGCTCGCCTGTGATATATTGGGCAGGATGGATATTAACTGGTTGGGCCATTCGTGTTTTCGCCTCAGAGGCAAACAGGCAGTTATAGTTACTGATCCATTCCCGCCAGATTTAGGCTACACGCTAGGAAAACCTACTGCTGACATCGTTACGGTAAGCCATCAGCATGCCGGCCATTCCTATCACAAAGGTATAGGTGGTGATCCCAAGGTAATCGCTGGGCCTGGGGAATATGAGATTCAGGGCGTCCTGATAATTGGCATTGCTACCTTTCATGATGCTGATAGAGGCCAGAAAAAGGGCAAGAATACGGTCTACCTTATAGAGATCGACGGGATTACGGTCTGTCATCTCGGCGACCTGGGTCATGTTCTCACCACCGAGCAGGTGGAAGAAGTTGCTGACGTGGACGTGCTTTTGCTACCCGTGGGTGGAGGATCCACGATTAATGCTGCTACGGCCGCCGAGGTGATTCGCCAGATTGAGCCCAAAGCGGTGATTCCCATGCACTATCAGACACCGGTGCTCAAGCGGGAGCTGGAACCCGTGGGCAGCTTTTTGAAGGAGATGGGAATAGAGCAGCCGGCCTCCCAGGCCAAACTTTCCTTCAACCAGTCCAGCCTTCCTGCGAGCACGCAGGTATTTCTGCTGGATTACTGAAAAAGGTGCAGGTCCGCCGGTACGGGAAAAACACCGACTACTCCGGTATTTTATCCGAAATATCCTTGAGCTTCTCTAGCGCTTCTTCAGTGCCTATCTTTCCATCTTTTAATGCTTCACAGATGTTTTCAATCTGTTTCAGATTATCGATAACCTGCTTTTCTCTTTCGACTTCCTTTTTGGCTTGTTTTTGCGCTTCCTCGGCCTGTTTTCTGGCCAGCCTCTCAGCCTCCTGGGTTTTCCTGGCCTCTTCGGCTTCACGCCTGGCCTTTTCCCTGGCTTCGCGTGCCGCCTCCAGCCTAGTGAGCTTTTCGACCTCTTTTGCTTTCCGGGCTAATTCAGCCTCAAGTCTGGCTTTTTCCCTGGCCTCGCGCTCAGCTTCGGCTCTGGCCCTCTTCTCCTCTTCCTCGGCCTGTTTTCTGGCCAGCTTCTCAGCCTCCTGAGCTTTCCTGGCCTCTTCGGCCACGCGCCTGGCCTGTTCCTTAGCCGCTTTTTCGGCTTCCTTTCTGGCTCTTTTTTCTGCCTCCTCAGCTTCCTTTATCGCTCTCTTCTGTTCCTCTTCACTTCTTCTGGCTTCTTTGACCTCGCGCCTGGGCTGTTCCTCAGGTGCTTTTTCTTTTGCCTCTTCGGCCTCACGCCTGGCTTTTTCCCTGGCCTCGCGCTCGGCTTCGGCTCTGGCCCTCTTCTCCTCTTCCTCGGCCTGTTTTCTGGCCAGCCTCTCAGCCTCCTGGGTTTTCCTGGCCTCTTCGGCTTCACGCCTGGCCTTTTCCCTGGCCTCGCGCTCAGCTTCGACTCTGGCCCTCTTCTCCTCTTCTTCGGCCTGTTTTCTGGCCAGCTTCTCAGCCTCCTGAGCTTTCCTGGCCTGTTCCTTAGCCGCTTTTTCGGCTTCCTTTCTGGCTCTTTTTTCTGCCTCCTCAGCTTCCTTTATCGCTCTCTTCTGTTCTTCTTCAATTCTTCTGGCTTCTTTGGCCTCGCGCCTGGTCTGTTCCTCAGGTGCTTTTTCTTTTGCCTCTTCGGCTTCACGCCTGGCCTTTTCCCTGGCCTCGCGCTCAGCTTCGACTCTGGCCCTCTTCTCCTCTTCTTCGGCCTGTTTTCTGGCCAGCTTCTCAGCCTCCTGAGCTTTTCTGGCCTCTTCAGCCTCACTCCTGGCTTTTTCTTTAGCTTCTCTTTCTTGTTCTTTCTTGGCTAGTTTTTCGGCCTCTTGCTTTTTCCTGGCTTCCTCAGCCTCCTGTTTCGCTTTTTCTCTAGCTTCACGTTCGGCTTCTGCTTTGGCTCTCTTCTCTGCCTCTTGGGCCTGCCTTCGGGCAAGCGCTTGCTCCCGTCGCTGTCTGGTACGGCTGCCCTTCAATATCGGGTAGTGACAATATTGACAATAGTCACCGCTGCCGCTTGTTTTTTGGCCGCAGTTGGGACACCTTGCCATTTATGACCTCATACATGTTAATTTGTAATATATTCTATCCTAATATTATATATCTCGGCAAAGAGGGAGTCCCACAGGATATCATTTGATCTGCCTGTAGCATAACTAGCTGCGTCTGAGACCTAATGCCAGCACCATAATGGTAGCAATGAGCAGAATTATGACTAGGACAAGCGCGCCAATAAGGTAAACTGCCCAGTCGGGCATTTGCTGGGCCGTTGTTGACGAGGGTGGGGTGGGTGGCGATGGCTGTGGTGCTGGGGGCACCGGTGGCGTTGCTGACGATGGGGAAGGTGTGGGGGTCATCACCGCTGGTGGCGCGGACGGTTGCACCAATGAGGGCGGTGGCAGCTCGGTGGTGAACGAGCCAACCGCGCTCCAGGTGCTTTTCGTGTCAGAGCTGATAGCCCTGACTTTCCAGTAGTAGGTTGTACCGTGATCGAGGTCCAGATTTCCCTGCCAGGCAGTAGCGGGCAGGGAAAAGTCACCGGTTCGGTTAATAACTAGGTTGGAAAATTGAATATCGCTGGATACAAGAAGCTCGTAGTTTGTTGCTCCCGGCACTGCACTCCACTGGAACAACGGCTTGATGGGAACTCCCATTTTCCCGGATTCAGGGCTCTCCAGCCTGATGTTCGCGGCATCCGTATCCAAGCAGGCAGTGAACGACCATTTAGACGACCACGGGCTCAATATCGGCTCTTTCGCCCGTACCCGCCAGTAGTACGTCGTTGCCGGTTCAAGGGTTGGCAACCTTGCCATGCTTGCCTTGGTTGCATCCTCAAAGTCGAGGGGGACGGAGGAAAAATCGGTATCAAAATCGAGTTGCCATTCATATTCGGTGGCACCGCTTTCGGCTTCCCAGTCCAGGCGAATGTTGCTAATGGTGTGGTTAATCAGCGTACCTAGGCCATCATCATTATCGGCAGGCGAGACCAATGTGACGGGCGAGGTAAGGCTATCATAGAAATTTACCAGCTGGGTATGAGCAGCATCGATTGCCCACAGCTGGTTGCCGTGATTCCGCAAGCCGGATAGCTTGGCACCATCGCTGAGACCCCGGGTAACCGTCTCAAAGCTAGGACCCAAAGAGTAAGTGGGGTTAAGGCAGCGTTCCATACCGCCGTCAGCCCGTGTATTACTGGCATACAACACACCGCTGGAAGTGGCAATTACCTGATCGAGTGTCCCACCGCTGGGCAGGGTGCTATCGATACTCTCCCACTCTTCACTGGAGCCGACTTTAAAGCGGTAGATCCCGGCATCAGCAGTGGTACTGGTGGCATAGACAATGTTATTGTGACTGAATGCTGGGTCAAAAGCCACGTATATTGACCCGCTGAGCGGCGGCGATGCGGCGTCAGAGGGCAACGGTCGGAAAGTTTCTCCATTATCGTTAGAAAAATATACCCAGCCGTTGCTATTGCCAATGAGTATCGTTCCATCATGGTCGAAGTCTGGAGATAGTTCCATGGAAGTTATCGTTTGGTTGCCCGCGGTAGCGCCGCTTTCGTAAGTGTAACCGCCGTTTGTGGTGCGATAGACACGGGCATTGCTGCCGACGTAGCTGCCAATGAAGAGGGTGGTATCATCGACCACAGACAAGGCATGAACCGGCAGTGATGTGGCGGAGTCGGGGTCAGTGGTGGAATATTTCATATAACGCTGCCCGTTATCAGCTGACTTCCAGAGCACTGGCTGGCCACCACTATATCCGGCCAGAAAGATGACCCGGGTTCCATTTCCGTATTGCGGGGAGAGCCCAACTATTTCAATGGTATCTACATCAGCAAGACTGCTGGACAACAGCCTGGCCCATTTCTGTCCGTCGTCAGTGCTTTGCCAGAGGCAGTAATTGCCCCCAAAGGTCAGCAGAAATAGCGTGGCGTCTTGACTATAAGAAGGTGACGGCGCGAAATCGGTGATATCGGTAATATAGTTATCAATCAAGCCAATTTGATTCCAGATAATTCCTCCGTCGTCGCTCAATGAGAGGCCGCTGTCACTGCCGCTGGTCGCGGCATATGCCCGGTGATTGTTATCGGGTTCAGTGTCCATGAGCACATATGTCTTCGAGCTGCCCGTGGGTTCTTTTCGACTTCTGACCCAGTTATTCCCGCCATCGTCGCTGTAATAGGTCTGAGCGCTGCTGGCGGCTCCGGCCAGCAGGTAGATAGAATTATCAGTGCCAGACGCGGCCAAGCCGGTGATATCTATGTTGTCCATACCTTTGGCGGAGCCCACATCGAGGTCAGTGGCATCGGAGCTATCCGGCGACTCCGCAGTTACAATTTTGTAGGCATCGCCGTCACCGGTGCCGGTATCGATGGCGACGAATAATTCTTTCTCTGGATATGTGCCCTCGTAATCTGTGGGGAAGGCAATGGCGGCCGATTTGCTGACGGCCACGGAAGTGGGTGTTCCCGAGTTATCCTTGTCAAGCGTCGCATCGCCGAAGGTGGCACCCCAGCCGGCGTCACCGTTTTTAAACCGGACAAGGGTATCCATCTCATCGGTTACCACGGCTACAAGCTGCCGGTCGGCGGCGTAGTTCGGTGAGAAAGCGAGGACGTAAACATCATAGCTGCCGATGTTGCTGTCCACCCAGCCAGGGACCGGTTTTCCTTCATCCAGGATAAAAACGCCACCGAATTCAGAGTTATCCGTGTCTCTGGTGGCGACAGCGAGGAGGTTGCTGCCGGTATGGGTAACCGCGATGTCAGTAATCTCTCTGTTATCACTCCCCGCCCCACCTGGATTGAC
>JGI2172J19969_10001501_pt1 | contig 10701 bp, 7 predicted proteins | sample DeeMarSWOR230_32_FD_19969 | JGI IMG/M metagenome (IMG submission 19969)
GGAATATGGAAATACCCCCCTCGACGATTATCTCAGCATGTATCCTGGATAACTTGGCATCGTCGATTATAATATCACAGACAGAATCGCGACCAATGACTGTCCGGGCACCGGTTAGGTCCCAGAGGGTGTCCTTGTCCGGACCTTCTACGCAGAAAAGCTTCATCGGGCTATCTCGTGATCTATCTCTATAACGCCTCGCACTCCTCTCTCCTTCTCCCCAGAGAATTTATAGCATAGAAGGAATATGAAGTCAAATGGAAGGAGGGGGAGGCGTCAAAGCAAAGTAAATGTATGCGGTTTTATACAACGTGAAACTGCCTGGCCTTAATCAAAATGAAAATGTCGTCTCTTGTCGTTTTATGTCGCCTTATGTCGTTTTTTGTCGCATCAAATGCTTCAAGTAATCCGGCATTCCTAAAAAGAAGCTTAATCATTCCCCCAGATTTATCATGCACACCAATAAGAAATCAGAATTCTTTTATTTAATTTCTAAATATGATCCATAAGGATTGTGATATGCTTGTTCTAAATAGCCGGAATTCAGATCAGTTCCCTTGAATTCGAATATTCTTAGTCCTCCTGCAGCCACAGCAATTTCATCTCTGCCATCGTCATTAATGTCCCCAACAGCAAGATCTACTAACCCCCCTTCAAACGTTACTGAATTTACGTTATGATAACTGCCACCGGAATATTCGAATACATATATCGTCATAGCCTGAGCGGCTCCTATAATTACTTCATTCTGTAGATCGCCATCAATATCTCCTGCATCAACTCCATGGTTAAAGCCTCCCAGATCTTCGCTTATAAAAACAGAATCATATTCATATGTAGCTTCATTGTATTTCCACACCATCAGCCTGTTGTTATTTCCTCCACCAATAATCTCATTATCAAGTAAGTCTGGGCCATTTACCACATTATCAGCATCTCTTACTCTGGCATAATCAATTGCTAAAAAGTCAAGGCTTTCATTCCAATATGCGGGCGGAATTAGTTCTGCAGTCTTAGAGCTCCATGATTCGCCATCCCACTTCCATATTATCGGTGCTCCGATATCAAACATAGCAAGTACAAGCTCATTTTTTCCATCATTATCGGCATCGCCCACATCTATTGTAAAGATTATGTAATCGTACTCAGGGGTGCTCCAGACAAATTGAAAACCATTCCCAGTCCACTCGTAAACCTCCACGTGCTTTCCTTTTAGGATGATAAGTTCATTATCCGGGTTATCAGCTGTGCCATCATTATCAATATCTGCAATTATCGTATCTCGCACATAGCCAGTTGACTCTCCTAGATAGGGACTTTCCCAGCTTGGAGGGCCAGAGGAACCCGTTTCGAAAATAAATATTTTCGTATCATAATATCTTGTCACAACCCTATTTTTCCCTTTTCCTGATATTTCTTCCCGAACAAAATTACTAACAACGGCTGTTATCTCCTTAGAACCATCATTATCAACATCTCCAATACTTGTATTCCGTCTTGTGATACCAATATTATCGCTCGCCCAAGTATCAGTATATGCTCCATCTTCAAACTTATACTGATAGACTTTGCCTGAGCTATACAGAAAACTGGAGCCTGTGCAGGCTATCTGCAAACCTTCCTGATCAATTTCTAAAGGATCATACGATTTATGCCAACAATCAGGGCAAGGCTGCTCTTCAGGAGATTTCGTGGAATTATATTCATCATTTTCACATATTCCATTGTTGTTGCACTTTGGTGGCTTCCCCTTTCCTGGCGGTTTTCCTTTGCCCTCTTTTTGAGCTTCAACAAAACTGATGCTAATAAAAAACAGAGAGAGAGCAAGGATGGTTACCAAACCAATAAGTTTTAACTCGCGGAATTTTCTCATTTATCCCTCCTTTTATTTATTAAATAAATTTTCAATTTCTTTATCATAGCTTTAATTCTAAAGCATCACCTCCTTTTTAGGCAAAGTGCTGCTTTATCCAAATTTATGGCATAGTATATTGGAAAGAAAGATTTCATGTTGTCTTTTGCTGACAATTTGTACTTCTCCAGCCCCTATTTATTTGCTGATTGTTTTTATAGCTAAATTATAAACACAAAAAAGAAATGTCTGTCAATGAAAATTTCGCTAAGGAAAAATTCGGGCTGCAGACCTGAGGATTATCAAGTTTCTTCCGGTTTTCTGATAGATAGCTTAACCCGGATACGATAATAAGGAATAAGAACCAAGATAATACAAAACAATAGATAAAAATAGTATTTGTCGACCCCTAGCGCCACCCGATGCGCTACTAGAATAAGACTTCTTTGGATGTGAATAAAAATCAGATTAAAAAAAACCAGGGTCAAATAAACATACTCTTTAAAAATACGAGACTTCCAGGGAACCATTTTTCTGGAAGATATTTTTCTGGTCACAACCAGAAAAAACATGAAAAACAGAGCTTGTGCCAGAAGATAGATAAAAAAAAGCGGGGATTTATCCGTCATGACGGTTTGTTGCCCAAAAAAATCGAGCCAGAGAGGGATTTTTTGAGGAAGGCGCGGGTAGGCATAAAAGGCCATTACCGCTGCTGTACCCAGGAGAACCCAATTACAGATTAAAAGCAGGAGGACTGGTTTTTTTAACGTTTGACGTTTCCTTCCAGGAAAGCAATAAAATCTTCTTCGTTTATCCACCATTGTCGGCCTATCTTTTGGGCATTAAGCTTTTCCGAGTTTACTAGCTTAAGAGCTGTTACTTTACTGATCTGGAGCTTTTCCTGGATGTCCTTTAAAGAGTATTGCTGGAATATTTTGCTACCCAACCATATTGTTCTCATTTACTTTTCTATCCTTTANTTTACTTATATTTTATTTTANTANATAANAATATNCTNTCTTCTTGTCAAGANGTTTTTTGTTTTTANTCGGACAGGCCAGCATAAATTGCTGGTCAGTTTTATTGTTGACTGTTGCTAGCTTATTTCTTTACAAAGTCAATATTAGCAGCACGGCCAGCAGCCAGGACGAATCCTGTGATTCTATTTCTTTTATCCCGGACAAACTCTATGTTAAACCAGCGCATGGTAAATTTATCGCGGTCCATGGCTTTTAAAGCACCCTTAGGAGCGTTCTTGTGCTTGAAAAATAGTGACCCTTTCTCCACAGCAAGCTTATAGGTAACAGGAAGCTCATCGTTATAATAATCGCCAGCATACTCCTTCAGCTGCGCAGGAGTCAGCGGACTCAGCTTGGGAGCTTTCACCAGGTTGATTTCTTCTTCTCCTTCTATGGTCAACGTGGCTTTGCGTATTCTGCCCTTGTCATCAGGGATAAACTCGATAGAATTACCAAAGGGAGCATCCAGTGCTTGAAAGCGTATCTTACTCACCGGTGTAAGGACATACTTCTCTCCCCAGGCTTCCATTACCAGCTTGCCCTCTTTCATCGAGATAATAATCCACGTACCAGTCCTCTCAATCAGGTAGTTGCCTGCTTTATCCTCCAATTCGTCCTTGGAAAGAGCGACTGCCTTGACCTTCTCTTTCTTTTCGGGCGCCTCTACGTCCTTTTTGAGCTTATCGGCAAGGTAAATATCTGCAACTTGATTGCAAAGCCTTGAGGGATTTATGGTTCCGAGGTTAGCCAGGCAGATAACAGTAAACTTTTGTTCAGGGAAACGAGCCATCTGTGCCCTGAAGCCTACAAATCCACCGCCGTGGCTGACCTTTTTTAATCCTTTATATTCAGTTACGCTTAGCCCGAAAGCATAATCGAGCTTTTTACCGTTGTTCAGCATCCCTGGAGTTTGGACGAGCTCCATGAGCTCCTTCCCCAATTTATAGCTGTAAAAAGCCTGATCCCAGAGAAATAAATCCTCGACCGTGGTGAAGACGCCACCATCGCCCACATGGTCAAGGGTGGTCATATCTATCCGAAATCCTTTTTTTAGAGGCGAATAGCCGTCAGCACGATTTTTGACAACCATCGTGTGGTCGTCGTGAAAATGAGTATTATTCATTCCTAGAGGCATAAAGATATGTGTCTGGGCAAAATCGTTAAGCGATTTTCCGCTTACTCTCTTGACTATAACACCCAGCAAAAAATAGCCGGAGTTGGAATAGAGATGCTCCTCACCCGGGAGAAAATTAAGCCTTTTTTGCCGGCTCAGGAGTTCTACGCTATCTTCTGGAGTATAGAACTGATCGTCCGGCCAGGCTGCAATAGAGGCAAGAGTGAGGTAATCGCGGATGCCGCTCGTATGGTGGAGAAGGTGCCTTATGGTGATGGGTCTTTCATACTTTGGCAGTTCAGGTATGTATTTTCGTACATCATCATCAAGCGAGATTTTTCCCTGCAGGGCAAGAATAGCGATGCATGACGCCGTGAATTGCTTGGAGGTTGAGCCAATCCGGAAAACAGAAGTTGGCGTAATAGGGATATTGTGTTCCAGGTTTGCCATTCCGTAACCGCGCTTGTAGATGATTTTCCCGTCTCTGATTATGGCCAGGGCTGCTCCTGGGGAGACAGTCGAATCCCATTTAGAAAAGAGCTTATCCACCTTGTCTGTTTTTTCTTCTGCGGTCACCAGAGACACCAGAAAAGCTATAAAAAGGAAAATCCAGAGCAATTTTGATAGTATTGAGAATTTCTTCATGTGAAATCTCCTTTTTCGGGGGAAATTTTTTGAACCTTAATCCGCATCAACTCTTATCACTGGTTTTTTCCCTTGTCAAGAACTGGGCGGCTTGTTAGGCCAGATTTTAAAGGGTACTAATTTTATAAATCACGCAAGAGAAGTTCCTGCGATGAGTCGAGATAATAAGATGTAAAAACTATAACGCGCTTTTATGAAAATCAAAGAACGCATTCAATTTTGCCTGAATTGTTAACCAAAGGACTAATAATCCTGACCAAAAGAATAATATTTCACCAAGCTTAATTTCTTTAAAAGACGATACTGTTGGTAGATTCACTCCCTGCAGGTTTGATAGCAGTGAAAATGCAATTAACAAGATTGGTATCAAAACAGGATGAAAATAGAAGCCGACATTTTTTCCAAAATGATTTTTTTCAATTTGCTTCATTCTTAATGGCAGTGAAAAAAGAATATAGAACATCCAGTAGATATTAAAAATGGGTATAAATAGAAAGCCAACCGCTTTCCCGGGTGTATATGGAATCTCTATTTCAAAGTTATTTTTCAAGTCCTTCACTGTTCTAAAAAGCCAAAATGGAAAGTAAACTCCCAAGGTAACGACAAATAATAAAAGAGAAATACCTATGTTTCGCCTTTCTCCTTTCATGGCTGGAAGTTCAGTTTTTATTCCTTCTTTATTGTATTCACTCCCAATCAAAAAAGTAATTCCAAAAAGTAACAGAAAAGTACCAGTCCAAAGGAAGTAGGTTGAGATAAAATTTAAAACTCCCCCAAACCCAAATATTCCTTGCATAGCTCGTATATCTAAACGATATACAAGTATTAAAAACAATTCACCTATTACGCTCAGAGAACAAGCAGTAATAAAAAATCCCTTTATAAAACTGTAGGTTCTTCTATTCTTCAAAAAATAGAAGAAGATAGAGGTGTAGATGATTATGTAAACCACACCCCACGATACTCCAATTGCTTTTTCCATCGCTTTTACCTCCTTTTAAAAAGCTAAATATATATATCTTGCCGCGTTATTCTATCGGGGGAATTTTTTTATTTACTTAAGAAGGCCAAGTCCGTGCAGCTTTTTGCGTTTCACATCCTCTCCTACTCTGCTGTTTCCATTTCGTATATTAATACCAAATAAACTTAGAAAAGTGAACTCTAATTAGCAAATCTGACTGAAGCGATCCTGTTGAATTTAGGATTCCTCTAAGAGGAAAAAGTTCCATCTATGGACACCATGCGGGCTGGGAGTCCTTGGCGGCGTGGCGTGTCAGTCGGATTGGCTTAGATCCATCAGCATTCATAACATAAATATCCAAGTTCCCATCACGATTAGATTGGAAGGCAATCTTTTTGCCATCTGGTGACCAGCATGGAAACATGTCATGTGCATTATTGGCAGTCAGCCGGTTCAGGTGGGAACGATCCTCATTAACCACATAAATCTCCATATTCCCGTCACGATTCGAGTGGAAGGCAATCTTTGTGCTATCCGGGGACCATGCGGGGAATTCACCGAGAGCCAAACCAGGGTCCTCAAATGGTACAATGCCTTCTTTTTTGGTGAAGAACTGGATTTGCCTGCTACTTACATCGGCGTCAATAAAGATACCCATTATTTGGCTCGGGTCGTGTTTGCTAGGAGGCAAACCGCTGTCCAACTTCTTTAGTCCTGAACCATCTGTACTGATTGAATAAAACTGGTAGCCACCGTCTCGAAGAGAAAGATAGACAATAAGATCCCCTTTAGGCATCCAGTTTGGATACAGATCCTCCTGGTTGTCTTGGGTTAAGTTAGCTGAATTAGATCCATCCGCGTCCATGACAAAGATATCGCTCTGGTTGTCGTCCCTGGACCAGAAAGCGATCTGTTTGCCATTCGGGGACCATTTGGGCCATAACTCATTCCCGGAACTGTTGGTGAGGCGAGTTAGGCCCGTGCCATTAGTATTCACTACATAAATTTCTGAGTTCCCGTCGCGGTCGGATGTGAAAGCAATCTTCTTGCCATCAGGTGACATTGTAGGACTGCTATCCTCTGCTTCATTAGTGGTGAGTCGTTTTAGTTTGGAGCCATCGGCATTCACCACGAAAATTTCTGAGTTGCCGTGGCGGTCAGAGACGAAAGCGATTTGTCTTTGACGATCCCCAACTGGCTTACCATCTTTGGGTGGTCCCGTAATTGGCGGCTCTGGTTTTCTTTCGCCTTTTCGCCCGGCTGGCTTTTGTTTCTCGGTTTGAACCATAGCGATTAAAGCAAAGAGACCAACCACAAGGACTACAATTAAAAAGACTGAATTTTTACCTCTCATAAATCCCTCCTTTTTTTATAAATAAGGTGATAGAAATCTGCTCTTTTAATAAGAGCAAAAATTCTTCCCTTCCTTGCTGGACTCATATTGTCCCCTAGCAGTAACTCTTTTTCATATATCACAAAGGAAGGACTGATTCAAATGGGGAAAAATAGAATTCAACACATATACATAGGTAACTAACTGCTTAAGATATTCACACAGTTTTACAATTAGTTGCTGCTGATATAAAATATTTTTTGGTTGTAAGCCTATAAGCCAGATATTACGCTTTATCGGATATCGCTTAAGGAATAGACAGTATGAAGCTGCTTTATGTTAGTGCTTTTTTAATATTATTCTTTTTAATAATACCCTTTGGGAATGCCACAGAAGAGCTGGCAGAAAAGACCGGAAAGGATTGTAGCTTTTGTCATCTTGACGCATCTGGAGGAGGAGAATTAACCAAAGCAGGAAAGGAGTANCTTANAAAAGACTCTAAAAGTGATGAATATACTCAAGGCAAAAGAATTCTGCANTTTATTCGCCTTATTGCAGGATTCCTCCATATTCTTACAGCAATTTTCTGGTTCGGGACTATACTTTACGTGCATTTAATTCTTAAGCCTTCATATGCTGCTCATGGCCTTCCAAAAAGAGAGGTCAAAGCCGGTCTAATTTCAATTATCATAATGGCAGTAACTGGGATTACCCTGACAGTTTTCCGAGTTCCCTCGTTCTCATTCCTGGTTGAGACTCGGTTCGGCATTCTGCTTCTTATAAAAATTTTTCTTTTTCTCATAATGGCTTGTTCAGCACTATATGTTGTATTAATCGTAGGCCCAAAATTAAGAACAAAGAAGGATATAAAATTTCAAGAGCCAAAAGAATATTATACAGCTGATGAGTTAAGTAATTTTGACGGCACAAAAGGTAATCCCGTTTATGTGGCATTTAACAACAAGATTTATGATGTCTCAAAGAGCAGCTTTTGGAAGGATGGAAAACATTTTGGCAGGCATAGTGCTGGCACAGATTTGACAGGAATGTTGGAGCAAGCTCCCCACGGTGAAGAGAAATTGCAAGGGTTGGACCAAATTGGTAAACTCGCTCTCACGAAGTCAGAGAAAGAAATCCCTTCTCAGGAAAGAATGTTTTATTTTATTGCCTATATGAATTTAGGCCTTGTCATTCTTATTACGCTCGTTTTAGCTCTGTGGCGGTGGTGGTAGGATACCCCCCATCCACCCTCTTCTTCGCATCAGAAATACCAGGGTCAGCGCCTTTCCAGAGGGAGGGGGAATTCTGGTAAGGATCTTTGGCTTTATCTCTCCAGGTTCTTCTGCCTTCTTACTGAAATAGCTATCTTATATCAGGGTCAAAATTCTCGACAAGCCAGACATCCGAAAGAGTTTTAGAATCCACAAAAACCTCAGGCTTTTCATTCAGTATCTTGTGCAGAGATTTTCCTTCTATGGTGAAGGGAATAACTGACAATTCTTTTACCTGACCACTGTCGAGCTCAATCTTTAAATACTTGCCTGTATCTATATCATAGACTTTGACGCAATTACTATCGGTTGACCATCCAATCGGATAAACATACCCTTCATATAGAAATTTCTGTGAGAAATCCTCAAGGGAGATAATCCAGATACCTCGCTTCGGCTTCCTATTCCAATAGACAGCAATCTTCTTTCCATCAGGAGAATAATTAGGGCTAAATATCCATCCAACAGATTCATCTTCAACAAGAGGCTTCTCTTCTTCTGTTTCCGAATTAAGAATGATGAAGTTGCGATTTCCTTCCTTCTGGTAGAGAATGAGTGATTCATCATGCCAGACCAATCCGCCAGAAATACTTAATTTTGATTTGGCAAATTGAAAAGGCCTTCCACCCTGAGAACTGACTTTCCAGACTTTATTACTTCCTCCTTCATTAGAGCCAAAAGCAATCCATCTGCCGTCTGAAGACCAAACTGGATTGGTATTCCTGGAATTCAAAAATGTTATTTGCTTTGGGCTCCCGCCATCTATTGGCATAACATAAATGTTCGATTTCTGACCGCCTCCTTTGGCAAACGCAATTTGGGTGCCATCGGGAGAAATGCTTGGACTCTCATGCCACAAAGTGCCCGTAGTTAATTGTTTTGTTTCGACTTTTCGTTCTGTTCCTGTACCTTTAATCCTGGCCAATATCAAATTGGAGTATTCGAGTTGGCGCGTATAGGCTAGGTGTTTATTATCACCCGATAATGTAAAATTACGGCCAAAATTGAATCCAGAGATAACAATATATGGAGATTTTGTTGGCTTTCCAGATTCTGGCGATACTGGAACCTTCCAGATCTCATTCAATTGTGCTTTACCACGAAGATAGTAGATGGCATCCCCTTGGGAAGACCATCGTGGTGATGATAGGCCATCGCTTTCTTCGATAACTTTGTACTGATTGCTTCCATTTGTTTTCATCGTCCAAATCACGGTTCGATTATTTTCATTATGGGTGAGGACAAGTAAGAGGTTTCCTGAAGGCGACCAATCAATATCCCACACAAACTTGATGGGTCCATTCAAAGAGAAAAAAGATGAGTCGCCTGTGGACTTGTTGAGTATTCTTATCTTTTTTTCTCCTGTCCAAGCACCTGCAATTTGAGTTCCATTTGGCGACCAGGCACTTAGAGCAGACGATTCTATCTCTCGAGGTGGGCCTCCAAGACGAGAAATATTCAGCATTTTAGGTATAGAATCTTGTTCTGTATGGATACTAATTTCTGAACCATCTGGAGTCCACCGTAAATCTCGAATACTCTCAGCATTAAAAATCTCAAGGGATTGGCCACTCAATAAGTCTTGCACCATCAATTTATATTTATCAGGAGCTTCGTAATTTATATAAGCAATAAATTTCCCATCTGGAGATATCGCAGGATTATAAGCACTCCCGGTAAAGGTGAGCTGCTTATGAGTAGGGAGGCTTGGTTTTCCTGATGGAAGTTTTCTAATAAGAAATACTGCTAGGATAATAACAGCTATAATAGCGACGAAAGCCAAAGCAGGCATGAAAAGCTTTTTCAAGCTAAACTTTACTGTTATCTCCCTTGACGTGAGTGGTTTTCTTTTAGGAATAACTCTCTCTGTTGTAGGAATGCCTTCCTCTATCCTTGTTAGTTCTGAANACAGCTCTTCTGCACTTTGATATCTATTTTCCCTATCCTTTTCCAAGCATTTCAGTATTAAGCGGCTGAGGTCTTCAGGAATTTGAGAATTAAGCCTCCTTGGGTTTTCAGGCTCTTCGCTCTTGTGTTTTAATCCTATGGCAAATGGCGTATCTCCTTCAAATGGAATTCTTCCTGTTAGTATCTCGTAGAGGATAATCCCTAGAGAATAGATGTCAGAATGTTGGTCTACTTCCTTCCCCTCAACCTGTTCAGGAGACATATACTCTGGTGTGCCAATCATCACTCCAGTCCCAGTTATGCCCTTTGTTTTAAGTGAGCGGGCTATCCCAAAATCCATTATTCGGACGGTTCCAGCTTTATCAATCATTATGTTGCTGGGCTTTAAATCCCTGTGTATTACTCCCAATCTATGGGCTTCTACCAAACCATCGCACACTTGCTTGGCAATAGAAATAGCGGTCCCCACGGTCAGTTGTCTGGTCATTCGAATCATACTCTTTAAATCTTCTCCAGGAACATATTCCATAGTGATGAAATGAACTCCTTTCTCCTCACCAAGATGGTACATACGGCAGACATTCTTATGAGAAATCTT
>JGI2172J19969_10001504_pt1 | contig 10695 bp, 8 predicted proteins | sample DeeMarSWOR230_32_FD_19969 | JGI IMG/M metagenome (IMG submission 19969)
AAATCCTCTCATCCGCATCCAGGGAAAGTATCCAGGGAAAAGACGTACGAGTATTCGCATAATTCTTCTGGTCCGTATAATCAGTCCACTTCCGCTGGAAGACTTTGTTGGTGTATTTTTTCGCGAGCTTGACCGTATTATCATTGCTGAAGCTGTCGACCACAACAATCTCGGAAACCAAGCCAGCCAGACTTTTCAAAGCAGGCTCCAGCCTCTTTTCTTCGTTAAAAGTGATGATTACAGCCGAAATTTCCACTGCCTCATCTTAGCACAATTTATTGAAAAATTAAAAAAGGGGACAGGCCCCTTTTTCTCGGGGTCTATCCCTTCGGGATCAGGCCTTGTCGTCAAGAAATGCGGCTTTTATCCTTTTACTTCCCGGGCTTCCTTTGGATAAGGCCTGAATCTATACTCTTTTAAAAAAGGGGCCTATCCCCTTTTTTATTGAACGGATTTAGGAGGAGGCAAATCCTTCATCACAACGAGTCCCGGAGGCGCTTCGACTGCCCGGGGAATCGTGTTCACAGTGACGGCCACTGTCCCGATATCTCCATGGACTCCCCCCACGATTTTCTGGTGAATTTTGGGCTCGCCTTCGATGATAATTTCATCATACTCTTCCTCTACGGCCGCGTTAGCGCAAAACTCGAGAGTGATGACTTCCTTGCCGCCTTTTTTGCCAAAAGCGATGCTTGTCAACCCAATCACATCCCCGGGTTGGACTTCTCCAAAAGCCGTTGTTATCTCTTTTTCGTGTGTAACCGGCTCAGGAGGAAGCTCCACGGCTTCATCCAATTCCCAGCCGAGTCCAGAGGCAATCATGTTGATGGATTCCAGCAGTCCCACATGGCCTGTGATGATCTTATTTTCAATCTTTTCCTTGAATTCTTCCTGGGTTAAGCCCGTTCCGACTTTTACCTGGAAAGGAACTCGTCGTTTGGCTGAGTTCATCATCCGCTTGACCTTGACAGACTGGACCTTAAGACAAGGAGCGGTGAGGACAAGCGGAAGCATGTCCATTAAAAATCCCGGATTAATGCCTGTCCCGACAACAGTCTTTCCATGTTCCTTGGCCAGGTTATCGAGTTTCTGAGTCAGCTCAGGGTGACGCTTCCAGGGAAAAGAAAGTTCCTCGCAGGTAGAAACAACGTTCAAGCCAGCCTTCAGGCATTGAATGATCTGGGATGCCACGCTCTCAAGATGAGAAGTTGTGGTGAGCACAACAGCATCGGCTTTGACGCTCGAAAGAAGATCATCCGGTTTTTTTTCAATCAAAATTCCCAATGTTTTCGGAGGATCAAGAATCTCTCCCAAATCCTTTCCGAAAAGCTCCGGGTCGATATCCACAGCACCCACGATCTCAAAACTTGCTTTGTCGACCAGAGCTTGAGCTGTTTTTCGGCCCATCACACCGCATCCGAAGATTATGACTTTGTACTTTTTCATCTGAAACCCCTCCCCATCTAATTAAGAAATAAGTCTATATGTATTTACACCACTTCTTGGCAATCCTTTCCACTGCATCCAGTGATTCCTGGATTTCGTTACTCGAATGGGCAGCGGAAATGCCTCCATACCCATGAAAGATGTTGAATCCTTCCTCGAGCATGGATAATTTGAATATCTTTTCCCTAAGCTCAAAATCATTAACCTCAGGATTCCACACTTGTTCGGGAGAGGAAATCTTATCAATCTCCTCTTTGAGGAATTGAACGCCGACAAGGGAACTGTGCTCTGCGATCGAGTCTCCGTAACCTGTGCATTTGACGTTGAATCCATGAGCGGCGAATATCTCCTCAATCCCCTTCCGGACCTTCGCCCCCAGCTGACCGATTCTGGGGTAGACCTCTGTTTCATGCTCTATCAAATATTTCAAATGAGTCAGCCCGGCCAGCATCGCCGCTGGATGAGCGCAAAATGTTCCTCCTTCGAACTTCACTTTTTCATCGGGCTTGGCTTCGGGACCGCACAAAGCCAGCACATCATCCCGACCGGCCACAGCGCTGACTGGCATCCCCCCGCCGATGGCTTTCCCCAGAACAGTTAGATCCGGTTGGATATTGTACAGGCTCTGAACTCCTCCCGCATGAAAGCGAAATCCGGATACGACCTCATCGAATATGAGTAGAGCATCGTACTGCCGCGTCAATTCCCTGGCTCTCTGGAGGTAGTCTTTATGAGAAAATATAAAACCTCCTGCTCCGATAAAGGGTTCGAGAATAAAACAGGCCGTTCTCTCACCGAGCTCTTTGAATTTATTTTCAAGGTCCTGGATATCATTAAACCGGGTGACGATAATCATTGCATCCGTGCCGCTCGGAAGCCCTGCGGATTCCAACCGATTCATGCCGCGGTCGTAGGTTGTGACCCCTTTTAAAGCATAAGGCTGGGCCCCATGCCAGCCTCCGCCCACCTTCATCACCAATTCTCTTTTGGTGAAGGCCTTGGCCAGCATGATCGCAGACATCGACGCCAGTGTTCCGCTCGTGGTGAAGCGAATTTTGTCGGCATTGATCTGCTTGAGAATCAATTCTGCCAATTCTCTCTGGTGAGCGCCCGGAAATCCGGTGGTTAAACCCTGGTTCCTATGAAAATAATCCTGAAGAGATTTAATGATGACTTTGGGATTATGTCCCAGAACATTGGCAAAATGACCTTGCCAGAAATCGACATAGATGTTCCCATCGGCATCCCAAACCTTAGAGCCACTGCACTGAACATCATAGAAAGGAAACGGGCTGAACAACCGCAAGCTATGGCTGCCGCCGGTGATTAAATGCTGTACTGTTTTTTTAAAAACCTCTTCTGATTTTTTATGCTTGAGTCTGTAGTTTTTGATTAAATCAGCGAGTAATCTTTTCTTGTTCACGCTCACCCTCTCAGGCATTTTAATGCAGTTAAATCCAAATGAGAATCAATAACCGTGCCTTATTAGAGCAAGAAGTCTGTCTTTAGAGCTCTTAAAGGTTCTCACAGAATGCGAATTTCCCGGATGAATAATTCCTCAATCTTGCATTTCGATTTTTTGCACTGGATAGAATAGAACAACAACAAAAAATAGTCAAAGAAGTTTAAGAAAAATATTTCTTGAGATTTTTGGAGGCATAAGAGTTTCCTTTTCTGCTTTACAGGCTGAGTGAGCCCAGAAGCAGGCGTTTGTAATAGAAGAAGATACGCAGCATCCTGGGGATGGTAAGCTTATTCTGCTCCCAACCTTTCAAACACCAGCTCGAGGATTTTCTTCGCGTCCATGATGACCTTCGAGCGCCAGGCATTGTTAGAAGGATAAAACATCTCCAAGAAATTCTCTTTAATCTTTGCCTCGGTCTTATCGTTTTTATAACTGTAATGGAAACCCTGGTTCTCCAGGATCATGATGTGTAGGGACCTTATGGACCCGAAGGTCTTCTGGCTGTCCAGTGTCCCGAACTCGAAAACCATTGGATAATATGTTTTCCCTGGCGCAAGAGAACCGATGTAATCGGCAAACGAACCCATGTAGGTGTAAAAATCATCGCTGTCTCCCCAGTCGATCTTATAACCGGTAAAAAGTTCTTCCATATAAGCTTTGATGTCCGCATCCTCCACAGGATTGGGGAAGAGGTGCATGGTCCCGTTTTCCCCATAGCCCGTATGCAAATCGATGGTGATGATCCGCGTATAGGGCGTCATCTTTTCCTGCAGGATGGGTGCTATGTTAGCAATCTGCGGCTCTAATTCTTTGCCGCCGAAATACAAACCCTCGGGATATTCATACTGCCCATGCAGGACGGCCTGACGCAGGACAGGCATGGATTCAGCCAATATCTTCTGGATCGCCACCAGGTGCAGGTGCCTGTTCTTGAGACTGCGGTGGTTGGCTTCTCCTTGCGGATTGAGCATGTCGTACAGCGTTCCATACCCCTCGTTTTTGGTGTCAAAAAGGCTCTCATCGATAACGCAGTTGCGATTCATATCGACGTTGTTCTCCGTGACTCTCCTCATGTACTTAAAACCATAAGGATTCAACCCATGTATGAGAAGAATTCCTGTGGTATCCAGATAGTTGGGGCTCAATATTTCTTCCATGACCATTAACTGAATAGCGCTACCTGTAAAACCCTCGACTCCGTGAATGCCCGAAGAGATAATGAGAAGGTTATCCAAAGAATTCTGTGCCGGTATGTAACAAAAATCGATGGTCAAGTCAGGACTGGTCTTGCAAGGCACAGCAATCTTAAATATCTCAACCCCCTCGTACTGCGATATAAGCGGGTTGGTTTTCTCGATAAAAGCAGACCGGCAATCTTCATAAGTTTTGTGGAAATAATTGAGAGCCGCCGGGACGATCTCATGTTCGACATCAGCTGGTTTGTATCCGTTGTAGCTGAATAACAGGAAAAGATAGGCGGCTACGAGCAGCCCCAAAAGGCTGAACAATGCGATCTTTAAACTTTTTTTCATCAGCCCTCCTTCTTTCCATAGTTTATTGGATTTTACACCAATTTCTTATATTCTTAAACAGATAAGAATTCCTTCCACAAGAAAAAGGAAAAACAGAATAAACTCCGTGAGAGGTTATAAGAATTTCATTTTCTGCTTTGCTGAAGAGGAACATGTAAGGTGTCGGCAGATTTTATGAATGATTCAGGGCACCTGGATTATTCACGAGTCGAAGTTGCCGGAGGCTCCGTTGCGAGGAGCGTTGCGAATGTGGCAATCTCATGCCCGTGCGCATGAACATGAGATCGCCACGCTTCGCTCGCGATGACAATTTATCTATAGAAAAGGTCGTCAGATTTGCTCGCAGGAAGGGGAAAAGATGCCGACATAGGATTATTAGTTATCCCTCAGAGATTTTTTGTCCAGGGTGTCGGCAGATTTTATGAATAATCCAGGTTAAACAACAGGTCAACTAATCTCTCAGAAATTGAGACGTGACTATATTTCTCTTTTCCAGGCTCGTTCCCAGAGACTTTTCCAGCTGTGCCAATGAAAGCACGTAAGAAACCATAGAGTTTAGCTCCAGCGACCTTTCCCTTGCTAACTCGTCCTGGTACTGAAGGACAAAATAGTTGGTCGTCAGCCCGACATCCAGCTTTTTCACTTCAGCCTCCAGCCTCTTCTGAGCTAACTCACGAGACACCCGGTAAGCCTGGACTCTTTTAAAGTTTGTTTCCACGTCTCGCACAGCATTTCTGACTTCGAGGAAGACCTGTTTTTCCAAGTTTTTCAATTCAAGCAAACCCTTTTCTATCTCCATCTTTGCCCTGACATAATCGGCTTTGGTCGTGAAACTGCTCAGGGGTAAGGAAAGTGTCAAGCCAACAGTCCAGTTATTGTATTTGAGACCAAAAGCATCCTTCAGAGCATCAGAAGGGGGATGAACCTCCGTCCCAATGGGAGGTCCGAAGGGATTCAAGGGATCAAAAATAATTTCTGTTCCTGAAAGGCCCGGGCTCCAGTATGAAAATTCCAGATCCAAACCTGGAAGAAGCTGATTCTTAGCCACCTTCAAGTCCAATTCATTTGTTTCTAAAGTTTTTTTCTTCATCTTCAAATCTGGACTTTTCTCTAAAGCCATCCTCAATGCCTCCTCCAGGGAAACTTCTTTCTGAACAAAACTCGGTCTATCCAGAGGGATTATCTTTTTCGGACTCAATTCTTCACCCTCTGTAATGTTGAGCAGGTCTTTGAGCACGTCCTCTCTTCTCAGTACGAGGGCCTCAGCTTGAAGTATGTCCGCCTCTCGAGAAGCCACCACTGCTTCTGCGTTCAAGATCTCAATTTCGGCCAGCTTCCCCACCTCCACTTCTTTTTTGTTCTTGGCCAGGAGGTCCTGAGCTAGCTGTAAGGACTGCTGTTTAACTTTATAATCTTCGATTGCATAAACAAGAAACCAGTACGCTTCTTCCACTCTATAAATCGTATCTATTACAGTTTTCTCAAATTGGTTGATGGAAATATCCAGGTTGTTCTGGGCGACGATGATTTCTCTCCGGCTGACCTTGAAACCAAAATTCTTGAGCAAAGGCTGGGTCAGACCAAAACGTAACGTGCTTCCATACCTTGGGTTGATGACCTGAAAGCCCGAGTTTGTTTCATACCTGTTGTTGTATAAAGAGAGAGAAAAGTTGCCCCCTGTGGGTATTTGCTGCACAATAGTTGCAGAATAATTCATATCCTTGTTGATAACCGTGTCTGCCTGCTCGAGCCACCAGGAGGATGGATTCGCTATCCGCTCGTTTCCGAAGCCAATATCAAGCCGGGGCATAAAGGTCTCTTTGGCTTTGGTCAAAGACGTGTCAGCCAGCTCCGGGTTGATGACTTCCACTGCAACATTGAGGTTATCTTTTAAAGCCCTGATGACGCACTCTTCAAGAGTCAAGGATAGCGTCTTTTCCTGCTGAGAATAACAAGGCTTGAAGAATAAGACTAAAATCAATACCGAAATAAAACTCACTTTTATCTTCACTTTACTCCTCCTGATATAAATTTATATGAACAGAGGTAATCATCCTGTCCAATCATCCAGTCTATCTTGTTTTTTATGTTTCAATCAAATAATACGAATATTCGTCCCCATTGGTTCAATAAGACTCAATTTTCTCACGCCACATAGGCAGGGACAAAAAGGGAATTCCATCTATTCCATGGGCTCTGGGGAAGGATAGACAGAAGGAAGGCGGGGATAGGCGTTTAAATCCAACAATAGCGTAGGTTTTAATCCTCCCTTGAGTTTCTCTAAAGCCACAGCCGCGACCATGGCTGCATTATCCGTACAGAATTCATGCGAAGGAATGGCAGAGATCAGACGGTGCTTTCGGGCAAGCTCTTTGAAATTCTTCCTGAGTTTCCTGTTTCTGGCCACGCCACCGCAAAGGAGCAGGGATTTGGGTTTGTAAACCTCTACGGCCTGGTCCAGGTTTCCCAGTAATGCCCGAATGACAGCCATCTCGAAGCTGGCGAGAAAATCAATAAAAAGAGGGCTTCTCTTTGAGAGCTTATTCTCTTTGATTTTCCTTAAAGCCGCTGTCTTGAGACCGCTAAAACTGAAATCGAGGCTTCCATCTGTCATGTGAGGCTGCGCAAAGACAAACTTCTCCGGGTCACCTTTTTCGGCCAGTTTATCGATCACAGGGCCCCCCGGATAACCCAGTTCCATAAATTTCGCAATCTTATCCAGAGCTTCTCCAGCCGCATCGTCTCTTGTTTTTCCGATGAGTTGATATTCCACCCTATTCTTCATCACGAATGTTGATGTGTGCCCGCCAGAAACGACAAGAGCCAGTGCGGGAAAAGGAACCTCTGGATTCTCTAGAAAAGCGGATTCCATATGAGCTTCAAGGTGATCGACCACGACCAAAGGCTTTTTAAAATAGTAGGCCAAGGCCTTGGCAAAAGAGAGGCCTACCAGTAGAGAACCGATCAGGCCAGGACCCTGTGTGACTGAATACATATCGACCTGGCTAATTTTGAGTTTGGCGCGCCTTAGACTCTCCTGGACTACATAGACTATGGAAGTGATGTGCTGTCGTGAAGCCAGTTCCGGTACGACTCCTCCAAAGGGGGCATGGATCTCATCCTGGGATAGAACAACATTGCTCAGGATCTCGAAATCATCATTCAGGACAGACGCCGACGTCTCATCGCAAGATGTCTCAATTCCCAAAACATTCATTTTTTCAGGTCCTTCTTCGCTCTTCCCTTTTATCCTTCTTGAACAAATCTTTCAGGCTTTTTCCATAAGGGGAGCGGCATATCCCCTTCTCGGTGATGATGGCAGAGATGTAGGCCGCGGGAGTGATATCAAAAGCAGGATTTTCTACATCGACATCGGGAACGGTCACACAGTGTCCTCCGAATTCTCTGACTTCTCGGGCGCTTCTTTCTTCAATAGGAATCTCGCTTCCTTTACCCAGACCCATATCAATCGTCTGGATCGGGGCCGCCACATAAAACGGCAGCCCGTGTTCCTTCGCCAGAACGGCCACCGTGTACGTTCCGATCTTGTTGGCTGTGTCGCCATTCCGGGCTATCCTGTCTGCTCCGACAACCGCTTTTGAAATCGCTCCTTTCTGCATCAAATGACCGGCCATGTTATCCGTTATCAAGGTCACGGGGATATTTTCTTTTTCAAGCTCCCAGCAGGTGAGCCGGGCACCCTGAAGGAGAGGCCTAGTCTCATCCGCATAGACATGGATTCGCTTTCCTTCCTGAAAAGCGTCTTTAATGATTCCTAAAGCTGTGCCATGACCGGCAGTAGCCAGAGCTCCAGTGTTGCAGTGCGTCAGGATCGAATCTCCGTCTTGAAGAAGGTTCTTTCCCCAAAACCCGATTTGTTTATTAATCTCGATATCCTCTTTTTCGATATCCGTCGCCTCTTTGACTATTCTTTGTTTCAGTTGAGGGAGAGCAAGGCTTTTATTTTGCTCAAAAGTCTTCTTCATCCGCTCCAGAACCCAGAAAAGATTGCGAGCCGTCGGCCTTGTCCTCTCCAGCCTTTGAAGGATCTGGTTGAACTCTTCCTCCACATCTGTATCCTTTTTCATTTTCAAAAGGCCAAGAGCTACACCAAAAGCGGCAGCCACTCCGATGGCCGGAGCTCCCCGGATAATCATCTTTTCGATAGCCTCAGCCACCTGGATGGTATCCTGGCATTCCACATAAACTTCTTTCTCCGGCAGCTTCCTCTGGTCGATCATCACAATGCGGTCTTTCTCCCACTTGATAGTCGGCAGCATTTATCTCTCCTTCTTCCAGTCAGGAGTTTCAGGTCCTTTCCACTTCCATTTCTTTATCCACTCCGAATATCTGGCTCGAAATTCTTCCCATTCCTCAGATGAAAGTTCCTCCTTTAGGTTCTGATAGCAGAAAATTATCTGGAGGTCGTTATCCCTGAGAATCTCTTCTGTCGGAAGTCCCAGTTCCTTTCCCATCAAAGCTCCTTCAAAACTTTTCCTGTAATCAGCAAGATGGCTGTAAACCTGAGATTGAAGATAATGATAAAAACCGCAACTTAAATCCTTATCTGAAAGCTTTTGGACTTCTTTGAGGACAGAAGACAACTGCTTTTTTCTCTCTTTTCCATCCAGATGGAGTGCTTTCCGCAACATGGCGTCCGTGTATTTTTGAGCCGCGACGATCGTCACCGGTTTGAGCTTTGATTTATCAAGGAGATATCCATAAATCCTGAATGATGAATCCTCAATCCCGAGCGCCTCCATCGACGAGGCCAATCCGAGCAGGGAAAGCTGCTGGGCCCACTCTTCTCCCTCTTCAAACCCGTAAGAATGGGCATTGCGGAAGCTCTCTTCAGCCTCCTTCCAGAATTCGAGGTTCAGCTCAGCCATTCCCTTCAACATGTAACCCTGGGATGAGGGATGCTTTGAGACCACAATCTCTGCTTCTTGTAATGCTCTCTTGTAAGAAGAAATGGATTTTTCAGTATGGTAGCGTCGAGAATGTTCCTGGCCTTGAGCATAATGGAACTTGGCCTTCTTCAGATGAGAGACGCACGCGGAAGAAGAAAACAGAGAAATAAAAAATAAAATGATAAGGCCTGACGTTCGATAATTGCACTGAACACCGGCCATTTTTATCTTTGAAAAGAAGTCCTTACTCATCTTTTTCCTCAAAATGTTTTTTTATAAGGCCCGCGAGGACTGTCTGCACTTTATCCTGGGAGATAAGGTCCAGATTGAGAGAGAGCATCTGATCCGCAAAAGTCTTCAGGCCTTTTAGGAGACCGGATTGACCCTCGAGAGTCTCAATATCCTTCTCTGCCTGGTTGACCCTTTCTTCAAAACCGGAAACGATTTTTCTATAGTTCTCAGACTCAATCTCTTCATGAAAAAGCGCGGAGAGGAAAGGATCTCCGAGCCCGAGGATAGGGTAAAGCCTGGCAAACGCCTCTCTCAAAGCGGCCCAGTCTCTCTCCCGTATTTCAGACTCATAAATTCTGTTTAAATCCGTGTGGTTTTCAAAAAAATTCAGGACAAACTCATCCGGCTTGGTCTCGATGCGGTCAGGATCGAGCCAGACCTTCCAGGAAAAAATTTCCTCTTTCCATTCCTGAGCTTTTCTTATGGCCCAAAAAAGGGTTGCGTTGAGCAGAGGAAAATAAAGATATGTTTTTAAAGGAAAGACCTTAGAGAGGAAGCTGATCCCGTTTTCGACAGTCTTCTCAAGAGGAGATTTGGGCATGACGTATACTATAATATGAATTAAGGCAAATGGAGTAAAGAATAAATCAGCGAATCAAAAAATATCTTATATTATTTCGTCTCAAGAAGAGCCAAAAAGGCCTCTTGAGGAACGTCAATCCGGCCAATTTTTTTCATTCTTTTTTTGCCTGTTTTCTGTTTTTCCAGGAGCTTCATTTTTCTCGTGTAATCTCCTCCATAAAGCTTGGCGAGAACATCCTTCCTGTAAGGTTTGATGACTTCTCTAGCGATCACCCGCTTTCCGATCGATGCCTGAAGAGAAACCTCATACTGCTGGCGCGGTATAAGCTTTCTCATCTTCTGTACCAGCATCCTTCCCCGGGCATAGGCCTTATCTTTATGGACGATCAAGGAAAACGCATCCACAACCTCTCTGTTGATCAGGATATCGAGCTTAACGAGAGGGGATTCTCTAAAGCCTGCAAATTCGTAATCCATGGAAGCATAACCCTGCGAAACCGATTTCAGCTGGTTGTAAAAATCTATGACG
>JGI2172J19969_10001506_pt1 | contig 10682 bp, 8 predicted proteins | sample DeeMarSWOR230_32_FD_19969 | JGI IMG/M metagenome (IMG submission 19969)
ATNAACATACTATCCTGTGCTTGAGCCTCTTCACCAAGAGCCCCTGGAGAAAAAAATATCCCTGGTCAAAAAGAGTTATCACTCAGCCATGAATTCTGACCCAAAAATTAAGAAGGTGAAAGCGACTCTCCTGGATCAAACCCAGCATATGAGAATAGTCAACTCAGAGGGATTGGACATCACAGACGTACGTCCTCTTGTGAAACTTGTCTGCCTGGCGGTGGCTGAAAAAGAGAACAAACGAGAGGCCGGTTCCTCTGGTGGAGGAGGAAGGATTGGCCTGGAATATTTTACCCAGGAATTAACTCCTGAAGAAATTGGCGAAGATGCCGCAAAAGAAGCCCTGCTCCTCTTGGAAGCAGAATTACCGCCAGCCGGGGAAATGCCCGTTGTTTTGGCTCCCGGACACAGCGGGGTCCTCATTCATGAAGCTGTGGGACATCTCCTTGAAGCCGATTTCAACCGAAAAAAAACCTCGGTATTCTGGAATAAGATGGGAAAAAAAGTGGCTGACAGTCAGGTTTCAATCTATGATGACCCGACCATTCCCCATTCTCGCGGCTCTTACAACATAGACGACGAGGGCACAATCCCGAAAAAGACTCTTCTTATCAACCAGGGAAAACTCACAGGTCTACTCCAGGACAGGCTTTCGGCCAAATTGATGAAGAAATCTCTGACAGGGCACGGGAGAAGACAGGATTACACCTGTATTCCGATTCCACGGATGAGCAATACTTACGTGGACAAAGGAGAGTACACGCCAGACGAAATCATCAAATCCGTCAAAAAGGGATTCTATGCCCACAAATACCAGGGAGGACAGGTGGAAGATTCGGGAAAGTTCACTTTCTCTATCAGTTCTGGCAACCTCATAGAAGACGGAAAGCTCACAGCTCCGGTGAAACAAGCCACTCTCATCGGATCCAATATTGATATCCTGAATAAAATAGAGATGATTGGCTCTGACCTCAAATTTGGCCTTCAAACAGGAACCTGCGGCAAGGAAGGCCAGTCAATGCCGGTCAATGATGGCTGTCCAACTCTTAAAATCACCAAGATGACAGTCGGAGGCCAGGATTGATGAAGGAAATCAACCAAGTCAATATCATGGAACTTGCCGAAGACCTTGTGAATTTTGGAAAGAGTCATGGGGCGGACGAAATAGAAGTGTCCATCCTGGATGGTTACGAATTCAGTGTAGATGTCAGATTCGGTGCGATCGAGAATCTTGTGGAAGCTGGGTCCAGGGCACTCGGGATGAGAGTGATCAAGGATAAAAAAACGGCTTTTGCCAGTTCTTCGGACTTATCCAGGGAGACACTCGAGCATCTTGTAAAAAATGCCATCAAACGGGCCGCATTAGCCAATCCGGATGAATTCTCTGGTCTTCCCTCTCTTTCTCCAAAACAAATAGATGTTTCTCCTTTACGCCTTTTTGATCCTGAAATCACAAACCTGAAGTCTGAGAAAAAAATTGCTCTCGCTACTGAGGCTGAAAAGATCGCTCTTGAGGATAAGAGAATAACAAACTCTCATGGGGCCAGTTTCGGAACAAAGGAAATCAAGACTGTATTAGCCAACTCCAACGGATTCCTTCAGGAATACGACCAATCAGTATGCGGTCTGAGCCTTGGTCTCCAAGCAGGCGACACAGACAATAGAGTCGAAGATTACTGGTTTTCCATGAAAAGACACTACAAAGAATTGGAGCCTCCTGAAGAGGTTGCCAGAAAAGCTGTAAAAAGAACAATTCGCCAGTTAAAACCAAGAAAAATCAAAACCCAAAAGGCCCCAGTCATATTCGAGCCGATGATGACTTCCTGGCTTATGGGATTTCTCTTCGCCTGTGTATCCGGAATTTCGATTTACCAGAAAACTTCCTTTTTAGTGGACAAGTTGGGAGAAAGGATCGGGAACACCTCATTGAATGTCACCGATGACGGCCTTCTCCCCGGTATGCTCGGGAGCCGTCCTTTTGACGCGGAAGGAGTCCCCTGCACAATAACGCCTGTCATAATTAATGGGGTCCTTAAAAACTACCTGTGCAACACGTACGCGGCCAGAAAACTGAACCTGAAATCCACAGGAAACTCGACTGGAACTGGAGTCAGTCCCACTAATTTCTATCTGGAAGCCGGAGATGTTTCTCCAGATAAGATCATTTCTTCGCTGGAGAAGGGTTTGATTTTGATAAGAACTCTCGGTCACGGACTCAATCCTGTGACTGGAGACATCTCAAGAGGGGCGTTCGGACTGTGGGTGGAAAAAGGAGAAATTGCCTATCCGGTTTCAGAAATAACCATCTCCGGTAATCTCGGGGAAATATTGAATCACATAGAAATGATCGGAAACGATCTCGACTTCCAGAGCCCTATCTCTGGCCCCACCATCAAAATACAGGAATTGACTGTGGCCGGGGAGTAGGAATCGACTATCTTAATTTCTTCTTTGTCAAAGAGAAGGTAATAGTCAATACAGCTCCCAATCCCATCAGCACCCAGCTAAAGACAACCAGGTTAGGGGTGAGCAGCCTTATGAGAAGGCCGCCAACCAGTAAAACAATACCCAAGAGGCGCATGTCACCTCCTTATATTGACCCACTCCCTTCTTCTAGAAGCCGTTAAAATGTAAAACATCATCCAGCCTTCTCTTCGGCACATGAAGGCGTCCCTTGCTGTCTTTCCAATACTTAACAGAGTCTTTCATCTCCTCGATTATCGGATCTTCATCCGGGTATCCCAGGACCAGCACGGAATCGACTTTATAATTTTCTGGAATCTTCAAAATCTTCTGAATTCTGTTCGTGTCTGCGCTGGCTATCCAGCAGCTACCGATGCGTTCTTCCCAGGCAGTGAGAATCATGTTCTCCACTGCGGCTCCCACATCCCGCTCAAACCCACTCTTCCTGACATCCGCATTGACCAGGATAATGACATAAGCCGTCGGTTCACATCCTGGCTTTGGGTTGCCTTCAGGGGCAATGTAGGCGGCCCACTTCAAACAGGGAAAGAGCTTTTTTCTGAGTTCTTCATCATCGACAACCACGAATTCGAGAGGCTGAAGGTTGGCTCCAGAAGGAGCTAACCGCGCAGAGTTGACGAGTTTTTTAAGGATATCCCTGGAAACAGGGTCTGGCTTAAACTGTCGTACTGACCTTCTGGAAAGCATTAGTTCGTATGAACTCATCGTTCCCCTCTAGACTTCACTTTTTTATTCCAGGATCCACACTTTTTAGTCGTGGAATTATCCTGTATATTTATTTTTTTTCTCCTCATTTTATCCCTGGGAAAGAATGGATTCTATTTTTTTGGCATACTCCCGACTGGCCTTGTCAGGAGTTACAATCTTGATCTGGTCAGGAGAGCTGACACCCAGGCCTAACTCTGCAGCTCTCTGAATCTGGTCATGTTCGAAAATTTTCCGCCCCATGATGGTTTCATTCGAGCCCAACTCTTTTAAGACAGCAACTCCGACCACATCGATGGCCACACGGTCAGTACCGGCCAAGAAAATATTGGCTTCTTTCCTGGTCCCTCTCGATGGCCCCCCATCGACAAACGCCTCGATTCCATCGAGGACAATCAATCGGGGCTTGTATCCAAGACTGATCTCCGCGATCATCTTTCTCATCGGACCTTGTCTCTGGCTGTGCAACTCTTTCATCAGTCTTTTTGGCGTCATTCCGACAGACAGCTTGAGGGACATGGTAAAATCCCCGCCAAATGCATGAGTTTTCAGGCAGCAGGTGGAAACAAGATACTCCGCATCCACAACAGGTTTGGGAAGGTAAAAACCATCCTTCCAGTGGTTCCCGGATGGATTGAAATGAACCCAATCTTTCTCTTCCAATTCTTCGAAGTTGATGATCTCGAAATCCAGATCCTTAGCCAACTGAAAAATTCCCTTCTCCTCCATGACTTTCTCAGTGAGGGGTGGCCCGCTCCTCTCCCCGACTGTAAACTGCGCCGCTCCTCTTTTCCTGAGTTCCTTTATCAAAGCGGCTAACGTATCATTATGAGTGGATCCGGGTGTAGGGTCAGCTGTGTTAAAATTCGGCTTGACCATTATCTTTTTTCCTTTGACTGGAGGGAAATCAACAAGTTTTAGAACTTCCCTGACACCCTCTTCACGATTCTGGGTCTTGAAAAGTGCGATCTCTGCTTTCTTTCTTTTCTCATTCGCTAAAAGAGGGGGATACCCGAATGCAGGTAGACTGGCCAAACCTATCATAGATCCTTTAATGAACTCACGGCGATTCAGTGTCAAGTTTTTCTTTTCTTCCACAGATTCTCTCCTTGACTCAAATTTTATCTTCTTATTATACCACCTTCTAGTTGAATGAAGGAACACTCAAATTGATTCTCTTCAGACCTTCCCACCTTTCAAATCCGGCTCGCCAGCCATAACGCTAAATCAGTTTCTGACATGGCTCCGCTTGTTCGTCCCCGCTCAAGACCTTTAAAGAGAACCAGGAATGTCGGGACGCCTTGAATCCCGAATTGGACAGCTATCTGAGGATTTTGATCCACGTTGATTTTCGCCACAATAAGTTCTCCGGCCTTTCTCTGGGCAAGACTCTCCAAAACAGGATGCATCATATGACAGGGAGCGCACGTAGGAGAGTAGAAATCCACAAGAACGGGAAGATTCGTATTCTGCAGAAAGTTGGCGATTTGGTTGGGAAGTGGCTCGATTACGGCCCCAGGTTCAGGGAGCACGCTTTTACAGCGGCCGCAGACCACTTTTTTCCCAGAAATCCCTAAAGGATAGTTATTGATTGCTCCGCAATCCGGACAAACGACTTTCACTTTTTCCGACAAAGCTTCAACTCCTTCCATCAATCAAAATTGCAATCGAAAGATTTAATATAGCATACAGCTTTTTACCGAACAAGCGAGATGCAGTCAGGTTACTTTTCCTAAGACTCTGACCAAAAAGTTGCTGCTGTGTTGATTTTTCATCCATGCGGAATTAAAATGTCTAAAAACTCATGAGTGGCGTTCCCAAAACTATCATCAACGAGAATATATCTATAGAAGGAGCTGTGCCTGAGGAGAGTTTCCTCGAACACGTTTCAAAAGCATGAAAACTCTAATGCTAGAAAAGATCAACTATGAGGCAGTGTCTCCAAAAAAACACAAAAAGGGAAATAATCAATGAAAAATTCAAGTATCAGCGATAAACTCAACCCAGTCTTCTACCCGCGGTCCATAGCTGTCGTCGGTGCTTCGAGGCAGCCAGGAAGCGTGGGCCAATCCCTCCTGGCCAACATCATTGACAGCCGGTATCAGGGAATCGTCTACCCTGTGAATCCCAAGGCTAAAGGAATACTCAGCATCAAGTGCTACCGCAATGTCATCGAAATTCCTGATGTGGTCGACCTGGCTGTAATCATCGTCCCTCCACAATTCGTTCCAGAAGTCCTGGAGGAATGCGGTAAAAAGCACATCAAAGGAGCCATAGTCATATCCGCCGGATTTAAAGAGATCGGAGGAAAAGGGATAGAACTGGAAGACAACGTCAAAAAAATCAGCGCCAAATATGACATTTCCCTGTTCGGTCCGAACTGCTTGGGTGTCATCAATGCTGACCCTGTCTCATCCATGAATGCGACATTCGGGACCCAGATGTCCAAAGAAGGAAACATTGCCTTCCTGTCTCAAAGCGGCGCCCTGTGTGTGGCTGTGCTGGATTATGCCATAGAGGCGAACATCGGCTTTTCAAAATTTATCAGCATGGGGAACAAGGCCGGATTGACTGAGAACGAGCTTTTGCTTTATTTGAAAAACGACCCCAAAACAGATGTCATCCTCATGTATCTTGAAGACCTTGCGGATGGAAGAGAATTCATGAATATCGCCCGGGAAATCACGAGCAGCCCGACCCATCCCAAGCCCATAATCGCACTCAAGGCGGGGCGGACATTACTCGGAGCCAGAGCCGCTTCATCCCATACCGGGTCGCTGGCTGGTTCGGACAGAGTCTATGATGCCATATTCAGCCAGTGTGGAGTCCTGAGGGGAGAAACGCTGGAAGAAATCTTTGACTATGTCAAAGCCTTTTCCAGTCAGCCCCTGCCTAAAGATGGGAATGTCGCCATCGCCACCAATTCAGGGGGTCCGGGAATCCTGGCTACTGACTCCTGTATCCGCTATGGACTGAACATTGCCTCCTTCAGTCCCAGCACAGTCAAAACTTTGAAAAAAATCCTTCCTCCGACCGCCAGCTTGAACAACCCCATTGACCTGATTGCAGAAGCACAGCAGGAGCAGTACGAGGCGACTCTCAGAGAAATACTCAATGATAAAAACGTTGATTCTTCCATCATTATTCTCACTCCCACTGCCTTTACGGACGTGGAGAAAATCGCCGAGACAATAGTCAAAGTGGCCCAGGAATTTAAGAAACCTGTCCTGTGTTGTTTTTTAGGTGTGTACGACGTCTCCAGCGGAATCGAAATCCTGGAAGAAAACGGCATTCCAGCCTATCGGTTTCCTGAATCGGCAGCCAGAGCCCTTTCCGAGATGACTAAATTCACCTGGTGGCTCCGCCGGCCCCAGACTGGAATAAAAAAATTCAAGGTGAACAAAAGCAAAGCCAAAAAAATCATAGAGGCAGTCAAAAAAGAGGGCCGCCAGTTTCTTCTGGAGCAGGAATCCTATGAGATACTCAAGGCTTACAATTTCCCTGTGGTTAGATCCCTGTTGGCTGAAAACGAAGTCCAGGCTGTAGAAGCGGCCGAAAAGATAGGCTTTCCTGTTGTTCTAAAAATCGCCTCTCAGGATGTCCTCCATAAATTCGATTTTGGAGGAGTCAAGCTCAACTTGAAGAATAAGACCGAAGTGCGGAAAGGCTACCATGACATCGTCAATAGCGTCCTCGCTCAAAAACCGGATGCAAAAATTAAGGGAGTGCTTGTCGAAGAAATGGCTTCCCAGGGAAAAGAGATCATACTGGGCATGAACAGAGACCCTCAATTTGGGCCCATTCTCATGTTCGGCATGGGAGGAATCTATGTCGAAGCCCTTGAAGACGTGACTTTCAGACTGGCTCCCATCCGTGAACTCACCGCAACAGTGATGATCACCAGTACGAAAACCCATAAGATCCTCGAAGGCTTTCGTGGAGAAAAGGAGTACGACATAGATGCGATTGCCGAATGTTTAAAGAGGCTCTCTCAGCTCGTCACAGATTTGGAAGATATCAAAGAGCTGGATATCAACCCTCTCATTGTTTATGAGAAGGGAAAGGGCTGCACCTCTGTCGATGCCAGAATAATCCTGCATTAAGGGGACGTTCCCCAAAGGGACACCCTATCTTTCTTATTTTGTTGGTTCTCTTCCATTTCGTGTGGGTAAATGGTTAGATAGCATTCAGGGATATCCCTGCTCCAGTTAGATTTTTCACGCCATTCCCTCGTCAACCTTCTCGGTGTATAAGCGAATGGCAGTGGGTGAGAAAACCGTATGCTCCGGCTTTTGGATCCAAAAACACACAGGCTTTGCCCCAGCGAGTCAAAGCCTGCTCGGTTTCAGGCTCCGCTCTCCTCACCTCTTCGGTGAGGAACCATGCCCGCTCCGCCTTCAAACGGTTTTTTCCATCCAAAAGCCTTCGCAAAATAGAAGTACTGATTTCGCTGGGGCAAAAGTGGCGTGTTTTCTGAATCCACTGTCCTGAGCTTTCTCAAACAGTCCTCGGGCCGACTCCATCGGGTTCCCTCAAGGTCGACTCGGGAAGGCTAAATCTTCCGATGTCTCTTCATCCATCCCTGAATACTCTTCCAAATCATCTAAGTAACGTCTAGCCCACACAAAATGGAAGAGAACAATTTTGTTTAAGAGACCAATGGAGCGAAATAGGGTGTCCCTTTGGGGAACGTCCCCTATGTGCTATAATAAATGGTTCTATGATGCTGTTTAAGAAAAAAAAGAAGAAAAGGGTTTTCGTCATCGGATTGGACGGCGTCCCCCACTCTCTCTTGCTTAACCTAGCACAGAAAGGTATCATGCCTGAGGTCTCACGCCTCATCGAATCTGGCCATCTTCACAGAATGAAAGCCAGTCTCCCGGAAATCTCATCTGTCAGCTGGACGAATTTTATGACAGGTACGAATCCCGGCACCCATGGAATTTTTGGCTTTACAGACTTTAAGAAGGATTCATATTCTCTTCGTTTTCCGAATTTTCTTGACTTAAAAAAGGAGACATTCTGGGACGACCTCGGAAAGCGAGGAAAAAGATGTATCATCATCAACCAGCCCTCGACCTACCCGGCTCGAAAAATCAACGGCATCCTCATCTCAGGATTCGTCGCCATAGAGCTATCCAAGGCCGTCTATCCTCTTTCATTCCTATCGACTCTTGAAAAAATGGATTACATGATAGACATCGATACCCTTAAGTCAAGAGAAGATTCCGAATTTCTCTGGCAGGAGCTTTTAAAAACACTGGGGGCCCGCCAGAATGCTTTGGAATCCCTGCTAAAAGAGGATTGGGATTATTTTGAATTCGTCGTGACCGGAACCGACAGGCTCCATCATTTCCAGTGGGATGCATACGAAGATGAAAATCACGCGGGCCACCGCAGGTTTCTCGAATACTACCGCCAAATCGACCAAATGATCAATAAAATTGTGGAATCTACCAAGAAAATTGCCAGTGAAGACAGCCCTTTCTTTCTTCTTTCTGACCACGGATTCACAGGGATTGAACAAGAAGTCTACCTCAATGCCTGGCTTGAGAAGGAAGGATACTTAGAATTTGCGACGTCACCGCCTGAAAGCCTCTCCGAGATCAGCCCCTCCACAAGAGCTTTTGCCATGGATCCTAACCGGATCTACCTGAACATGAAAGGAAAATTCCCTCAAGGTTGCGTCGAACAGGCAGAACAAGATTCTCTTAAACAAGAAATCAGGAAAAAGTTGGAAGGGATGGAATACACCGGAAAAAAAGTCGTCAAATGCGTCTTCGATTCAGAGGAAATCTATTCAGGTCCTTTTGTTTCTCAAGGTCCGGATTTAATCGTCCTTTCCGAGCCCGGCTTTGACATGAAAGGATCGGTGAAAAAAAAAGAGGTTTTCGGCCGGTCCAACCTACAAGGAATGCACACATGGGATGATGCCTTTTTCTGGTCACGAACAGAACATGGANAGGAGCTCACAATCTCTGATTTGGCAAANATAATCCTTGGAAATTTCAAATGACCTCGATGAAGAATAGGGAGNGAAATCGAAAAGTCTNCGTTCTTTTTCTACTCACCTTCGCTATTTCTCTNCCCCTCCANGCATATGTCGGACCCGGAGCGGGCTTTGCCTTTCTCTCTTCTTTTCTGGTCCTTTTATTGACGTTTTTCCTGGCTGTCTTTTCCTTCCTGACTTGGCCTATTCGATTCCTCATCCGGATGATCAAGGGACAGAGGGCATACAAGAAAAGCCTCATTAACAAACTCGTCATTGTAGGCCTGGATGGGATGGAGCCCACTCTAGCGGAAAAATTCATGTCTGAGGGGAAGCTCCCGAATTTCTCAAAAATAAAAAAAACAGGAACCTACGCCAGGCTTCAGACGACCGTTCCTGCCATATCTCCTGTGGCCTGGTCTTCCTTCATGACCGGCACCAATCCGTCCAAACACAACATCTTCGACTTTCTCAGCCGGGATCCCAGAACTTACCTCCCCGACCTTTCTTCTGCCCGAATCGGCAATCCAAAAAAAATCTTATCTCTGGGGAAATACAATATCCCTCTCTCAAAACCTGAGATTAAAGGACTGCGCAAGAGCATCCCCTTCTGGAAAATCCTGGGGAAGGAAGGCATTTTCAGCACGATTCTCCGCGTCCCTATCACTTTCCCCCCAGAAAAATTCTCCGGACATCTCCTCTCTGGCATGTGTGCCCCTGACCTCAAAGGCAGCCAGGGAACTTTTTTCTTCTACACAACGGATAAGGAGAAAGTTCAAAAGCGAGAAGGGGGAATAATCATCCCTGTCAACATCATTGAAGACAAAATAGAGACCACAATCTCAGGTCCGGAAAACAACCTTCTTAAAAAGGAAGAGGAGCTTCGACTTCCCCTGACAATCACCATCGATAAGGATAAAAAAGGAGCGGAATTGGAGGTGTCAGGTCAAAGACTAAAGCTCAAAAGCAACACTTTCTCCGAATGGATAAAACTGACTTTCCGTCCGGGATTGGGAATGAAAATAAGGGCCATCTGCCGTTTTTATATATCTCAAATCCATCCTCATTTCGAGATGTATCTCACTCCTCTGAATATTGACCCGGAGAAACCGGCTCTTCCCATTTCTCATCCATTTATTTACTCTGTCTACCTGGCCAAATTGCGGGGCAGCTTCATCACACTCGGTGAAGCGAACGACACCTGGGCCCTCAACGAAGGGGCTCTGAGCGAAGAGGCTTTCCTGGAGTTAACCTACTCAAACCACCAGGAATGGGAAGATATGTTCTTCAACGCCATAGATAAGACGCGAAAAGGCCTGGTCACATGTGTCTTCGAAACAACAGACAGCATCCAGCACATGTTCTGGCGTTACCTGGATAAGGACCACCCTGCCGCACAAAGCGGTCCGACAAAAATGAGCGCGCAGGTCATCGAAGAGCTTTATGTGAAAATGGATTCACTGGTGGGAAAAACTCTTGAAAAATTAGATGGAAAATCCGCCCT
>JGI2172J19969_10001510_pt1 | contig 10670 bp, 11 predicted proteins | sample DeeMarSWOR230_32_FD_19969 | JGI IMG/M metagenome (IMG submission 19969)
TGATTTCTCCTTGTCTAACTTGATCAGCCATTTTGTTCACCTCGATCAGCTATAAGGATGCTATTACCTTTACCTAGTGTTAGGGTAACCATTTATAAAGCTTTCGGTTCGCTCTCTTGTGACATCTCACCCCTCACCTAGATGATGGTATTCAGCAGATTTTTCAGTCTTTTTTCGAGGACAGAAACGCCTACTACCTCCCTGTGGTAGGACAATCCCAATTGTTCAGCAATTTTTTTGCAGGTATTACCATTTTTTCCTGTATCTAAAAATATACAACGATTATAGTTTTTGAAGAGAATTCCCTTGGTTTTTTCCATGTCAAGTTCTTTTGTTAATTCCTCAAATTGTTCGCAAAATGTGGGAAGCAAAAAGTAGGTGCCTGGTTCTTCCTTTAATAGCTGGTACACCTGTTCTCCAGCAACTATTTCAGCACAGGTTTCACCTGCAATCCGGTGGGCAGCATACTGGGAACAGACATCATCTATTCCGGGAAAGCATTTTCCATACACCACAATTTTGGAATTTTCAATTTTTTCTAACACCTTTTTGAGTTCTTTTTTTAATCTTTCAGGATGCAGACAAAGGGCGGGGGGCATAATAATTATGGGCGGAGAAATGGTGAGATTCTGGATCACTCCTTTGATTTCATCTGCTAGGATGCCGCATGCCACAATGGTAATCATGCCCTATCTTTTTTTGAGCCTTTTTAACGTTTGGTGATTTTCGACAGTAAAAAAAGTGAGTTCTGTAGAAAGTTATTTAAACATGGTATACAAGGAGGGTTGATGAATCCAGTCGGTATGTGCAGCTCTAGATATGAAATACTTCGTATCCTGAAAAGAGGGGCATGCACAGTGGATGACCTCAGTTCCCGAATCGAAATCTCTCCTACAGCAATCAGACAGCATCTTACCATACTGGAAGGAGAATCTTTAGTGAGAAGAGAACGGTTAAAAGAGGGCATCGGGAGGCCGAAGGTCAGCTATATGATAACAGAAAAGGCTGAGGAATTATTTCCCAAGTACTACAGCTGGCTGACAGAGTTCCTTATTGAAGAAATTATTGAGGAAAATGGAGAACAAAAGCTTGATTTTATCTTCGATAATATTGGAATAAAATTCTCAGAATTGTATGCAGAAAGAGTTCAGGGCAAATCCTTAGAAGAACGAGTTACTGTGGCGACTGACATCCTCAATGAATGGGGAGCTTATGCATCTTCAGAAAATGATGGAGATACCTACTGGCTGAGGAATTATAACTGCTCCTTCTATGACGTAGCCCAGAAATATCCTCAGGTGTGCAATGTTCACAGCACATTTCTCGAAATGCTCCTGGATCACCCTACAGAACGGATAACATCCATGGCCCAGGGGGATGAATGCTGCGCTTACAGAATTACAATTGGGTAGCACTCAGTTATTGGGAGGACAACTTCTGATCAGGATTCTGCTTCATTCTTTGAAATTTTTAAAATGACTGAATCACCAACACGATCCACATCCTGTGGGGTCACCTCGTGCTGTTTGGTGAGGCCAGATTTTATGTAGATTTTCTCTACAGCAAATGAGGTTGTATTGATCTCTAGGTCAGTGACTTTCCCAATTTCAATAGCGTCTCGGTCATATACTTTTATTCCCATGAGAGTTTTTGCTTTCATAGCATGTACACTGCCTCGGATATTATAAGGTTTTGTTTGAACCTTGTTCACGGTCATGAATAAAGACCATGTTCTCCTCCTAAAGAGTGAAAAAAATGGGGGTCTTTAATTCAAATTCTTGCCGAAAACAGGCATAATTATTATTCTGTAGGTATTGAAGCAACCTGACCAAAACTGGTACCACCATCTCCAGGAGGGACCAACCGATGCACATAAAATGTGATTCCTCTCTTTTTTGCCTCTTTCTGCAATACATTGGTCACAATTTCATTGTACGCAACTCCACCTGAAAATCCTACAGGGACATGCATATCATTAACGCCAGATGCTAATTCCATGTATGCCTTCCCCAGAGCAGTGTGTGCAGTTTTAGCTACATCTTTCTTAGAAGCTTTTAACCTGGAAATTTCCTTTACAAAATCTTTCACCATGATGCAGTCACCTTCGACTTCCATTTCAATATCCAGGCTATCTCCTCTCAAAGCCAGAGACTCTAGCTTCATGGCTGGCTCACCTTCATAGGTTCTTTCATAACACACCCCCAAAAAAGCAGCCACAGCATCTAAAAATCTTCCAGTAGAAGATGTTAACACTTTTTCCTTCTGTAGTTGATTCAGTAACACTCTTTGTTCCCCTTTTGAATACCTGTGCCCTGGTATTTCATGTTCTATATAACTTAACAACATTCTCTCTGGGTACTTGGTGGCCAGATCGCCTCCCAGCATGGGCACATACTCCAAATGCCCCAGCCTTTCATTTTTGAAAAGCACCTCTCCCCCCCACACATGTCCATCCAGCCCATAACCTGCACCATCAGCTGTAATAACCATCATTTCTTTGTCATGTTCTGCCATCAACCCGTAAGCATGCGCATAATGATGCTGCACCATCTTCAAAGGGATACCATACTGTTCAGCAAATGCTTCAGCCTGGTTCCTGGTGTTGTACTGGGGGTGCATATCACACACAATTGTATTGATATCTTCCCATTTCAACACCAAAAGCCTCATAAAATGATTGATAGCCTCTTTCTGAAACAGTAACGTATCATAGTTGGAGGTATCTCCAATATGCTGTGATAAAAAGGCCTTTCCCCCCTTGGTGAGACAGAACGTGTTATTCAGTTCTCCACCCACAGCTAATACAACTGTAGTATGAGAAATAGGAATTCCTTTAGGAACAAACCCCCTGGACCTTCTGAGAAACACCTCATTTCTGATTACTGAATCATCACATCTATTGACAATCTCTAGATTGTGGTACAGAAAAGCATCCACAAAAGAAAGCTCCCTTTCTGCAGTGTCATTATCAATAATCATGGGATTCCCCGGAAAATTGGCAGACGTCATCACCAGTACATCTGATGCACAGTGATGGAAAATCAAATGATGGACAGGCGCATAGGGCAGCATGACACCAATGGTATGGAGTAAAGGAGCCTCATTTTTCAGGGGTTCTTTCTTTGGTAGTACCACGATAGGGCGCATCCAGGACTGCAGTAATTTCTCTTCCTGTTCAGAAGTGTAGGCAATTTTTTTTACTGATTCTAGATTTCTGGCCATCAAAGCAAATGGCTGTTGTGGCCTTTTCAACAATGTTCGCAGCCGTAGCACCACAGGGTCATTGATCTTACAGGCAATGTGAAATCCTCCCAACCCCTTTACAGCCACAATGCCTCCCTGGTCTATGAGATCAGCTGCTTTTGCAGTGGACATAGTGTAGTGGGGGCCCTGTTCTGGACAGCACACTGGTTCTGCATGGTACCGTCTGTCTGCAATGTCAGTGTACTGCTGATGGCAGAAGTCACACATGGGGAATGCGCTCATTGATGTCTTCTCGCGATCGTAAGGCATCTCTTCAATAATAGTAAACCGGGGTCCGCAGTGAGTGCAGTTAATAAAGGGGTACAAATACCGCTTATCTCGTGGGGAAAATAACTCTTTGAGACAATTATTACAGACTGCAATATCTGGAGGGATTATAGATTCTCCACCTTCTCTCTTTTTACTTTTAATCACTTCAAATTCCTTAAATTGCTGATCTGGGAGAATTTCTTTTTCAATTCGATCAATTTCCGATATGGGCGGCTTTTTATTTTTTAAATCGTTCAGAAACTGCTCAATATCTTCTGGAGTACCTTGTGCAGCAATTTCCACATGATCCCCCACATTGGCAATAAACCCTGTAATATTGTGCTTTACTGCTATCCTGTGCACAAAGGGGCGAAACCCCACTGCCTGGACAATGCCATGCACCTGAAGTCTGAGCATACTTTTTTGGATTGTCAAACGTTTAAATTCCTTTTGGTTTTCAGTTAAAAAGGAAATACATTTTGCCGATACATCAACCTCTTCTGTAATATGCAATCTCTTTGGTACTATTCCCGAATAAATGATCACGTCATGACCCTTTTCATGACCACTTCTCCAGACACTATGCACTCATCGTATTCTACCCTTGGAAATTCTTAAAAGAGACAGCCATCAATCTATCATATGATACCAGCCCACTTGTTATGCAATCCCGAAAAAGTGGCTGATACTGTACTCCTCCCTGGGAATCCAGCTCGAGCGCAGTGGATAGCCTCCTTTTTTGACGACCCGGAAAAAATAGCAGAGAATAGGGAATTTCTCATGTTTACCGGTACCTACGGTGGTGCACCTGTATCTGTCTGTTCCACAGGCATTGGAGCTCCTTCAGCAGTCATAGCGTTAGAAGAATTAATTATGTGTGGAGCTGACACTTTTATTCGGGTGGGGACCTGTGGTGCTCTTCAGAAAGATATTGCAGTTGGCGATCTCATTATTCCATTAGCTGCATGCAGGGGAGAAGGTACCTCTCGACGGTATGTCCCTTTGCCATTTCCCGCTGTTGCCCACATAGATATTGTTAATGCGCTGCAAAAGACTGCCCCTGAAGCGTACACAGGTATTGTATGGACAGATGATTCCTTTTACATTTCAGATGCTGAGTACTGGAACTCTCTGGGCCTTCTGGCTGTGGAAATGGAGTGTTCATCCTTGTTTACTATAGCTTCACTCAAAAAAGTGAGACTGGGAGCAATTCTAGCAGTGGATGGGAATATACTCCTGGGAACGTGTAAAAGTGAGAGAAAAACCATGAATCATACTGAAATCCCCGAAGAAGCCAAGAAAGGAATAGAAGAGGAGATCCGAGCAGCTCTGGAAGCTGTTGTCTTTCTGCGCTAATGCCTGCTCGCAGTCTCTGCCCATCTCATTCTACTTTATTCTCTTATCTTTATGAAAGTAACCTTTACTTATGTAAAATTCTGGAAATATCCTGTTCTAATTCTGTTCCTATCCTATTTTTGTACACGCCAAACCCGCTTTGCAAACGAAAAACTTATAAAGTGAAATTTTGTTAGCGGGAGCAGGTGACGAGTCGTGACCATCGAAGTAGTAAGAGAAATCAAGGACGTAGAAGCACAGGCAGAAAAGATTGTTTCTGGAGCAAAAGCAGAAGCAGATGTAATTGTCCGCAAGGCGAGAGAAGATGCTCAAAAGCTTGTGGAAGAATCTGAGAAAGAAGCTAGAAAAGAGGCAGAAGCTTCAAAGAAACAAATTTTTCAGCAAGCTGAAAAAGAAATTGAAGCTATTCGTGCTGAAACTGAGAAAGAATTGGAACGAATCCGAAAAGTCTCTCAGGGAAGAATAGAGGAGGCTGCAGAACTGATTATCTCAAGGGTAGTGAGGAAGGATGCCAATATCTAAGATGCTCAAGGTGTATATCGTTGCTCATGGCGGCCGAAAGGACGAGTTAATCAATACGTTACATGATTTGAAACTAGTGCAGATAATCGATTTGAAAGAAAGACTTGAAAGGCCCAGTTGGGCAGAGATTTTAAGAGAAGAAGAAGCAGTTACAGCGGCTGAGGTTGATCGTCAGATTGCAGATATCCGGTATACTCTAGATTTTGTATCAAAGTTTGAAACTACTACTCAGAATCTTATTGAAAGCTTTTTCAGCCCTAAAGTCTTAGTGGATGAAGAAGACTACAAAGATGTTCTCAGGACATTTAATTTTGGGTTAATAGAGAGGTGTAGGAAACTGGATGGTGAATTGACTCAGTTAAAGAACCAGGAAGCTCATTTTAGTTCTCTGTATGAAGAGCTGCTCCCCTGGGAATCGCTGGAAATCCCTCTAGAAGATCTGGAAACCCCATATACCGCAACACTTTTGGGAACGATTCCTCCGCAAGATAGTGAGCTTCTCCATGAAATTGCCCATGACTACCCCTGTACATACATTACTACAGTAAGTGAAACAGACAAAGAGAAATTTATAGCAGTAGTCCATTTAAGATCAGAATCAGAAGAAATTCTTAAACGGATGAAAGCTGTTGGAGTTTCTCCAATAACTTTTGAAGGATTAAAAGGCAGTACCATAGATCAACTGGAACACCTTTTGAATGCTATCCAAGAAACCAGAGAGAAGAGGATTGAGGTAGAGGAAGAGTGCACAGAGCTCTTGAAAGAGCGATTACCTCTAATGATCATGCACGATCACCTCACTGATATTAAATCCAGAAAAGAGGTAAGGAGGAACTTCCTCCGTACAGATAGGACCTTTATCATCGAGGGCTGGGTTCCCAGGAGACGGGAGGCTGATCTCCGGAAGGGATTGTCCCACCTGAAAGAGGTAGAAATTCTGACCGAGGAACCTGAGGAAGATGAGGAGATCCCTGTGGAACTGCGTAATCCAGGAAAGTTGATGAAGCCCTTTGAATTGGTGACCCGGATTTATGGTCTCCCTCACTATCGAGAAATCGACCCCACTCTGGCCCTTGCACCATTTTTCATTGTTTTCTTTGGGTTATGCCTCTCGGACGTATTTTATGGATTTTTACTAATTTTCCTTTCATTTTTTATCTCTAAAAAGATTAAAATGGGCCCTGATGGGGACCTTCTTTTCAAGTTGCTGATCATTGCTGGAGCTGTGACTGTGGTATGTGGGTTCCTGTTGGGAGGGTGGTTCGGCAATCTGACAGAGTATGCCCCAGCCCAGCTTGCTTTTCTGGATTCGGTGAGGCAAAAATTGACAATAATCAACCCCATTGAGAATCCTCTGGGCATGCTGTCAATTGTCCTTTTGATGGGGCTCGTACACGTATGGTTTGGCATTTCACTCAAAATGTACATGAATATCAGGGATGGGTATTACTCAGATGCTGTGTTTGACCAGGGATTTTGGCTTGTCTTGATTCCCTTTGGTACGCTATTGGTGCTGAATACCATGTTTGAGGTGGATATTCCTGCAGGTACTGCAGTCCGATATGTGGTCATGGTGTGTTTGGCAGGCATTGTCTTGACCGGAGGAAGGTATCAGAAGGGCGGTAATATCATTACCAGCACAATCAAGAAATTATTTGTTGGAGTATTGAGAATTTATGATATTTTTGGATATTTAGGAGATGTTTTGTCTTATTCCAGGGTGCTGGCCCTGGGACTGGCTACAGGAGCTATTGCTATTGTCTTTAACAATCTCCTTTCAATGATAGTGAACGCTATGCCATATGTTGGAATAATTATAGCTGCTGTTTTGTTCCCTCTTCTCCACATTTTCAACTTGGTCATCAATGCACTGGGGGCATTCATTCACCCCGGGAGGCTTCAATACGTGGAATTCTTCACTAAGTTCTTAGAAGGGGGTGGAGAAGACTTCAAGCCTTTTCAGTTTGACTCAAAATACGTAAAAGTAAGGGATAAAAGTAAAGGAGGCTAGAACAATGGAAATAACATCAGGAATGATGCTTGCGATCCTTGGAGCTGCTCTGTCTGCAGGTCTTGCAGGCACAGGTTCAAGCTTAGGCGTAGGAATAGCAGGTCAGGCTGCAGCAGGGGTTACCACTGAGGACCCATCCAAGTTCGGTAAGCTGCTGGTGCTACAGGCGTTACCAGGGACCCAGGGTATTTACGGGTTCATTGGTGCGTTCTTCGTTTTGAACATGACAGGGATGCTAGGCGGAGCCCCACTGTCTCTGACCATTGACCAGGGCTGGCAGATTTGTAATGCATGTTTGCCTATTGCTATTACAGGTCTCTTTTCAGGTATCTACCAGGGAAAGGTGTCTGCTTCTGGCTGTGGCGCGATTGCCAAAAGGCCCGAGACTATGGGTAAAGCAGTAATTCTGGCTGCTATGGTAGAAACGTACGCAATCCTTGGATTGTTGGCAACGATTCTCCTCTTGTTGGGAATCCCACTGTGAGATGATGACAATGGGTGTCGAGGATATCAAGAAGAAGATTTTGGAGGATGCAACCCGACAGAAAGAAGAAATACTAGCGGAAGCTGAGAAGAAAGGGGAAGAAATTAGAAACGAAGGGAAAAGGACTGAGAAAAAACGGAAAGAAGCTATTCTCTCCAGAGCCAAGAACGAGGCTGCAGAAGAGCGCCACACAAAAATAACGATGGAGCGGCTGGAATCACGGAAGCTACAGTTGACAGAAAAACAGAAAATAATAGAAAAAGTCTTTGAGAAATCGCTGGACATGCTGGTGAATCACCCGAACTATAAGCGCATAATGGAGGCTATGCTGCTGGAGGTGGCCAAAGGAGGAGAAGAGTTAATTCTATCTCCAAAAGACCGGGAGAACCTGGGTAATGAGTTTCTCAAAAAGATCAATGAAAACATCGAAAATGATATGACCCTATCAGAAGAGACACGGGACATTGCAGGAGGCTTCATACTGTGGACACCAGAAATGGAGATTAACGAGAGCTTTAAGGAGAAAATAAGAGCACTTAGGGATGAACTAGAGACAGAAGTTGCCCGTACGCTGTTTGCGGGGTGATGTGTTGGTTATTGGCTCAAAGTATGCCTATTCGTTCGGAAGGGTCAGAGCGTTGGAAGCACTATTACTGGATAAACCCCAGTTCAAGAGAATGGCAGAGGCAGCAACAGCTGAAGACGTGATAAAAATTCTGTCAGAAACATCGTACGCAGCCATACCAGAGGATGCAGACGTTTCCGTTATAGAGCGCGTGTTGCAGGAAGAGTTATTCTCTGTGTACGATCTGGCACAGCACATATCTCCTCGCAGAGATATCACCGATCTTATTCAGATGAAGTACGACTTTCACAATGCCAAAGTTATATTGAAATCAGAGATAGTCTCACGAGAACCCGTACATTTGACCCCTCTGGGAGTAGTGGACACCGAAAAGTTAAAAAAAGCTTTCAAGGAACGCATAAAGGATTTACCCGCCCCTCTGGCTCACGCTGTTGAGAAAGCACGACGAGTGTATGAAGAAACTGGTGATGCGCAGGCAATTGACTTCGTCATGGACTCTGAGTATTTGCACGCAATGCTGGCCCAGTGTGGAGATGTCCCATTTTTGAAGGAGTTTTTCAGGTTTACAATTGATCTGGAAAACATCAGAACCTTTCTCAGATGCCAACGATTCGATTTAGACTTTGAAAAGGCATACATTGAAGGGGGCACCATTGATGTGAAAACCTTTATGGGGTTTGAAGGGGAGCCTGTGGAGACCATAATCAATGCAGTGTACACCAGAAAGTACAGTCACATTGTGGAAGAAGGGCTCAAGAATTATGAGGAGACACTGACACTATCAGAATACGAGAGACTTACCGGGGACTTTCTCATTGCATATTTAAAGAAAGCAAAGCTGGCTGCATTAACTATCGAGCCCCTCGTCGGGTACATATTGGCGAAAGAACGGGAAGTCAACCAGGTTCGGTTAATACTTCTGGGGAAACTAAAAGGTATTGACGTTGAAAAGAGGATGTGTGATCCATATGTCTGAAGGCGAAGTAGCAATTATCACAGATAGAGAGGCAGGGCTCGCATTTAAGAGTATGGGGATGCAGGCCCTCTCTGCTGAGCCAGGAGAGGTACGAGATATGTTGCAGGAAGCATCCACACACTACAAGATAATCTTTATTACAGAGGATCTGGCCCAGCTTGTTGCTGACCTAATTACTGACTATGCGACCCAGACATTACCCATTATTATTGAGATTCCGCCGGTTGGTGGTACATTGGGTCTGGGAAAACAGAAAATGAAGCGCATCACTGAACGCGCAGTTGGTGCAGATATCCTGTTTAAGGAGGAATAGATATGGGTACGATTATCAAAGTTTCAGGGCCTGTGGTGGTGGCCAATCAGATGGAAGATGCCCGGATGTATGATGTGTGCAGGGTAGCTGAAGAACGTCTGATTGGTGAAATCATCCAGTTAAGTGGTGACAAGGCCACTATCCAAGTGTATGAGGAAACCACAGGATTGGGTCCGGGAGACCCAGTAGAATCCACAGGAATGCCGTTAAGTGTGGAACTGGCCCCGGGCATGATTGAATCTATTTATGATGGTATACAGAGACCTCTAGATGTAATCAGGGACCGAATTGGACCCTACATTACGAGAGGAATTGAGCAACCAGGAATTGATAGAAAGAAACAGTGGGAATTTCAACCTACTACAAAGAAAGGACAGAAAGTGGTGACAGGAGACATTCTGGGCACTGTGCAGGAAGGACCTTTGATTGAACACCGGGTTTTGGTTCCCCAGGGGATAGAAGGAGAGATAAAAGAGATTCTTAAAGGAACCTTCACTGTGGAAGATACTATTTGCACAGTGGATGGGACTGATATCACCATGCTGCAGAAGTGGCCTGTCAGAAAGGGACGACCGTACAAGGATAAATTACCGCCTACCAGCCCGTTAGTGACCGGTCAGCGCATTATTGACACCTTTTTCCCTATGGCCAAAGGGGGGACCGCGTGCTGTCCGGGACCTTTTGGATCTGGTAAGACAGTGACCCAGCATCAGTTGGCCAAATGGGCAGAAGCAGATATTATCTTTTTCATTGGGTGTGGTGAGCGGGGCAACGAGATGGCAGAAGTGCTAATGGAGTTTCCAGAGCTCCAGGACCCCAAGAGTGGAGAACCATTAATGAAGCGAACCGTGTTAGTGGCTAATACGTCGGACATGCCAGTGGCAGCGAGAGAAGCCTCAATTTACACCG
>JGI2172J19969_10001521_pt1 | contig 10624 bp, 8 predicted proteins | sample DeeMarSWOR230_32_FD_19969 | JGI IMG/M metagenome (IMG submission 19969)
CCATGGCGCATCAGGTCCCCCAGCTCCCGGAGTTCCGTTGCCGTCACAGGCCGTTATAATGAATACTCCTGCCAATATGATCACAGCCAGAAAAAACATATGCTTATCTTTCTTCATCTTAGTCTCCTATTGTCTTATTGCATGAGCCACAAACCATGAGCCACCTCGCCCTGCGTCTGAATCCTTAAGCTTGAAGAGAGACCGCCTTCTCCTGGAGATTAATGACAGCTCAAAACTCCATGCTATAGTATTTATACAATAAATATAAACCACTCTTGCCAACTCGTCAAATCTGTCGCCATGAACAGAGTAATAGACTTTACATTTCCATATCCTTGTATGCAATTCTTGGTGTTCTTCACTCTTTTCATGAGAATATTCGAAAACACTTTCTGGAATTCGATTCCGCCCTGAAGCATGACCACGGAAAACGCACCAACACACCTGAATATGAGATTACACTATCCTATAAGCACATCAAAAAATAGTATTTATCTTGAGAGGAATTCATTCTAGGCCACTTTCGACAATCATTACAAATTTTAAGTTTACTGATCTGGGCGATTCACAAGTTTAAACCTTATTTGAAGGAAGAGAGGGACTGGCTTCCTTTTCCAAAATCAAGATATGGAATCAATATATTTTATTAAAAATTCAGGTTGATTAAATCAAGGTTGTGTCATGAGTCCTCTCAATAAGAAAAATAATACCACATATATTGTAATAATTACTTGACAATTTGTATGAATATTATTACATTATGTATATCATTTATGACATTTGGAGGCAAACAGGATGACTCAACCTACGAAACGGGCGTTATTCACTCTAATTATCTGGGGGATTGTCACGGCTGCATTCATTCCCATTTTCTTTTCCAGAGGAGGACCGCCAACTTATGCGCAGGATAAGCCAAGATTCGTGTTTGTGGCTATCCTCTTCGCAGCAGGTTATCTCTCTTATTTCATCATGATGTTCTTGACAAGGGCCAAAGACAGAACAGACAGGATTGTTAAGGATGAACGTGACGAGCACATACAGAAGCAGTCGTGTGGAGTCGCTCTCATACTGGTCCTCGTCTATGTTTTTTTCTTATGCATCACTCTTTATGAAATTTATCGTGAAAGCGAATGTGTTCCTGTCGGCTGGATGTGGTTCCTCGGATACACAAGCGTATTCTGGGGATACATATCCCATTCAGCCCTGGGCCTGGTTCTCCATTCGAGGATGGTCGGCCGTGGCGAAGGCTGAAATCAGTAACAGGATCAGGAAGCTCCGTTTTGAAAACAACGAAATGACCCAGCAGGAACTGGCAGATCGTGCCGGATGCACACGCCAAACGATCGTTGCCCTGGAGCAGGGAAAGTATGTGCCATCTTTAGCTCTTGCGTTCAGGATTGCGAAGGTATTCAGAGTTCAGCTCGAAGACGTCTTTGAATATGAGGAATGAGAAGATCTGATTCCCTGGCGTTTTCTCAGGTAATTCAAGATGGTGTTCAGAATCCTTGATTGGACAAGGGGACTGTGAAGCACGTTAAGAAAAAGCGCGATCAAGACCGAAGTCTCCTGCGTTTTCATTCTAACCTGCCGGAAATGAGATTGACCTGGGCAGGACGCTGTGCTATATAAGATTTAGAGTTTCTGCCAGAATGAATGCCACCAGCATCATCCTTTATCTAATCGGATTGGTTTTATTGTTGCTTTGCTCCAGCTTTTTTTCCGGTTCAGAGACGGCACTATCGGCTCTCACCAAAACGCAGGTCCAGAGAATACGGGGGGATAAGAAGAAAAGCAGCAGGGCTATCATAAATTTTCTGGATGAGCCCAGGCGGCTTTTCATCACAGTCCTCTTCGGAAATACGCTTGTGAATATGGCTTTTATTAGCATCACGGGTTCTATCATCTACAACGACCTGTTCAAGGGCACGCGTCCTGGCCTGGCTTATGTAGTGGCTATCCTAATCCAGACACTGCTGCTTCTTATATTTGGAGAGATTACGCCCAAGACCTACGCGATTAAAAATTCTGAGAAATTCTCAAGAGCTGTGGCAAAGCTGCTATGGATATTTTCTTTGCTTATTTATCCCTTCAGAAAGGGGTTGCGGTTTCTGATAGATATTTTACTTCCTTTATTCGGAGTGCGCTCAGTTGTCGATCAGACTCTTCTGACCAGTGAGGAGATAAGAGCGATCATAAAAACAACGGAGGGTGAAGGAGCTCTAGATGAGGAGGAAGGAGAGATTATCCACAATATCTTTGAACTCCATGATATTCCTGCAAAGGAGGCCATGGTTCCTCGCACAGAGATGGTGTGTGTGGAGGTCTCCCAGACGATCCAGGAAGCTTTCAATTTGACTAAGAAGGCGGGACATTCAAGACTTCCTGTGTACAGAGATCAAATCGACAATATCTGCGGTATTTTTTACGTTAAAGATATGCCACGCTGGAAGAAGTTGAAGGTTGACAGCCTCGGAGGCAGGAGTATCGAACAGCTCCGCATTGAAGAGTTTCTTGCCAAAAGCGAAGTTCTCAAAGAGCTAAATCCCGGCTCCGAAAATACGCTCATCCGACAGCCCTTTTTTGTTTACAAGACCAAAAAGATTGGGGCATTGATGCGGGAAATGAGGAAAAAAAAACAACAAATGGCTATCCTCCTTGGAGAATATGGCGGGATCTCTGGTCTGATCACGTCAGAAGATATCATAGAAGAGGTGTTGGGTGAGATTTTCGATGAATATGACAAGTTATCTGAATTGACAATCAAAAATGATCCGAAGGATCGTTCGAGTTTTATAATACCTGGATTTGTAAGCCTCCGGAGCTTAAACAAGCACCTGAACGTCAAGCTTGATCTATCTTTAGCGGATACTATTGGTGGCTATGTTGTTCAGCTTTTCGGCGCGATTCCCAGCATGGGCGATGTTGTCACGGATAAGTCGAACAACTTGGAGTTTGAAATCCTTAAAATGACCAGGAACAAAATAAATCTTTTAAAATTGCGTAAGCTCACCAAACCAGCTGAAAAAGCCAAACACTTTAAGCTGACTCTTTTGTTCCTCCCCATATGGAGTCTCGCTTCACTAGGCACATTCCAAGGCGGCAGTTCAGTTCAGGACGGTTTTTTCCCGATACTTGTTTTTTCTTTTTTGATGGTTCTCTCCCTTTTCCTAATCGCTTTTTATGCTGGATCGGAGACGGCTGTGGTTTCTGCATCAAAAGCTAGGATTGATGTTTTGGCCGAGAGGAAAAACACGCAGGCTCTCATCATCCAGAAACTGTGGCATGAACCGGAAAGAATGTTGGGGATTGTGCTGGTAGGAACAAACTTGATGTCCACCTCTGCGGGTGTTGCCGGACTCCGGCTCATCAATTATGCCCTTCCTGGACGAGAGGGTATGCAGGAGTTTTTGAATACGGTTATTATGACTCTTCTTATTCTTATTTTCTGTGAGATTCTGCCCAAAACAACATTCCGCGCTAAGGCCGATTCCCTGGCTTTACGGAGCGCTTATGGTTTATGGTTGTCCGGTCTCTTCTTGCGTCCGATCGTGGCATTTGTCACCAAGATCACTAATTTTATTGTAAGGATGGCAGGCGAAGAAGATGCTGAAGATAGACAGCGCAGTATGCGCGAGGAACTCAAGCTCCTGGCGCAAATGGGTGAGAAGGAGGGAGTGCTCAAGAGAGAGCAGCTCCAGATGATTTCCAGTGTGCTGGATTTGGAAGACATGACTCTAGAGAAAGTCATGACCCCCCTTGTGGATATCGTAGCCCTCCCAAAGAAAGCAACCGTCAGGCAATTCTATAGAACCGTATCAGAAACAGGATATTCGAGAATTCCAGTGTATGAAGGCAGGGTGGACAACTTGATTGGGTTGGTGAATGTCCTCGATGTTTTGTATTCAGAGACCCTCTCCCCGACAATAGCTCCTTATGTGAGAAGAGATGTCCGCCACGAACCTGAATCGAAGCGGGTTTTCAACATGTTGAGAGAACTCAAAAAAAGCCGCGAAACCATGGTTTTTATGGTCGATGAATACGGCGGAATTGTCGGATTAACAACGCTTGAAGATTTGATCGAGGAGGTTCTCGGCGAAATAAGGGACGAGAAAGACAAGGACGAAGAGGGCACAATTCATCAGATCAGTGACAGGAGCATTGAGTGTGATGGCAAAACGGAGATCCAATGGATAAACAATCTTTACAGGATGTCGATTCCCTCCGGGGATTACAACACAATAGCTGGATATGTTATTTCTCTGATAGAGAGAATTCCCAAGCGCGGAGAATTTGTGGAAACAGACGAGCTTAAGATTGTTGTTCTAGACGCAGACTCAAGGAGAATCCGTCGGCTTAGAATCCAAAAGAAATAGGGCGTGTCCCTTAATTGACGGTGTGTTATCTTAGATTAGCCATGAAGTATAGTGCGCGGACTTCTTCTTGAAAACTATATTGTTTTTGGTATGTCTAGCTAAGCTTTATTTTTACTTGATCTTTTCCTCAAACTTCATTTTTTCCCAGAGTCTGACCACAAGGTCCTTGCTCCCCAGTCCGAAAGCAATGGCCAGAGCTAGACACAGCGCGCCGAACAGCAGAAGAAATGTATTCGTAACGAGGTCAGAGGCAATACGGAGTTGATTAAGAGTAATGGGTATGATGAAAATGATCACGATGGCATAGGTAATCTTCCCGATAACATCTGGCTTTTTGACCCCAATGTTTCCGGCAAAAACCTGAACCAAACCGGCGACAAAGCGAGCGAGATAGAATCCGATGACCAGAATCACCAACGCGACGAATATATTGGGGAAATAGAGCAAGAGGTCATTCAGGACATCCGAGACCGCAGTCAATCCAACTGAGTTGAAGGCAACGACAAATGTGATGATGATGAAAAACCAGTAGACAACACGGCTGATGATAGACACAGCGTCTTTCTTAAGTTCCCCTTTTCGAAGAAATTCTTCAATACCTGCCTTCTCAGAAAGAACATGAACTCTTGCCAGCATGAGCAGCTTCTTGATGACAAAGGCAAAAAGCTTCGACAGCAGCCAGCCTATGATAAGGATCAGAATGAAGCCAATGACTTTGGGCAGAAGAGCTCCGACGATCTCAGCGATCTTGAACCAGGCAGCTTCAAGCGGCTCGGTGATGTTTTTCAGGAATTCAGGTTGACCGGAAAAAGAAGCAGTTAAAAAATCCATAACACCCTCCTAAAATTAATTTTTTATGCCTTATCTAACCTAATCATAATAAATTAATTAAGACACATTATTTAGAGTGTTATGAATCCTAAAATTCTAAGGAGTAACAAAAAAAGAGAACCTTCCTCATCCATTTTCGCTTATCAACGCGCTTTTAAGTGATAATATTCCTATCAAAATCATAATCACGTGTCAAGACAAAAGAATATATCTAAGTAATCTTGGCTTCAGAGCAACTCTTTGAAATTCTAATTAACCGGAGAAGTAAAAATCATCCATCTCATCAATAAAGACTTGCACGTCAATGTCATACCAAATCCCGCAAGGGAAGGATTTCAGGGAGGGATATGTGCCTCTGGATTTTTTCGAAGAATTGGTGTATATACACATTTATTTTATTTATCCAATCGAGTTATAGGAGTCACTCCTGACACCAAAAACAAAGCTTCGTGGGCACGGATTCGGGACATCCCCCGTCTTCCTGGCTGCCATCAGTACTATCCTGGGAGCCATTCTTTTTCTCCGCTTCGGGTATGCTGTCGCCCATACAGGACCCTTGGGAGTGCTGTTGATCATCCTTATCGGACATGCCATCACCATTCCCACGGCGCTGGCGATCGCGGAGATTGCCACCAACCTGAAAGTGGAAGGCGGCGGAGAGTATTTCATCATCAGCCGCTCCTTCGGTCCTATGGTCGGGGGCACCATCGGCATCTCACTCTATTTTTCTCAGGCCATATCAGTCGCTTTTTATATGATCGCGTTTTCAGAAGCATTCAGACCTCTGCTATCCTGGATCCAGACAAAGACAGGGATAGCGGGCCAAACCTGGATAATCTGTATCCCGGCCACAGTGCTGCTACTTCTGGTCATCCTCAAGAAGGGTGCAAACATAGGAGTGTCAGCACTCTGGGTAGTGGTAGCCATCCTTGGAATCTCTCTGGCGGCCTTTTTTCTGGGGAAATCTCCTTCTCAAGATACCGTGTCCTTCGATCTTTTCGCCAAAATCCAAGATCCTGATAGTTTTTTTAAAGTCTTTGCCATTGTCTTCCCGGCATTTACCGGAATGACAGCGGGCGTGGGCCTTTCCGGCGACCTGAAAAATCCGCGAAAGTCCATTCCGTTGGGTACACTTTCCGCGACTCTAACGGGTATGGTTGTATACGTGCTGGTCGTGCTCAAGCTGTCCTCCAGCCTCCGGCCTGAGACCCTGGCCGCAGACCAGTTCGCCATGAGCCGGATCGCCCTCTGGGGTCCAATCATCCCCATCGGCTTAGCAGCCGCCACTCTCTCCTCCGCCATCGGTTCTATCCTCATCGCACCGCGGACCATGCAGGCGATGGCCCGGGACAGCATATTTCCGGTGGCTTCCCTGAACACATTTCTATGCAAGGGGAAAGGAAACGCCAACGAACCTTTCAACGCCATGCTGATCACATCCGTAATTGTCCTGACTTTCGTCTCCTTTGGCAGCATCGACTTTGTGGCTCAGGTCATCAGCATGTTCTTCATGATCACCTACGGCTCGCTCTGCCTCGTCAGCTTTCTGGAACATTTCGCCGGCAACCTTCGTACCGTCCGACTTTCCGTTCAAGGTGGTACATATCACTGGTGGGGGCAGTTGCCTGTTTTATCATGATGTTTCAGATGGCACCGCTGTACGCCATTCTGGCGATTCTGGCCATCTCCCTGATCTATATCAGTTTGAAACGCGGCCGGGAGCAGGAATACGGGCTGTCAGCCATGATAAAGGGCGTGATTTTTCAGCTGACTCGGAGCCTCCGGGTGCTGGTCCAGAGAAAACAGGAAGTTGAGAGCGGCATCAGCTGGCGCCCTTCTTTTATTGCCATATCCACGAGCTCTCTCACACGGCTGGCCCCATTCGATTTGCTGAGGTGGATCTCCCACTATTATGGATTCGGCACATACATTCATTATGTCAAGGGACTTCTCGATGAAACAACCCAAGAAGAGTCCAAGCAAAAACTGGAGCAGTTGATCCAGCTAAGCGCCAGCAGCCGCGCCGGTATATACGTTGACACCATAATTTCCCCCAGCTTCAAGACCGCTGTGGCGCAAATCGTGCAGCTCCCGGGAATCTCAGGCATGGAAAACAACAGCATGCTCTTCGAATTCCACGAAGACGACACAAAGGAGATAGCCGATATCATCGAGGGCTGCCATTTATCCTCCATAGTCGACTACAATATCTGTGTCCTGCGGTCTTCAGAGAGACACTTCGGCTACAGGAAAAGGATTCATATCTGGTTGACGCCCGGCGACTACCGCAACGCCAACCTGATGATCCTCCTGGGCTACATCGTTATCGGCCATCCAGAGTGGAGGGGAGCGGAGATTGAACTCTTTGCCGCGTTCGAAAGCCATAAGCTGGACAACCAGGTCAAGCAGCTCAACAGGCTAATCGATCAAGGACGCATTCCCATCTCTCAAAAGAATGTCCAGAAAATCCCGTGGGATAAAAAAGTAAGGACCTACGAAAACCTGGTCTGTGAAAACTCTGAATGCGCCGATCTGGTGATCATGGGATTTTCTCTGGATAAGCTGACCCAGGAAAGCGGTGAATTTTTTAAGCGTTTCCCAAACATCAAGGATCTTCTGTTCGTCAAAGCCGGACAGAAAATTATGATCAGCGAGACACCGAAGTAGTATCTTCTTTCTGCGAAGGCTTTACCTTAATTTTTTATCTGGACCTACAGCCAGACATCAATCCTTACTCATCCCCCCATTTTTTCAAGAATTCCTTGGCAATTTTTCTCGTTTTTGGACTCTTTGACTTCAGCTGCTTCTTGACGAATTCTAAAATCTTCTTCTTATCAACCGCCTCTTTAAAGTATTCATCGAACGATTCTATGGCACCGGCCTTTATCAGGTCTCTTCGTTCTGAAGGGTGGTGCGTTTTATCAATGTTTAACAAATTATCGGTAATTCGAGTCTGCAGTTTAGGTTTGGCCCTTGCGATCTTTCCAGAGTTATCTGCGACCCAGGCAGCCGGAATCATGCTTTTGTCATCCAGCAGCCTGTAATAGTCGTCGAATATTCTCTCGAACTTTTTTTCAGTATCGATTCTTGCCAGGTTCGCTAAAAGAGGGATCACGCTCAACTTCCAGTAAGTATGGTCGGAGTTGAGAAGCTCAATAAAGAAATCCCATTTCGGATAGAGGACTTCAGGGTATTCCTCGCTTAACAGATTCAATGTCTTTGAACAATTGTACCGAACTGTTTCATTCTTGGTTGTCAGGTTTTCTATCAATTCCGAAAGAATTCCTTCCTCCTTCAATGCCTTCTTCGCCATGTTTTCAACATTCATATTTTTATCACTCAAATCAGGCTGCATGGAATTCTTCTCCTTTAAAAAAATTCTTCTTTAAATATTTATGCTGGACGACTTCGGTTTATTGGCTTCATAATTTGGCCAGGTTCTTCTCAAAATCCAAAACAATAAACTTTTTCCCTTTCTGGATAATCTTGTGCCCTTCATCCTGGAGCAGCTTTTTCTGAGCTTCAATTCCACCAGGATATTTTTAACTTAGCCATATTTCATCACCCCTTTACTCATTCATTATCATTTTTCCGGTGGGTGTGATTTTTCTGGCCACCTTTTTTCTGTGCCTCTATCATAAAAGAAATGCCGTTCCAAAATCAAACACAATAGGTTTTCTCATTCCCCTGTGTTTGACTTGAAATTTTTTTTCATGGTATAAGCAACTCTTTGCGCTTTGTCCAATTCTTTTTAAATGAGTAAAAAAATGAAGCTCGAAGACACCTGTGATCAATCACACAAAAAGAAAAAAATTCTCGCATTCTTCTCTACGACATTATTTATAGTTTTATCTGCATCTGCCAAGTATACGCTTGACCCGCTCATTCCGTATAAAACTGATATCCCCCCCGTCCTCGACGGGAAACTGGATGACCCGGTCTGGCAAAAGGCGCCTCACGAGACGGGCTTTAAAACCTATCACCCGGATTACGGCATTGACATGGTCGAGAACTCTATCGTCTATTACGCCTATGACCGGGAGAATCTGTATTTCGCGTTCCGCTGTTTTGACAGTCAGCCCGATAAGGTCAAAGCATCGGTCAGCCGACGAGACAATATTCATGCGGATGATTGGATCTGCATCAATCTCGACTCTTTTAACGACCATCAGTCCTTGTATGCGTTATATGTCAATCCTCTGGGAATCCAGGGGGATTCCAGGTTTGAGGGGGGTGCTGAAGATTTCAGCGTGGATATTGTCTGGTACAGCAGCGGAAAAATCGATGATGAAGGATACGCGATCGAGCTGAAAATACCGTTGAAGAGCATCCGCTTCACACACAAAGATCCTGTCGAAATGGGCGTGATATTCGAACGCAAGATCAGCCGGCGCTCTGAAGCCGGGACATATCCTCCTCTGGATCCCGCTCAGGGACCAAACTTCCTGACCCAGACACGGACCATCATATTCCATGAAATAAAGCACTATACTCTCTTTGAAATCCTGCCTGCTTTCACATACAGCCAAAGAGGTTTGATCGATGAAGGGGATCTGGCTTCGGCGGGAAGCGAGCGTGATATCAGCCTCACAGCCAAATACGGGATTACTTCCCATCTCATTTTTGACGGAACGTATAATCCTGACTTCAGCCAGGTGGAGGCGGACGCCGGACAGGTGGATTTCAACCTGCGGTATTCTCTCTTCTTTCCGGAAACAAGGCCTTTTTTCCTCGAGGGACTGGAAAAATTCAATTTTGGGGGATACGATTCCGGTGATCCACTCGGCGAGGTCGTGCACACACGGACAATCATCGATCCATTGGTGGGCTTAAAATTAAACGGCAGAATCGGGAAAAAGAACACGGTCGCCTCGATCTATGCCCTGGATGATCTGCCTGATACTGAAACGGACAACAGGGCCCACTTTGGAATATTCCGGTATAAACGGGCTTTAGCCCAGGACGGATTTCTCGGGGCATTCTACACGGGCAGAGAGCGCACGAGTGGCTATAACAGAGTCTTGGGTGTAGACGGGCAGATCAGGTTAACCCAGTCCAGCCTCTTCGGATATCACCTTTTCGGGTCGCAGACCAAGTTAGATGAAACCTCGACCAGGGACGACGGACACGCATTAGGCCTGGATTATTACTATCTCACAAGAAACTGGGTCATCCGGTTGGGGCTTCAGGATATCGGGGAAGACTTCTGGACGGAGACAGGTTACATCACGCGGACAGGTTTGACCAGGCTCAGGTCAGGATTCTTGCGCATGTTTTATCCCAAATCAAAATTAGTCAGAAGAATCGACCCTATGTTTCACAGCACTCAAATCCGCGACAGATTCAGCGGCTTGTATGAGACCTTCAATTCTCTGGACCTGAGATTGCTCTTCCCGCGAGACTCCTTTATCCTGTTTGGG
>JGI2172J19969_10001524_pt1 | contig 10619 bp, 9 predicted proteins | sample DeeMarSWOR230_32_FD_19969 | JGI IMG/M metagenome (IMG submission 19969)
GTCGTCCGGTAGAACGGGCGACGGTTCGAACAAGTGGGCACTTGAGGCACGCTGCATTCTTCCAAATACTATTGGGCTAAGCCAGTGTGTAGAGCCAGAAGGACGCTCTTTATATACTTGTATTTGGATGAAAAAGTCTGATTGTGAGATAATTTTCCGAAAAGATTACAGCGAATAGCTAGATAAGGAGGAGAAAATGGTGAATTCAATTCGTGTGGAACGAAATATCTCGATGAAAATGCATGACGGCGTGACACTAAGGGCCGATGTTTACCGACCGGACGATAGTGAAAAACACTCAGCCATTGTAGTACGAACACCATACGATAAAGTGCCTTCTACGCGCAGTGATTATCTATCACCGATAGAAGCGGCTTTCGCAGGATATGCCGTGGTTATCCAAGATACCAGAGGCAGATTTGCCTCAGAAGGTGAGTTTGTCCCCGGAGCACCGGAGGGCCAAGATGGGTATGACACAATAGAGAACGTGGCCGCCGAGTCTTGGTGCGACGGGAACGTTGGTATGGTAGGTGCCTCGTATCTTGGGCGGAACCAGTGGCAAGCGGCAATAGAAGCTCCACCCCATCTCAAAGCTATCGCACCTCATGTTATTGGGGCCGGTATTTTAGGCGAATCCGGAATGAGCGGAGTGAAAGAACTGGAGACAGCCATAAGCTGGTTTGCCAACATGGCCCTCGATATGATCGCCAGAATGGCCAAGCAGGGTAAAGACGTCTCCAAGGCACTGGAGAATGTCAGGTATGCTATGAATAATTTCGAGGAAGTATGCGAATTTCTACCGATTAAAGACATACCATATTTTAAAGTTGAAGGATTGCAGGAAAGCTTCATGAGACGCTTCAGTGATGAAAACCTGAAAGGAATCAAGTCGGAAGAAGAACTCTTCTGGCCCTATGAAAAAGTAAAAGTCCCCATTATGCAATCCTGTGGTTGGTATGATATGAGCGCTGGACATACATTTCTTAATTTCCTCAAGATGAGAGAAAAAGGAGGCTCGCGAATTGCCCGAGAAGGGCAGCACGTGCTTATGGGACCCTGGGTTCATGGGGCAAGGCTACATAACTTCATCGGGGCACTCAATTTTGGACCGTACAGTACCGGGGCGGGTGCTTTTGCCACGAGCCGGCATATACAGTTTTTCGATAAATACTTAAAGGGTATTGACAGCCCATATCTTGTGCCTATCCGTTACTTTATCATGGGACGGAAAAGGTGGAGAAACGCTACCACCTGGCCCTTGCCTGAGACTCAGTGGCAGCGTTTTTATCTGCACAGCCGGGGCCATGCTAACTCTGGTGGTGGTGATGGTGTATTTAGCCAAGAAGAACCAGGGACGGAATCACCGGATATCTATGTGTATAATCCACATGACCCTGTACCAACCAGAGGCGGCAGACTTAATCCAGACCTCAACCAGGCCGCGGGCCCACAGGACCAGTCTGTCATCGAAAAACGTAATGACGTGCTATGCTACACAACTCCTGAACTACAAGAAGAAATGGAAATAACCGGTCCTTTGAAACTCCATCTTTTTGCTTCTACCTCAACAAAAGACACTGACTTTTTCGTGAAAATGGTTGATGTCTATCCTAACGGCTTGGCTATTAATGTGGCGGAGGGCTGTATCCGGGCCAGATATAGGAAATCGATTCTTAAGCCCCAGCTGGTAACCCCGGGGGAAATCAATGAGTATCTGATTGATTTAGCCTCGACCAGTAATCTCTTTGGCAAAGGACATCGTATTCGAATAGATATTACCAGCAGCAATTTTCCTCGATTCGAGCGCAATATGAATACCGGCAATCCCTTTGGAGAAGATGCCCAAGGTATTCCGGCTATGCAAACCATATTCCATCAATCAGGCCATGCTTCATATATTGATTTACCGGTTATACCACCAACTAAATGATGGGTAGCGAAAAGAAGGGGGACGATAACCATTGCCAAGAGTCTCGGTGAAAACCAATGCTGGGAATGAAGCAAGACGAAGACTAGAATCTATCCCGACTTAGCGGCAAGACAAAGGTCTATAGCCCGGCGATATATGGTGATGGGGACAACCCCCGCTATGGGATAGCGTCCGCCAACCACCACGATAGGGATTCCCCAGCCTTCATATTCGGCTCGTCCATCTTCATATTCTGCCAGTATCTCTTCTTTCAGCGATTTGCTGGAAAAGTCGGACTTGAATCTCTCAATATCAAGCCCAGTCTTTTTGGCCAAACTAATCAACACATCGCGCTCACTGATGTTCATGCCCTCTTGGAAGAAGGCTCTGAAAAGAGCAATGTGGAAATGCTGAAAGGTTTCTCCTCCTTGAAGCTGGGCACACTTAGCTGCTCGAAGCGCAGGCATGCTTGAGGCAGGGTATGGCTGGTCAGGATTCCAGGGACTAAAGCTGATTTTATCCTCCTCTAAGGCTGCTCTGCGTCGCGACTCGACACTATGAGAGCTGATGAGCCTGTTGGGAATCTCTCGAATCACGAGTGGATAGCTTTTCCAGTTAATGCTAATATTGTTCCCGTATTCCTCTTTTAGGCATTGCAGCCGAAACGCTGCGATGTAGCACCACGGTGAAAGATAATCGAAATAGACGATTATCTTTATCGGCTTCTCCATTGATATTTATCCCTGGTAGACGAACGCATAGACTACCCTTATATAGTGTAAGGCTATAACCAAACCAAATTCAATAGCCTTTTAGTTCAACAACAAACTAGGCATGGTTATGATAGTACCTCTCTCTTTCTATTCGTCAATTTGTTCAATACTGTCTGCTGGAATTCAACATTGACCGTAAGCGTTCATAGATTGTAGACTGCGTTGAGGAGAAATATGGCAGGAAACAAAACCAACCAGACAATCACCTTGGGAGATGGCAGGCTACTTGGTTATGCTTAGTATGGCACTCCTCAAGGGAAGCCAGTGTTCTTTTTCCACGGCAATCCCTCTTCACGTCTTGGCGGGAGGTTGATGGATGATGTAGCTAATGAGATAAACGTACGCATTATCGCGATTGATCGGCCCGGAATCGGTCTATCTGATTTCAAACCTGGCCGCCAGTATTTGGATTGGCCAGATGACGTAACCCAGTTGGCAGATATCCTAAAAGTCGACCACTTTGCCATTCTTGGGCTCTCTAGCGGGGCACCACACACAGCTGCCTGTGCTTTTAAGATCCCTGACCGTCTCTCTGCTGTCGCTATTGTCAGTGGGCCATGCCCTTTTAATATACCAGTTGCTACCGAGGGGATGAACATGGCATGGCGACTGAGGGCACTTGCTGGTCAAAGAGCACCTTGGCTAGTTAGGTTCTTCTTTGGAATAATGGCCCGTAGCGCTCGTCACGACCCGGTCGGTACCATATCAAAAACTATGGGGGGCTTGCCTGAACCGGACCGCATGGTGATGGCTCGACCTGAGGTAGTACAGTGGAGCGGCGACAGCTTGCGAGAAGCGTTTCGCTCAGGTTCTCGTGGTACTGCCTGGGACTATGCACTTCTTACACGACCCTGGGGATTCAAGCCGGATGACCTCTCAGTGAAGGTTCAACTCTGGCATGGAGAGGCTGATGCTACGATTCCTATCAGGATGGGACGCTACATGGCTGAAGTTATACCAAACTGCCAGGCTAGATTTTTCCCAGACGAGGGCCACATCTCTTTGATTATTAACCATGCCAAACAAATACTCAGTGACTTGGTTGCTTGAATACCGAGGACCAAGGTCCTGCACGCCACCATCAAAGTATATTGTAAGGTCCTTGGACTCGACAAGTAGCCAGACTGTTGAGCTACAACACACCCTCAGATAATGACTAGTATCGGCCCAGACAAGATATTTCTAGTCCCTCTCATAGACAATGAGATCGGATTTTTTGAAGCCTATGGACGCCAAGAAATTCCTGAGTCTTTCGTCACTCTCTCTAGCGATACCCCTCATAACTGCACCACTGCGCTTGCATTCTTCATCAAATGCTTCGACTAAAGCTCGACCTATCCCCATATGCTGATACGCGGGGTCGATGCCAATCATATCGATCCACCCAACTTTGCGGTGCCGAGAAGGACGGTCTATTGTGTGCCTCAGGCTCAAGACAGACTGACTGTGTTCCTCTTCTACCATAGTCCCCACTACGAAGCCTGCCACTCTACCCTCCACTTCGGCAACAAAACTTAACTCAGGATGATAAAGTGACCAATAAGCTTCAAATGAAAACGGCCAGGTAGGTACTCGCTCCTCACCAAAAAGCAAACGGTCTATTTCACTCACTCTCGGCAGGTCGAACTCAACCATTCCTCGGATTTTAAAATCTCTCTTCTTTTCGGCCATGCTCACCTCCTTACACCGTGGTGACGCCCATTCTACAATACTATTGTGGCGTGGGCAACTCATCTCCAATGGCTATTTCAACTGCTGGTGCGTTGTCTCCAGTGTCACAATTGGGTGGCTGGTTGTCACCAATATCGTGTGCCAGCCTGTTTAATTCTGATGTAGCATTTCATCGGATTATTCAGTTTCCATCCCTAAAACCTGAGGCAGATGTAGGCCTATAAGAATAGGAGTCGTAGCAATATTGAACAACCTGATAAATTACCTGGCAACCTAGCCCTTCACTTTTGGGCGTATTCCGAGCCAGATTACTAAAGGCGAGATTGAATTTATCAATTAGCAAATATAGCCCGTAGGAAACTGCACAATCAGCCATTTAGTGACACTACCCTTCCTTTTGGGACTGGTGTCATCGCTATAGCGCTCTTGCCATTTGTTCGGCTTCTTCCGCTCCGACCAGCAGGATATTCCGCGCAATCTGGTTGGTTTCTACTCCGGCAAGAGTATCAAGAAGTTGTGACTTAACCAGCAGTGCCTTCTTGCGTTGTACCCTGTGTTTTGAGCCTTTGATGACCAAATCTACCAGGTGTAGGGCAAGCTGGGAGTTGCCTTCCTGTTTGAGTTGTTCAGTGCGTTTAAGCAAATCTTTGGCGTCGGTTAGCTTCATCATCTCGGCGGCAATGTCCACACTTGGGGACGGGAACAATTCACTGGGATTACCGTTGTACCAGCCGGCATACCGCCTCTGGATACCGTGAATTATAAAGGTGGGGCAGCCATAAACCCCGGAAAGGAACCGCTTGCTGGCAAGCTCTTGGGGTGGCTTGACCATATGCAGGATGTCCTCAATCCAGTAGCCTTCATTGAGAAGTCGTACAATTTCATCGTGGAAAAAACGTAGGTACCTCGCCGTGTCCAGACACCATTCCTTGGCCTTCTCACCTTTACGCAAAGGACCGTGCCCCGGTACTAAGAAGTCAGGGTTCTTACCAGCGATGGTTTCCAGTGTTTCTGCCCACTCGACTTCATAGCGCTGGAGCTTGAAAGGGTTGCCGATGTTAGGGCAGTCGCCTTCCAGCAAGTCTCCAGCTACAACTATCTTACGTTCTGGTATCCAGACCCATGTGCCATCATCGGTCTCACCCATGTAATGATACAGTTCAAAGGTGAGGGCACCCAACTTGAAGCTCATCGAATCACGATAGGTGATGTCGGGATAGACTATGTCATCAGGGACCATTTTTTCCTTGCCAGTGGGGCGGGCAAAACCTCGACCAGCCTGAATCTGGTTGATATACCAGTTATAGGGGCCCAATTCTTTGTAACGGTTAAATCTATTTATCACGCGTTCCTGGGCAATGATAGTGGGGCGGCGGTGGCCTCTCTTACTCGCATCCTCAAGCAATTTGGCCGTGGTGAAAGCGTGGTCGGCATGTCCGTGGGTATAAATAATGGTACTGATAGGTGATTGGGTCCTTGCCCTAATGGTTTCAACTAGTCCGGCACTACTCGCCGCCGGCACATCAATAACGACTAGACCCTCTTTGGTCACGACGACCGTGCTATTACCGAAACCAGCAATCATGAACACATCTTGCGTAATATCTTCATCGTGACGGGCGGTCATAGTGTCGGCGAAAACAGTCCTTTTATCCAGTCGGCCCATAGCTTTCTCTCCCCTATTTTTCTTAGCCTGGATTTCCTATCTCAGCTACTGCGGCAATGCTACACCTAGGATCGCTAGCTGTCAATGTTACTAACAAGCCCAGAAACCAGCTCCCGGGCTTACGTGTTTAGCATCCGGAGAATCTTTGATCCCACAGCCCCACCCTAGGTTTTCAAGATCGAAATAGTCAACACTTCACCCTTTCCTGCCTCGCCACCTGCCTGTCCTGATGAAATCTGGTTAACCCCCTTCAATCCAATACTGGACTCTATCGCTCTTCATATTCTTAGACGTTTGAAGAGACGCACTGGAATCAAGAAGCCTTTTTGACCCACCTATGTATGCGTTGTTATGATGGCAGTATCCCATGGCGATAATATTCCGCACGCTAGGCATAGCCGGAGACAACCAAAATATCGGAACTGAAGCAAGAACTGATTGAGCTTATTGTACAACTAGGTGCATATAATACGCGGGTGACTACCAAAGAGCGTCTTACTGGTCCTCCTTCTGCTGACCCCACGTATGTACTCCCTTCGGCGAAATCGGTTATTGCTTTCAATATTGCGCTTGATCGAGACTTTACACCTGATTATTTTGGTAAAGTGAGCCGTCTCCCCTTCCGTTATGAGATGTACCGTGGCTATCAAGCTGTTGGTAGCATCGGTAAACAAGTGGCTGATTATCTTGGGTCTCGCGGCTACCAGGCATTTGGCTGCTCCGCGAATGGCGTCTATCGCAAAGAGAGTAACCCCGGCTTTCTAATACCGGATTTCTCACACCGCTACGCAGCATTGGCTTCCGGTCTGGTAGTGCAAGGGTGGAGTGGTAATGTCCTTACTCCGGGTCTTCGGGCGGCGGCATTTTATGGGTCCGTCATTACAGATGCGGAACTAGAGCCTAATGAACCATCCTCAGAAGACATCTGTGACAAATGCAAGCTATGTACACTTGTCTGTCCACCGCAGTTCTTTTCTGCAAAAGAAACCCAGACAACGGTCCTCGGCGGGAAAGAATACACCTTTTCCCTGAGGCGAGATCATCAGCGTTGTGGTATCTCATGTTCTGGTTTTGCCGGCTTGAGTCGGGATGGGAAATGGGGCTCTTGGTCGACTGGACCATTTTGCACACCTCAGAATGATGATGAATTGTTCGAGTTCAATCGCCAGGCCATGCAGGATCCTCAAAATGCTCACTTGCTCTCACACATATATCCCACCATCCTCGATAGGAACAAAGGTAAGGGTGTTCTGAGACGCCATCTCGTAGATACCAACCCCACCTGCTGCAACTGCCTGTTGGTCTGCTCAGGTCCGAGACCATGGCGTGAGAAGCTGGTTAAATTGCTTCACGTTTCCGGGCACGTAATTTGGCAAGACAACCAGGAAGTGGTCAAAGACCGAGACAGAGAGAAGTCAGAAGCCTTAATTTATGAGCTGAAGAAGATGCTACCGCAAATTCGCTGAGGGACAGTACGTAGAAGCGTTTTTCTGCGTTGTTTCACACCCCAAGACCGGCGATGTGATCACGTAAAGGTCATCGAAAGAATTCTCTTGGACCAACCCGGGTTATGCCTGCATTGGCGAGGAGTCCTAGGCATCGTCACTTTAAGTAGACCAAGAGTGACTCGAACTATATGTCGGGTCACATTCCGTCATGTTGTTACCAATTGAGCGACGTAGTGCGCCACAGTAGGCGATAAAGCACGTCATCAGTGTCCAGCGAAAATCATTTGATCTTAGTTGTAGCCTTTTTTGCTAACGGGTTCGGCTATTTATTTGCAGAATGGTTTGTTTTGGTATACAATGTATTCAGTGGTTTAAGTTTAGGTTATTACAAGCTTCTTAGGATTTCGCTAGATTCATATCAAGTATTGGGTGACCCAAACTCGAGCTAGGGTTTTGAGAAAGGAGGTCATCCAATGAGTTTTCAGGATAAGTCGATCCAGTGTTCTGACTGTGGGACTATCTTCACTTTTACTGCTGGGGAAAACAGATTCTTTGCGTCCAAAGGTTTGACCAAAGAGCCCAGGCGTTGTCCTCAGTGCCGAAAAGCCAAGAAACCACAGCGTCGTGGCTTATGCGGTAGCTGGACTAGCTACGTAAGTAGGGCAATGCTGAGCAGAGAATATCAATAAGCGTATTGGTAGTGGTCAATTCATGATCTNTATTCTTGAGATGTGTAGCACTTAGCCATAATGTGTAGGTGAGTCTCAGGGGTGTGTGTTGCTACCCAACAAAACCGACAATTGTTGGGCTCCAGCAGACTGACGCTAGACAAAAGGAAATGTTTCATCCATACCCGAATTGCCCAGTGTCGTCCCTATTGCTATCATACAACTAAGTTCAAAGAAGCCTACCGAGGGAGGACAATATGGCGAAAGAAGACTTATTGGTAATAGGAATTTGGAAGCTCATCTCTATCCAAACCGAGGCCGATGATGGCACCTTGGCTTATCCCTTTGGCAAGGATGTCACCGGGTTGCTCATGATTGATGCCAGAGGTTATTTTTCGGCACAATTAATGGATATGAAGCGCCCATCTTTCAAGAGTGCCGACCCGCGCGGCGGCACACCAGTGGAAGTGAGAACGGCTTTTGAGAATTACATAGGATACTTTGGGACCTTTGACCTAGATGAGACAAAGCGAGTAATGACCTTTCATGTCAGGGGAGCTTGGCTGCCGAATTGGATAGGCAGTGACCAAATAAGGTATTACACATTAAGCGGGAACCGCATGAGCATAAGTACAGCGCCTGTGCTCTTTGAAAGCAAGAAGGGGGTCGGGAAGCTCGTCTGGGAACGTGTCAGTTAGTCTGAAACATTGATTCACAGGGATGGCAAGGTCCTAAACACTCAGATTGTGTAATCGGTCAACATAGACCACCAAACGTGAGAGCAAGGCAATATTCGATAAGCTATAGGTCGCCACAGTTTCTGTTCAGCCTATTTTGCTCTCTTCCTCGGGGGGACCCGACTCAACAACCCTTTAAGTAGGGTTGACAATCGGATGTACGTGGCATATCATCGGTATCGAGACCAGGGAGGAACAAAGTCAGTTCACTACGAGTTGATATGGGGAATCGCGGTCAGCATATGATTAGGCAGGCAAGAACAATAAAGGAGGGAGACTGAATTATGTGGAAAAGGAAGGAGGAGAAGGAAGAGGACAAGGAACAGGAACAGGAACAGGAAAATTTGTTGAAGGAGTTTTGCGGAGATGATACAAAATTATATTATTTTCTCAGTCAATATTTATATCTGAATCCGTTATCGGCCATATCCGAAAAGGATCTCGATATCCTCACCGAGGAAGCGGGAAAAAGCGGGAACTTTAGACCGGCAGTGGATAAGGCCATTTTCGAGGGCAGTCAAAATCCGGGGGAAGGGGAAAGATACATCAGAGTTATCCAAAACCTCGCGCTGAAGGCCATACACGCGATAGAGCAAGAAAAAGAAAAGGTAGAGAAGGAGGGACTCACGGACCGGGCTGCTTCCCTTGGGAGAAGAATTGAAGATCACAAATTTATGAGCGAAAGAACCGAAGACATAATAAAGGTAGCTTCCAAATTCTACAATGAGGAATTGGTGGAACTGGGAGAAGATGCGCGAAGAGAAACGAGAAGAAAAGAGAGACAAAGAGCTGAAAGTGATGAACGGAAAACAGTGGAGCTGGAGGGGGTGAGGCGAGAAGCGAGGAAAAAAGAAAGAAGAAAGATGGGAAGAGGAGAGAGAAGAGAAGCTGAGAAACAAGATAAAATAGAAGAGCTGGCAGCAGAGCAAAGGAAAGAAGCGAGAGAAGAAGAGAGAAAAGAAGCTGAAAGGGAAGAAAGGAGAATAGGGGAGGTGGAAAAGGAGGAGCGAGAATCCAGAAAAAGGGAAAGAAGGGGCGATTAAATTTTAGGCCCAAACCCAACCGGATTGGGGTCTCAGTGTCCAAGTTTCTCGTTCAGCATAATACCAAACGCACAAATTTTTGAGATAGGATATTGGCCTGTAATAGAGTAACAATAGGCCACTTTGCGCAATCTGAATGACCTATCCCTTGTGGTTGTATCACCTGCATAATTGGAGTTTCCAAAGTCAGGCTTTCCTTGTTTCTGGAGTAGACTTACGCAGGTTATAATGCTATGGAATACCACACACCGGTGTATGCGTAGTATTTTAGTTTGAGGGGAAGGTAAGCCAGTGCGAGTATTCAAATTCTAGAAATAGGAGGTCACTGTAAATGCCCAAGGTAGCAATAGGAGCACGTGCACTTCTTTATCCACTTCCCGCTGTTCTTGTCGGGACCAACGTTGATGGAAAACCTAACTTTTCGACATACGCCTGGTGTGGGATTGTAAACGGTCGTCCCCCAATGATCTCTGTTGCTTTTCAGCACCATCGCCATACTTTGAAGGGCGTTAAGCAAAACGGCACATTCTCCGTAAACATTCCCTCTATTGAGTTGGTGGAAGAGACAGATTACTGTGGACTTGTCTCGGGGCGAGACACTGACAAAGTCGCGGACTGCAAATTCAACATCTTTTATGGCAAGCTTTCGACGGCACCGTTGATTAATGAGTGTCCTATAAACATTGAATGCAACGCCCTGCATA